>Ga0116135_1000064_pt1 | contig 47511 bp, 41 predicted proteins | sample June2015DPH_20_1_FD_89738 | JGI IMG/M metagenome (GOLD analysis project Ga0116135, IMG submission 89738) | Peatland microbial communities from SPRUCE experiment site at the Marcell Experimental Forest, Minnesota, USA - June2015DPH_20_10 | ecosystem: Environmental > Terrestrial > Soil > Wetlands... | reverse complement strand
CTGGCTGCACAAATCAGGTTTTGAAAGGGCACGATTTTAATCGTGCCGTAAACGCTCCGAAATGGTCGTCGGCTTCAGCCGCTGAGGGATGTCTTTCACAGAATCTCGTCGAATGCAGGGGTTTTTCCGGATTCTAGTTGCTGTAAATCCGCACATAATCCACCAGCATCGTCGACGGAAACACCGTAGTCGCATCCGGCGAGCCGGGCCATGTCCCGCCCACCGCCAGGTTCAGGAGCACGAACTCCGGCCCCTGGTCGAACGGCCACGTCCCCGCCTGCGTAGCCGCCGTAAACGTCGCATACACGTTGCCAGGGCTGTCCACGTAATACTGAATCTGCCCCTTGATCCAGATCATTCCGTACGTGTGCCAGGCGGCAGCCGAAAACCCCTCCGGATGGTACTGAATGCCCCCATTCAAGCCCGTTCCGTGAACCGAGCCCTGCACCCAGTCATATCCCACATTCTGTGGATTGCTGCCGTTGATGTGCTCCATCACGTCGAGTTCGCCGCAGGCAGGCCAGTTGACAGTCGTTATGTTGTTGCCAAGCAGCCAGAACGCCGGCCACATCCCTTGCGACTCGGGCAACATCATCCGCGCCTCAATGCGCCCGTACTGAAAGCTGAACAACCCCTCTGATTTAAGCCGCGCCGACGTATACACGCCAGCCGACGGCAGTTCGGCAACGATGTGCAGGTAGCCGTCGGTGCCGACATACGCATTCGGATTTGACGGATTGCAGGGGCCAGTCGTCGAGCCCCACGCGCAGTAAGTTTCCAACTCGCTGTTCCCGCAGCAATCTGTGCCCACATCGTAGGTCCAGGTCTGCGCGTTCGGCTGCGCATTCGCCGAGCCGGAGTTTGAAAACTCGTCCGACCACACTAGCGTTCCCGAAGGAATGTTCGTTGTAAAGCTTTGGCTGACATCATCGCTCGCCAATGCGCCAGGGGCAATGGCAATTGCCTTGACGGTGAGATTCGATGCCACCAGAAAAGGCGCTTCGTACGTGATTGTTGTCGTCGAAAACTGGTCGGGCAGGCTGCCGTCAACGGTATAGAGGATGGTTGCCCCTGCACTACTGGAGTTCAAACTTACGATCACCGCGCCATTCTGTGCTGCTGCAGTCGTAATGGTTGGTGTCGGCGATCCGGGAATTCCCACGCCGCCTCCGGAACGGGAAACAACCGCACTGCCGCAAGCGCACAGCAAGACACCCGACAAGAGAACCGCCGCAAACATCGCTTTACCCGCTTGCATTAGGACAACTCCGATCGACTCCTACGCACAGCAATTCTATGCCACTGGATCTATGCCACCGGATCTATGCCACCGGATCGTAGTTCAGGTTAGGCCCAAGCCACCGTTCCACCTCGGCCACGCTCATCCCCTTGCGCTCCGCATAGTCCACCACCTGGTCGCGATCAATCTTGCCCAGCGAGAAATACTTCGCCTCCGGGTGCGCAAAATAAAGCCCGCTCACGCTCGACCCCGGCCACATAGCGTACGACTCAGTGATCTGCATCCCGGTATTCGCCTGCACATTCAACAGCCGCCACAGCGTTCCCTTCTCCGTATGGTCGGGACACGCCGGGTAGCCCGCAGCCGGACGAATGCCGCGATACCTCTCATGGATGAGCTCATCAATGCTCAGTCCCTCCGCGTGTCCATAGCCCCACTCATCACGCACCCGCTTGTGCAGGCACTCGGCAAATGCCTCTGCCAGACGATCGGCAATCGCCTCGGCCATGATCGCGTTGTAATCATCATGCTGAGCGCGGAACCCGTCGCAGAATTCCTTCAGCCCAATGCCGCTGGTGACCGCGAACGCGCCGATGTGATCTTGCAACGCCGTCTCCTTCGGAGCAATAAAATCCGCAAGCGACCGGCAAGGCTCGCTGCCTTCCTTCTGCGCTTGCTGACGAAGAAAATGAAATCGCTCCAGCACCTCTTCGCGCGATCCATCCGTATACAACTCCACATCGTCGCCCACCGCGCTTGCCGGAAACAGCCCGTAAACTCCGCGCGCAGTAATCAGCTTTTCTGCGATGATCCGATCCAACAGCGCATTGGCTTCCGCAAAAATCTGCCGTGCCTGCGCTCCCTGCTTCTCATCGTCGAGAATTCGTGGATAAACCCCCTTCAGTTCCCAAGTGTGAAAGAACGGCGTCCAGTCAATGTATTCGCGCAGCGTCGCCAGCGGAAAGTCATCCAGCACCCGCACGCCTGTAAACTCGGGCGTTGCCAAATCTTCCGCACGCCACTCGATCTGCGTCCGTCTTTTGCGCGCAGTCTCCAGCGACACCAGCTTCGGCCGTGGCGCTGAATGCGCCTTGCGCAGCGTATCGTAGCTGGCGCGATGCTGCGCCACAAACTCCGCCTTGCCGTCGTCGCTCAGCAAACTCGTCGTCACCGGCACCGCGCGGCTCGCATCCAGCACGTGCACCACCGGCTCGCTGTAATGCGGCGCAATCTTCACCGCCGTGTGCGCGCGGCTCGTGGTCGCGCCGCCAATCAGCAGCGGCAGCTTGAATCCCTGCCGCTCCATCTCGCGCGCCACATGCACCATCTCGTCGAGCGACGGCGTAATCAGCCCGCTCAAGCCGATCAGGTCGGCCTTCTCCGCCTTCGCGCGTTCCAGAATCTTCTCGCACGAAACCATCACGCCCAGGTCGATCACATCGTAGTTATTGCAGGCCAGCACCACGCCCACAATATTCTTGCCGATGTCGTGCACATAGCCCTTCACCGTGGCCAGAATGATCTTGCCCTGCGCTTTCACAATCTCGCACGCCGCGGCCGACGCCAGCTTCTCGGCCTCCATGAACGGCGTCAGGTGCGCCACTGCCTTCTTCATCACGCGCGCCGACTTGACCACCTGCGGCAGAAACATCTTGCCCGCGCCAAACAGGTCGCCCACCACGCTCATCCCCGCCATCAGCGGCCCTTCAATCACCAGCAGCGGACGCCCCAGCTTGACTCGCGCTTCCTCCGCATCGATCTCGATGTAGCTATCAATCCCCTTAACCAGTGCGTGCGAAAGCCTTTCCTCCACCGTGCCGTTGCGCCACTCTTCGGCTTTCTTTTCGCTGACTTGAACGCCGCCAGCACTCTTCAGCGCCTCGCCGAAATCAACCAGCCGCTCCGTCGCATCAGGACGGCGATTCAGCAGCACGTCCTCCACCAGTACCTTCAGCTCCGGCTCAATCTCCTCGTACACCTCCAGCATGCCGGCATTCACAATGCCCATGTCCATGCCCGCCGCAATTGCGTGGTAGAGAAACGCGGAGTGCATCGCCTCGCGCACTTTGTTGTTGCCGCGAAAGCTGAATGAAATATTCGAAACGCCGCCGCTCACCTTGGCGTGCGGCAAGTTGGCCTTGATCCAGCGTGTGGCGTTGATAAAGTCGACCGCATAGTTGTTGTGCTCCTCCATGCCGGTCGCCACAGTAAGAATATTCGGATCGAAGATGATGTCTTCCGGCGGAAATCCAACCTCGTCCACCAAAATTCGATAAGCCCGCTCGCAAATCCGAATCTTCTCTTCGTACGTTGCGGCCTGGCCCTTTTCGTCAAAGGCCATCACCACCGCCGCGGCACCATACTTGAGCACATGCGCCGCATGCCGGCGAAACTCCTGTTCGCCCACCTTCAGCGAAATCGAATTCACAATGCCCTTGCCCTGCAGGCATTTCAACCCGGCCTCAATCACTTCCCACTTTGACGAGTCCACCATGAACGGCGCCTTGGCCACTTCCGGCTCGCTCGCCAGCAATTGCAGAAAACGCGTCATCGCCGCGACGCCGTCGATCATGCCCTCGTCCATGCAGATGTCAAGGACGTTTGCCCCGTTCTCTACCTGCTGCCGGGCAACGCTCACCGCCTCTTCAAATTTGCCTTCTTTCACGAGTCGGGCAAACTTCGGCGAACCGGCCACATTGGTCCGCTCCCCGATCATGATGAAGACGCCGCGCTGCTGGGTAAATGGCTGCGATCCTGACAGGCGAAGAGGTTTTGGGGTCGTGCTATCGCTCACGCCGCTTCCTCCATCTGCCCAGGAATACGCGGAGGCATGCCCTCAAGCGCCTTCGCAATCGCCGCAATGTGCTCCGGCGTATTGCCGCAGCAACCACCCGCGATATTGATCAGCCCGCCGCGCGCAAAATCGCCCAGGTAACGCGCCATATCTGCCGGGCCCAAATCAAACCCCGTCGCGGCAAGCGGATTCGGCAACCCCGCATTCGGATAGCACGAGATCGCCACATCTGCCTTCTCTGAAAGCTCAGACAAAAATGGATACATCAGGTCAGGACCGAGCGAGCAGTTCAGTCCCACCGACAGCGGCTTCACATGCTTCACTGCATTCCAGAACGCCTCGGTAGTCTGAGCCGAAATTAGCGTCTCGCCGCCGCGTCCCACAGCCGCCGAAATCATCACCGGCAACTCCTTGCCCTTTGCCGCAAGCCCATCCTCATCGAACACCTCGCGAATGGCCACCAGCGCCGCCTTGGCGTTCAGCGAATCGAAAATCGTCTCCACCAGCAGCAGGTCCACGCCGCCTGCAATCAACGCGCGCACCTCGTGCGCGTAGGCCGCCTTCACCTGGTCAAACGTCACCACGCGGAACCCCGCATCGTCTGCATCAGGTGAGTTCGACAGCGACACGGTCAGCGGTCCAATCGCTCCAGCCACAAATCGCTGTCGGCCCGTCTCGTCGGCAACACGATCAGCCCACTCCCTGCACTGCCGCGCCGATTGCTCATTAATCTCCCAGGCCAGATCGTTGAGAAACTTGTCCTCAATCACTTTCTGATAAAACGCCGGATCCTTGCGTCCGCCCTGCTCGCGCGGGTCCTCCACAAAAAACTCGCTCTGCGTAATGCTCGTGGCGCCAAACGTGTTGGTCTCGATAATGTCCGCGCCGGCCTCAAGAAACCGCCGATGAATATCGCAGATCATCTGCGGCTGCGTCAGCGAAAACAGATCGCCGTTATTCTTGAGATCCTTGGTCGCGTTTTTGAATCGCTCTCCACGAATGTCGTCTTCCGTCATGCCGTAGGTGCGAATCGTGGTGCCCATCGCTCCATCGATGATGGCGATTCGATTTTCGAGGATCTTCTGCAGCGGATGCTTGTGAGTTTGAGTCATTTTTCCCTTGGCGATTCCGAGATGATCGACGTCTCCATTGGAGTCATCAACCCTGGCTTTCGATTCCGCCCAGTGCACAGATGGGGAACGCACCGGAAGAAACGCAGCCAACCCTCTAGCATATACGGTGAGCGAATCGGATCTCTTTCCCGCGCCCGAAACTGGCTCAATTTGCTGAACTTAAGCGCAAAACAAGAAGATCCGGACCGCAGCGGCCCGGATCTCTTGTTTCTCGCCCTTTACTGCGTGAGACTACTTACCCTGGCAGCAATGGCTGCACGAGCCGTCCGTGCAGCACTTTGCGCAACCATCCGGGCAGCAATTTCCGCTGCACGCGGCATTCAATGTTGCCGCCTGCCCAAAGCCCACGACGGTGAATACAAGCATCAGCGAAAGAAATGCGATTGTGCGTTTCATTTGAATTCTCCTTAACGTTGGAAATGCCGTTCACAAACCATGCCTCAAGGGCATAAATCCCCTGCGGCAGCATCGGTTGCGTTCACGTCAGGAGCGGTCTAGATCCGAAAGGCCCGAAAGAGAATGTAGCGGGGTGGAGTGCCGGAAACAATATCGCCAGGCGGCGTGACAACCAATGCCATTTCCGCGGCCGGAGCCACGGTCGGCGTCATCAACAATATCTTGGTTCCAGAAGCCTTTGGCTTTGCGCCTGCCGTGAGCTGCGCAACCACCTGCGGCAAACCCTGCTGGCAGCAATTCTGGAAGCAGCCGGTGCCCGCAACTTGCAGCGGCGTCTGGCAGTCCATGCCCATCTGGCTCATCGCCATCCCGCAATCGGGAGCGCAAGGAATGCTCGCGGGGGCGCCCATCGTGCAATTCAGTCCGGCAAGCGCCGGCTGCGCACAAAGAAGCGCGGCCACCAACACCGCGACGATTTGGAGAAACCTCTTCGCCATCTTCAACGAGGGTATCAATCGCGCCCAGCAAACTCTGTGCGCAAAGTCACACTCGCGCAACTCAATTATCAATTGTGGTACGGAATAAGCCAGATGGTCCCGGCAGCCCTTACTTAGCCGCAGTCAAAGCACTCACCGGCAGCAGCATGTCTTCCTTGCGCATCACCAGGTTGGTGGCGTTCAGCGTGGCCAGTTCAAACCCATGCCCGTGCGTAATTGCGTCGGTCGGGCAGGCTTCCACGCAATATCCGCAGAAGATGCACCGGTTGTAGTCGATGTTGTAGACCTTGGCGTAGCGCTCGGAAGAGGAAATGCGCGTCTCTTCAGTGTTTTCAGCCGCCTCAATGAAGATGCAATTGGATGGGCAGGCAGCCGCGCACAAGAAACACGCCACGCACTTCTCCAGGCCGTTCTCGTCGCGTTGCAGCACGTGCGCGCCGCGGAATCGCTGCTCAAAGACCGCCCCGCGCAGTGGGCCCGGTCCGTCCGGGTAATTCTCAACCTGGGTCGGCTCGAAAATCTCCCCGAAGGTGATGCTCATGCCCTTCGCAATGGCGGCAATGTTGCGCACGACTGACATAAGGCCAGTATACGATGGATTCCTGGAGGGTTCCATCATGCGAGGCAAGGTTTCGTTTTGGATGGTTGGATTGGCATTCACTGCAACAGTGATCGCCTTACAGCCTGTGCCGGCCCAGTCACCCGCTAACTCACCCTCGAACCGGCCCCAGTCGAGCGCCATGGAGATGGCCCACGACAAGCCGATGCCTCCCGCTGGACCGCTCAAAATCACATTCGGGGACAAATCCGCGGATTGGACCGCCGCTACTCTGGCCGCGCTGCCCCACAAAACCCTCACCGTCTACAACGAGCACGCCAAAGTCAGCCAGACCTACGCGGGCGTTGAACTCATTGACCTGCTCAAGCAGGTGGGCGTGCCCGACAAGCCGCACGGCAAGGACTTCCGCCTCTATCTAGAAGCGGTAGGTTCAGACGGTTACGTTGTTGTTTACTCCGTAGCCGAAGTAACGCCAGACGTGCACGTCGCCACAGTCATCGTTGCCGACGCGATGGACGGAAAACCTCTTCCCGTCAGCGGACCGCTCCAACTCGTCGCAACAGGAGAAAAGCGCCCCGCGCGCTGGGTGCGCAACCTTGTGGCCATCCGCGTTCTGCCGGCCCAATAGCTGCGCACCCTTTGCCCTGACTCTCCCGAAACCTAGTGGCTTCTTCCCGCCTCCGGCTTCTTCGGATGCTCAGGAGCCGGTTTCGGCGCTCGCTTCTCTGCCGGGTGCTGCGCAGGCCGTTCCGCCTGGTGCGGAGCCGGATGCTCAGCCGGACGCGCCGCTGGGCGCTCCGTTTCGTGTGGCGCCGGCCGTTCAGCAGCATGAGGAGCAGGTCGCTCCGCCGGCCGCGGCGCAGCCTCCGGGCGGGCTGCCGGATGCCCCGCTGGGTTGGGGCGAGCCTCCGGCGCAGCATGCTCCGGCACATTGCGGGCTTCAGGACGCGCTACCGGATGAACGCCACGGTCTGCCGCCAACGGCTTGGCAATCACCGCATTCGCCGGCTTGCCGTGATTCACGGAAACAAACTGGGCCCGATCCAGACTGGCCGCGTGTTCGTTTTGCACCTGCGCCCGCATCGGAGCAGCGTGTGGTTCCCTGAACGCAGCCAGCTCCGCCGGCCGTGGACGAACCGCAATTCCGCCCTGTCCGCCGTTGAAGCTGACGCGCACATTGTTCACCGGAACCGGATGGCTGTAGACGTTGTGAATGATCGTGACATTGATATTGTTGACGGCCCGGTTATAGAAGAAGTGGCCGGAGTTCCAATAGCCGCCCTGGTAGCCAAGGCCCACATAGCCAAACCCGTAGTTCACGCCGCCATAGAAGCCGATGTGCGGTCCCCAATAGCCGTTGAAAAAGCCGTAATGGCCATGCACAAAGCCCCAGTATCCCGGAGTCCACAGCGCGCCCGCATAAGGCGCCTGCACCCACACTCCCGGAACCCAGTAATAGCCCGCCGAAGCCCAGCCCCAGTAGCCAGGAGTCCAGAGATAGTCGTCGCCGGGCGCCGGTGGCTGATCGTATTCGGGCAGCGCCGGCGGCGGATCGGGGGCGGTGGCCACAGGCTGTTCGCCGGTGTCTGAATTATCGGTTGCGGAGCCTTGGTCAGCCTGCTGGTCGCTGCCTCCTTGGGCCACAGGGCCAGAGGCATTTGAGATGGGAGCCAGGTTGGCTGTTGCCGGATCGGAAGCCTGTGATTGGTCCGTCGACGCGGACTGATCAGCCTGATTGGCCGCGTTCTGGTCCTGTTTGCCATGGCATCCGGCGACCAGAAACACTCCGGCAAGCGCCAGCAGAGAAGCGGGGGCAAAGCGGGTGAATCGATTCATTTTCTTTCTCCAGAACCGTTGGATGCGCTCAATTGCTTTTCCGTTTACCGCAGAACAAAACCCGCGATCCAAACCCTTGAAAATCAGTGGTGGACTTGGAAAATCACGGCTGGCCCCGTGAAGATCAGTGGTGCGCGCCCGGAGGCACCGACTGCCCGTGATTGTTCGCCGGGGGCGTGGTCACCGGCCTGCGCTCCACGCGCGGCTTGATCAACTGCTGGCAAACAGCCGAATCCTGCCCGCGTGCAAGCCCTGATGCGGTCGCCGGAGCGCGGCAGAGGCGCAGCTTGATCGGATCGGCATCTTTTCCGCTGATCACCGCCGTGCGTTCCAGGCGCGTCACCGGGTCCAGATCGAATCGATAGATGAAGTCGTCCGCCGGCTTCGCCTTGCCGTAATCAAAATGGTTCCAGGTGCAGATAAAGGGATGCCCATCGAGATCATTCAGAACGGCATCAATCTGCGTAAGCTCCACTCCCTGCGCCGAGTTCGGACTCCACAGCGGTACGCCCTGCCCCCCGCGCAGCCATCGCGCCGTCCACATATGCTGCGGAGTGTCATAGTGAAACGCGGTGAAATAAGTCGCAGGCGTGCAATCCGTGCAGTTGTCGTAGATCGCTGTTGGCTCCGCCGGCGCGGCTTCAAGAAAAGTCATCCAGTCCAGCCAGCGCAGGTTCACGCCTTTCAGGATCGGAGAAATAGCGTGTGTGGTCAGCGAAACGCTCCACACCGTGAATGTGTCGGCGTTGGCCGGCGACTGCGGCGTAGCCCTCAGAGTCGTCACCACCAGCGCCGCGTCATACTCCACGCCGATCTCACGAATCGCCGTCCACTTTTCCGGATCGAGGGAGCGGTTGACCCAGACGACGACGCTCTGGTCCTGCTGGGAATGAAAATCGACCCAGTGAAATACATCTGGCCCTTGCTGGCCGCGCAAGGGAGATACGAGGGTGAACAGGGCTGCGATAAAGACAGAGACGGGCCAGGGGGAAACGCCGCGCATGACTCTAGATATAACAGACAGCGCGACGAATCCTTCTGTTGCGAGCAGTATTGAGACGCTGAAGGCGTCCTTTTTCAGCATGTTGCAAGAAGCTTGTCATAGCCCCAGCTGAGCCCAGATCTCATCCACCCGAGCCTTGGTAACCCGATCCATCTCGATCATCGCCGGCCACGGCCGCTCGAACCCCTCAGCCTTCCACTTCCGCGTCGCGTCAATCCCCATCTTCGACCCGTAATTCGGCAACCGGCTCGCGTGATCCAGCGAGTCCACCGGCCCCAGCGTGAACTGAATATCCCGCTCCGGGTCGATATTGTTGGCCACGCGCAGCGTCACCTCGCCAATGTCCTGCACGTCGCAATCCTCGTCCACCACGATAATCACCTTGGTGAACATCGCCTGCCCCAGCGACCAGATCGCATTCATGACCTTGCGCGCCTGCCCCGGATAACTCTTCCTGATCGACACCAGCATCAGGTTATGAAACACACCTTCCACCGGCAGGTGAATGTCGACAATCTCCGGAATCTGCATACGCATCGCGGGCAAAAAGATCCGTTCCACCGCCTTGCCCATCCACGCGTCCTCCATCGGCGGCTTGCCCACAATCGTGGCCGCATAAATCGGATCCTTCCGATGGGTGATGCAGGTCAGGTGGAAGACCGGATACTCATCCGTCATGGTGTAGAAACCAGTGTGGTCGCCAAACGGACCCTCCGTGCGTAACTCGCCCAGCTCCACAAAGCCCTCGAGCACAATCTCCCCGTGCGCCGGAACCTCCAGGTCCACCGTCTCGCACTTCACAATCTCCACCGGCTTGCCGCGCAGGAACCCGGCAATCATGAGCTCCTCTACCTCCGGCGGCGCAGGAACAATTGCGGAAAACGTAGTCGCCGGATCGGTCCCAATGGCCACAGCCACTTCAAGCCGCGATCCCTTCAAATTGCCCATCGCCACCTGCGGCAGCCCGCCGATCGGGCCATCCGGAATACTCACCGCGCCTCCAGCCGACTCCGCCATCGCTGCCACCCGCGCTGTCCGCGGATCGGCATCCGAAGCGCCCGCGGCGGCAATGCGCAGTGCCTCGCGATAGTGTTCCGCCGCAACCTTCTGCCGCTGCCAGTGCATCCCGGTGGTCTGCCCGTCGTACACCTGCATCCGGTACATGCCAATATTGCGCTTGCCCGACTTCGGATCCTTTGTGTGCACGCATGGCAGTGTGATAAACCGGCCTCCATCGAGCGGCCAGCACTTGAGGATCGGAAACTGGTTGAGATCGAACTTGTCTCTCAGAATCACTTCTTTGCAGGGCGCATCTTTTGCGCTTACCGTCTTTGGAAAGGCGCTGGTAAGCGCGCCCAGCTGCGGCAGCATCTTAAGCTTGTCGAACAGGCCTTCCGGAGCCTTCATGTTCATCAGGCCCTTGATCCGCTCTGCAATCTCGTCCAGCCGATCCACGCCAAGCGCCAGCGCCATGCGCCGCTCGCTGCCGAACTGGTTGATCAGGACCTTCTGCCCCGGATGCCCCTTAACGTTTTCAAACAGCAGCGCCGGCCCGCCGGGAGCGTAGGAACCGGATGTAGCACTCCCCTTCACCCCGATCTTGCTCACCCGGTCGGTGATCTCCGTAATTTCAAGCTCCGGCGAAACCTCTGCCGTAATCCGCTTCAGTTCGCCGTGCTTTTCGAGTGTCCTGATCCAGTCGCGCAGATCGTCGTAGGCCAAGGTTGCTTGCTCCTGGGACGCGAATTCTTCCCCCATTTATACTAAGGCCAAGAGCCACCCCCAGCTTTGCATTCCACCGGGCTCCCATGTCATACTCCGCGCACGACGAACACGTCGCCATAAGGAGCCTCTCCCCAATGAGTCATCCCTGGACCAGCTATAAGACAACCTACAAATCCGTTCCCTACTTTCAGCTCCGGAAGCCAACAGGCCAGGCCGGTGCGGCTTCAACAGAAGTTCCGTGGAACGTCCCTGACCTCTGCGCCGCCTACAACTGGCCCACCGGTCTCGCCGGCGGCGGTGTGATTGCCATCATTGAGCTCGGCGGCGGCTGGGTGCAGTCCGACATGGATTCGTTTTTTCAATCGCTCGGCCAACCCACCCCGCAGATCACCGACGTCTCCGTAGACGGCACGCAGAACAACCCGAACCAGAGCGTCGGCTCCGATGACGACCCCGATTACGAGGTGGCCCTCGATATCGAGGTCTCAGGTGCTTCGTACTACGCCGCCACTGGAAAAGCGGCAACCATCCGGGTCTACTGGTCGCAGGACATCGGCACAGCCCTTCAAAAAGCAACGGCCGATGGCTGCGATGTCTGCACCGTTTCCTGGGGATCGGACGAAGCCGAGTGGGGCACCACTGCCGCGGAGCAGATGGAGACCATCGCCCAGGCCGCCGTCACCGCGGGCACCGTCGTCTTCGCCGCGGCGGGAGATAACGATTCCAGCGACGGCGGCTCGACACCGGCAAATGTGGATTGCCCATCCTCCTGCCCCCACATCGTCGGATGCGGAGGCACCACCAAAACGTCGACATCGGAGGTCGTATGGAACGACAACCCTGGTGAGACCGACGGCGAAGGAACCGGCGGCGGCTACTCCACCGTCTTTCCCGTGCAAGCATTTCAGATCGGCGCGCCGCCAGCTCCAGCCGGCACAACCACGGGCACCGGCCGTATGGTGCCCGACGTCACCGGGAATGCCGATCCCAATACCGGCTACAACATGTATGTGCACGGGGCAGCAGCGGTGGTCGGCGGCACCAGCGCAGTCGCGCCTCTCTACGCCGGACTCTTCGCATCTTTCGGAACCAAGCTGGGATTTGTCTCGCCCACACTCTGGGAGAACCAGGGCGCCTTCAACGACATCACCGTGGGAAACAATGGTTTCTACAGTGCAGCACCCGGCCCCGACCCATGCAGCGGAATCGGATCGCCCATCGGAACCAGCATCGCCGCTCTGTTCTAAGGCGAAACCAGAGTAAACGTGCCCTTGCCGAGAGTGCGCGAGGCGGCTTTTTCTTGAGGAAAAAGCCACTTGGCATCGTGCTTCCTGGGTACAGCTACTCTGGTTTCGCTATAGGGGCATTTCTGGCGTGAGGCAAAAGATGGTAGCGCCGATCTCTAGAGGCTCCTTGCCGGTTCAAGCGGCGGTCTGGCAATTTTTACCGCGTCCATCGGATAGCCAAGCCGCTTCCACTCGTCGTAACCACCGCGCAGCGGCCGCACGCGCTCAATGCCCAGCTTGAACAGGATCATTGCCGTCTTCGCTGCCGTGGCCTCGCTGGGACAGGTGCAGTAGAGCACCACATCCCGGTCCCGCGGAATTTCAAGGTGCCGCTCCGCCAGCACATCCGGCGAAAAATGCAGTGCGCCCGGCAGCGTGAAGGGATCGGGCAAAAGCTCCAGCGGATGGCGCAGATCGACGATATAGACCTTCTCCCCGGCATCCAGTTGCCGCTTCAAATCCTCAGGCTCCACCCGCGAGGCCACCAGCTGCTTCAGCACCATGCGCCGCCGCACCAGCCGTCCGATGAAGAAGCCCAGAATACCCAGAACCAGCAGCGCGCCGGAGAAGCGGCCCACCCAGTTCAGCAGGCTGGGATCGCGCTTGAGAGCGTCGCCGAAGAGCCGCCCCACCGTCAGCAGCGCAGTCAGCCACAGCGTGCCGCCGATGGCGTCGAAGAACAGAAACTGGAGAAACGGCATGCCATTCTCGCCAGCCACCGGCGGAGCCAGCGTGGCCAGGCCAGGCACGAATTTGGCAATCATGAGAGTTACTCCGCGACGGCGGCCAAACGAGTCCTGGGTGCGGCGCACGCAGATCGTCGGCTCCATCGATAACTTGCAGAGAATGCGCAGCACATGGTGCCCATAGCGCCGGCCGACAAAGAACCACGTCGAATCAGCGGTCAGCGTCGCAACCAGCCCCGCCAGCAGCGCCAGGGGATAACTGATCTGATGCTCGGCTGAGAGTGCGCCGGCAGCCAGGAGCACCGGGGTAGCCGGCAGCGGGATGCCAAGCTGCTCAGTCAACACCCAAACGAAGAGCAGCAGGTAGCCGTACGTAAGGAGAATGTGTGTGGGCAATGCCATGGGGAACGGTCCTGTTTTCGAATGCTGCAAAGAAATCTCTTTCCGCGCCCTCTGCCGGCAACGCGGAGAGCGGAAGTGAGTTCATTGCTATCGGATGATTCTGGCAGAAATTAGCTTCATTTGCTGAATCACATTGCCTCAATCGCCAGAAAAGCCGCCCGAAGGCGGCTTTCTGTCAAACAGCTTCGAGCGGTTGAGAGAGAGGCTACCGCATCGATTGCGAAGCGGCCGGCGGAGCCTCATGCGCTTCCTGCTGCCCCTTGCCGAAGTAGTTGCGGTCCCAGAGGTTCTTGTAGAAGACGCCTGTCAGTTCCGCCGCGCGCGGCCCAAACGTCGGCCGTCCGCCTTCCAGGAAGAAGACCGTCACCAGGCTGCCCTGCGGCGAATCGGAGTAAGAGGCAAACCAGCCAAACCGGGTTCCATTGTCGGAGCAGGTTCCGGTCTTGCCGAAGACTGGAAACTCGTGGAAGTTGGCACGAAGCCGTCGGGCAGTTCCGAATTCAACCGCGCCCGCCATCCCGTCCTGCATATCAGGGACGAAGCGGGCTATGTCCAGCGTCCGCTTGACCTTCGGTTGGAAGTCGGCAACTTCCTCCTGCGTGGTCGGATGCTGCAGGTAGTAGAGCGTGCCGCCGTTGGCAAGAGCGGCCACGTAGGCGCCCAGTTGCAGCGGGGTCAGCGAGACACCCTGACCGAAGCTGCACATGCGGCCCACGCCGCCTTCCGATGCCGGGATGGGCTGGTCAGGATAAACGCCCAGCTGCTCGCCGGGAATGTTCCAGCCGGCCAGTTCGCCCAGGCCAAACTGGTTGGCATAGTGGCGCACCCGCTCAAAGCCGAGTTCGCGGCCCAGCTCCTCAAAGTAGAGGTTGTTGCTCTTGGCCAGCGCATCGGTCATGTTCATGCGGAAGCCCGGCAGCTGAACCATGGTGTCCCGGGTAACCAGGCCCTCGGACAACGCCGCCATTGCCACGGTGATCTTGATCGTGGAGCAGGGCTCCGCACCGGGTGATAGCGCCAGCTTCTGGTTGACCATGGCTAGAATTCTGCCGTTCGAAGGGTCAATCACAACCGCCGTGCCGTTCATGTCTCCCAGCGCGTCGACAGCAGCCTGCCGGACCACCGGATCCTCGCCGGTAGTCACGTCGCCAGCAAAAATGTCGCCGTCCGCAAAAGAGCTAGCGGTAAACCGCTCATAATAATGATGATGGCGAGTGGATAGTGCAACCCTGCGAGCGCTCGCCCTGGACTGGCCCCGCGCGGTCAGATGAGCCGAAGCCGACCTTGCCGTTGTGCGCTTTGTGGAATGATGAGCAGCAGAAGTGTGGCCCGAAGCGGATTTAGCCGTAGATGCAGCGTGATGGCCTGCAGCGCGGCGCGCCTCAGACAGATGAGCAGGCGGCGCCTTGTGCGGGTGTAAGGTGTGCGGGGTGTCCAAGGCAGCAGCACCCAGGGTGGGCGCCAAAAGAAGCAAACAAAATGCCGGTATACGAGCCAATCTCATCCAGCCAACATCCTCTCAACGATGGATTTCTTGCCGTACGTCCGCCACTGGGGCCGCGCACACTCACTCTTATCGGCCATTCCGCAGCCTGATTTCGAAGTCTGCCGCCCTGGGAAACCACTATCCCTGATAATTAAGAACCCGGATGTGATTTCAATCACTCGCCAAATCGGCAATTGATTCCTTAAACAATACTCACAAAGACAACAGGGATTCCCTGCACTTCCACGGCCGATTCCCGTCTTGTAGAGCTATATTGCACTATACAGCGGGCACTACCAATTCCAAAATGGCTAAAAAGCCGCAGACGGGACCTCAAAAGCCATATCCCCGGGAACTTCTAAAACCTCAACCGGCGCAGAAACGCCGGCGTATCCAAATCGCGCTGGGTCGTCTCTTCAGCCTCCGAAAAAACTGAAGTCGCGGGTTGAGCCGGGTACTCGTCCGCCGGTGCGCGCATTCCGCCGCCATATTCCGGAGCGTAATCCCTTGGCAGCGGCGTATAGGCCGGTTCTTCTGAAAGTTCCGCAAACTGCGGACGCGCCGGCGCAGACACCAGTTCCCTCTCGTCATGGAAGACCGGCTGAGCCTCGGACACCGGCTGGGCAACCGTTACTGCCGTCGCTGCAGGCTGCGCGGAGACCGAAACGAAAGCCGGCACTGCCAGTTCCGCAGTCTCGTCTTCCGGATCCTCATCCTGCGAGAGGAAGCGCGGCGGTGCCGGAGCGGGTTCCGGCGCGGGACTGGCCGCCTCCTGCATCCAGTTGTCCGTCGCCATCACCGGCACTGAGACAACGGGCGCCTCTTCCACGCTCAGCATCCGGGCGCGGCGTTCGGGCATCTGGTCGCGGAATCCGGTGGCAATGACGGTGATCTTGACCTCGTCGCCCATCTTCTCGTCGAGCACAGCGCCGAAGATGATGTTCGCGTCCTCGTGTGCCGAAGTCTGAATCAGCGACGAAGCCGCATTGACCTCAGAAAGTTTGAGCGAACTGGATCCAGTGATGTTGATGAGGATGCCGCGTGCGCCGTCGATTGCCCCGGCCTCAAGCAGCGGCGAAGCCATGGCCGCCTGCGCAGCTTCAATGGCGCGGTTATCGCCTGAGCGGACCGCGGTGCCCATCACCGCGTGCCCCATTCCCGCCATCGTTGTCTTCACGTCGGCAAAGTCGCGGTTGATGATGCCAGGGATGGTGATGATATCGGAGATGCCCTGCACGCCCTGCCGCAGCACGTCATCGGCAATGCGGAAACTCTCAAAGAAGCCAGCGTCCTTCGCCACGGCCAGCAGTTTTTCGTTGGGAATCACGATCATGGTGTCGACGCTCTCAAGCAGTTCCTTCAACCCGCGCTCCGCCTGCTGCAATCGCCGCTTCCCTTCAAAGGCAAAGGGCCGCGTGATGACGGCGACGGTGAGAATGCCCATCTCGCTGGCCAGCGAAGCAATCACCGGGGCAGCGCCGGTTCCAGTGCCTCCCCCAAGGCCGGCGGTAACGAACACCATGTCCGCGCCTTCGAGGGCTTCGATGATCTTGTCGGAATCTTCCAGCGCGGCGCGGCGGCCCACGTCAGGATTCGCGCCCGCGCCGAGGCCCATGGTGAGACGCACCCCCAGTTGCAGCTTCACCGGAGCCTGCGAAAGCTTGAGCGCCTGCACATCGGTATTGGCGGCGATAAACTCCACACCCTCCATATGCGCCTGGATCATGCGGTTCACGGCATTGCCGCCGCCCCCGCCCACGCCGATCACCTTGATGCGCGCTCCGCGCAGCGGTTCGTCGTGATATTGAATGCGCATTACGCCGGCATCATTCATCTGCGGATCCGTCGGTTCCATTCGGCTCAAGCCCCCTGATTCATGGTACTAATTCCCTGCTAAAAACTCGCGGCAAAAATGGCGCGCAACTTGGCGCGCAGCCCGTTGTTTTCCGCCGCACGGGTCACGCGTGTGCGGTGGGCGTACAAAAGCATGCCGATCGCTGTGGCAAAACTGGGATGAACCAGCTCGCCGGGCATATGGGATAGACGCACCGGCATGCCCGTCCGTGCCGGTACGCGTAACTGGCTCTCGGTCACATCGAGCATGCCGGGCAGCATCGCTCCGCCGCCGGTCAGCACGCATCCCGCGCCCAGTGCCTCCACCACGCCGCCCTGGCGCAGGCTCTCTTTCACAAAATAAAGCAGTTCGCGAGCACGCGGCTCAAGAATCTCGGCGATCGTCCGCAGCGGCAGCATCCGCGGCTGCGGGCTGGCAATCTCAATTTCCGCCAACTGGGGCACCGCCGTCACCACCGCGTGGCCGTACTGGCGCTTGAGCTCCTCAGCCTGGGCCACAGGAATCTGCAGGCCTACCGCCAAATCATTGGTAAAGTGTTGGCCGCCGATCGGCACCGATGCCGTATAGGCGACCGCGCCCTCAAAAAACACCGCGAGGTCGCTGGAGTGAGCTCCAATGTCGAGCAGGCAGACGCCCAACTCCCTCTCGTCGGCGGAGAGCGTAGCTTCAGCAGCAGCAATCGACTCGAGAACCGCTTCAGACACTTCCAGTCCCGCGCGGTTGGCGCATGTAACCGTGCTTTGCAATGCGCTGCCGGAACACGTGGCGATGTGCAGATCCACTCTCAGCCGCGCGCCCACCATTCCCACCGGATCGAAGATGCCGGGCTGATCGTCAAGAATAAACTGGCGCGGAAGCAGGTGAAGAATGTCCCGATCCGGCGGTCTCTCGATCGCCCGCGCACGCTCCACCACGTAGCGCACATCCTCGCGGCTAATCTCACGCATGCGGTTGCCGAGATCGAAGCCGTCACTGGTGTTCAGCCCTCGGATGTGCGGTCCGCCTACTCCAACCACGCACTCGTCAATATTGACGCGCGCCATGCGCTCGGCCCGCTCGCTGGCGGCTTTCACGGCTTTGAACGCCGGCCCAAGCTCGCCGATGAGTCCCTTGCGCATGCCCGCCGACTCGACTATGCCGTGCCCGCGATAGCGCAGCGAGCCCTCATTCAGGTCGGCCGCCAGCACGCGCGTCCACGCGCTTCCCATGTCCAGCACCACGATCAGATCGTCTTGTTTCTGGCTCATGGCGCTCACTGGCCCTGCGCCGAAGCGGCAGGATGGGTTGGGGCAGCTTTATGCTTGCCCGCGTTGAGTGAGGCACGTTTGGCCTCATGAATCGCTTCTCGCCTCTTCTTGTCCCTTGCGGCCTTCGCGGCCTTGTCTTTCGCGGTAAGAGCCCTCGCCCTGGCGCTCAGCTGGCCCGAACCGCTGGTTGCTGCGGGCTTCACAGCCGGCTTCGCGCTCGACGACGGCGGTTTGGATTGTGCCACCTTGACCGCTGCACCTTCTCCGGTCGGCGCAGGCTTAGCCTTTACGGTCGGCTTAGCCTTTGCGGGCGGTTTAGCCAATGCGTCCTCTACCGGCTGCGCCGCGGAAGGCTTGCCAGAGTCGGCCGTCGTCGGTGCGCCATCCCCTATCGCAGCCGCGACGGCGCTCGTCCCCGGCGTCATCTCGAGCACAACCTGCTGCTCATAGCGCAAATCGACCGCTGCAAGCTTCGGATACTGTTGATGCCATTCAGCGATGTGCGACCTGAAACGCTGGTAGCGCTCCAGGAAGTGATCCTCACCGAAGTGAAGCAGCGTGTCATCATCCTGCATGGTCACGCGCGCGTCCTCGGGATCGGTCAGATCCACCTCGGAAATCTGCATCGAGAGTTTCTGCCCAGTCGAGTCAAGCTCCTGCAGCAGACGCCCATAGACTGCCATCCGCGCCTGGCGCGAGGCCAGCGGGTCGCGCGGATCGATACCGGACAACGTAGGGAACGAATAATGATGCTGCGCCATCATGGCCGGCGGCATGGTCAGCAAAACGCCGCTCGCGTCCACCAGCCCAATCTCATGCCCCATGCGCGTGAAAGCCACTGGCGTGCGCTCCACCAGCTGCACGCGAATCTGGTCCGGCAGCAGGCGCATTACCGTCGCGCGCTCTACCCAGGGAATCTGCTCAAGCTGCTTGCGGCGCTCGCCCAGCGGCACATGGAAGATGTTGCGGCCAATGTCCTCGCCAAAGACGGGCAGCATCTCCGCGCGGCTCACTTCGGTCAGGCCAGTCGCCTCAATATTGCCTGCGCCCGCAATCCTGAATCGGGAGTCGTGCCCGAGGAATGCCTTCACGTAGTAGACCGAAATTCCCAGAGCGCCCAGGACAACCAGAGCCGCCAGCCCAAGAAACACGCGGCCAGTTCTGCTCGCCGGACGCCACCAGGGAGTCTTCGGCCCTTTGAAGCGAGGCCTGCCCGTCGGGTCGAAATCGTCGCCGTCCGGGTCCTCCATCTCCAGCGGCATGCCGGGCAGGGTGCGCCCCGTTGGGGGAACACCCGGCTGCACGCGCCGGAAACGAGGCTCCTCTTGCGCTTCATCCTCCCAGAGCTGGGGGCGAGTTTTACTGGTTCCTTGAATGGTCACGCCTGAGCAGGGCCGTGGGAATCGCCAGACTCAACTATAGCCCGCAGGAAGATGGGTTTTTTCCGCATTGGCGCAGGGGGAACCCATGGGGTTACGGGGCAAAGATCGACACCCCCGAAAGGAGCGCCGGTCACCAGACCGGCTGTAGGGTGGGCGTCCTCGCCCGCAGCCAGCCAACTCTCCTCCGTCATGCCGTAATCTACCGGAATGACCCGCTCATTGCTGTTTTGGCGCTGGCAATTGGTTCGATGCCTCGTGCTTCTCAGTCTGTCCCCAGCTCTGGCTCAAACTGCCCCCGCCTGCAAATACTTCCGCACCGGCAACGCCGAGAACGCGACGGCTTCTCCGCGTGCCGGCTACGCACTTATGGGAGGCGGCGCCGATCTTGACGAGGCATTCAAGTGGCTCTGCGACCACGCCGGAGGCGGCGACCTCCTCGTGCTCCGCGCCACCGGCACCGACGCTTATGACCCCTACATTCAAAGCGTCTGCCACTTGAACTCGGTTGCCACGTTGATCATCCCCAGCCGCGCAGCCGCCGCGGACCCTTTCGTGGCCAAAACCATCCGCAACGCCAGCGCGCTCTTCATCGCCGGCGGCGACCAGGCCAACTATATCAACTTCTGGCAAGGCACGCCCGTGCAGGAAGCCATGAACGCGGCCATCCGCCGCGGTGTGCCCGTTGGAGGAACCAGTGCTGGCCTCGCCGTTCTGGGCCAATTTGCCTACACCGCGCAGGGAGACAAGCCAGACGATCCCAACCTTGACAGCAAGGCAGCACTAGCCAATCCGTTTGAACCGCGGATCACACTGACAAGAAGCTTCCTTTCCATCCCAATTCTCAAGGGCATCATCACCGACTCGCACTTTGCCAAGCGCGACCGCATGGGCCGCCTTCTGGTATTTCTCGCGCGGCTCAACGAACCCGACGGCAAACCCCTGCCGCTGGCAGCACGCCCTGGCATTCGCGGCATCGGAATCGAAGAGCGCGCCGCCATTCTGGTCGACGCAGACGGCCATGCCACAGTAATCGGTCATGGCAGTGCTTATTTTGTTGGGCCCGTCGACGACGCAATCATCCCCGCCATCGAGAAGCCGGTCGCATCGCTCAGCGCAACAGTGCTCAAAGTGCAGTCAGGCCACGCATTCGACCTGAAGGCCTGGAAAGGTGACGCGGTCAGCTATACCCTCTCCGTTCAGGAGGGAGCGATTCACTCGACGCAAGCCGGCGGCGCAGTCTATTGAGGTGCTCTAGCCTCTCCTCTTCCGCAGCACCCACGTCGTCATGCAGCGATAGTCCTGCACAATCGTCGTCTTCAGCGGATCCACTTGCACGGCATTCAACTCCTCGGTGAGCCTCAGCAGCATCTCCTGATCGACGAGAAACCACTTCGATCCATCGGGAATGAGAAAAATATTCCCGTGCAGCCGCTCGAAGTCCACGCCGATGCGCGAGCCAAGCCGACAGAACAGCATCCCGCCCGGCTTCAGCACCCGCCAAAGCTCGGCCAACATGGCGCGAAAATGGCGATTGTCGCGAGCGAAGTGAAGCACCGCGTTGCAGAGAACCACATCCGCAATAGCGTCAGCGAACGGCATCTCTTCAATCACACCCACCTGAAAATTCTCCGGCGGCAACCCCGACTCAAGCGATGCGGAAAGCTGCCGCACATGTTCCACGGCCTGTACATCCTCGTCGAGCGCAAAGACCTGGCAGCCGGAGCGCAGCAGGTGAACGAGATTCCGACCGTAGCCGCATCCCGCATCCACAACCGTCATGCCCGGTTCAATGTTGCCGCGCAGTATCTGATCGAAAACGTAAATGTCGATCTGGCCGAAGTGGTCTTGCACGGTGGACGGCATGGTGCTCCGATCTTGCGTAAATGCTATATGGCAGCTTCAACCCGGTTGCGCCCGCCTTTCTTGGCGGCATAGAGAGCTGCGTCTGCGGCGGCAACAATCTCATTTACTCCCGCTCCCTCGCGCGGAATCATCGTGGCGCACCCAATCGAGACCGTGACCACCAGCGCCGAACTCCCCGTATGGGGAATGCCCTGTTCGAGAACAGCGATGCGAAGGCGCTCAGCCGACTCGAAGGCGCCGGCAGCGGGAGTTCCCGGCAGGATGATGGCGAACTCCTCGCCGCCGATACGCGCCACCGTGTCCGCGGAACGACGCGAAGCCTCGACAGAAATGCGCGCAACCGTGCACAGGCAGCGGTCGCCCTCCGGGTGACCATACAAGTCGTTGAAATCTTTGAACCGGTCCACATCCATCATCAACAGCGAGACCGGTGTGCCGCTGCGCATGGCGCGCTGCCACTCGCCGAGCAGGGTTCGGTCAAACTGTCGCCGGTTGGCTACGCTGGTCAGCGGGTCCTCGGTAGCCAGCGTCTCCATTGAGCTGGCCAGTTGGCGATAGCGCTCCTCGCTTACGCCGGCAGCGGCATGGGCGCGCTTCAGGTCGGCAAACACAATGGCCACCACACTCACGCTGAGCACCGCCGTTGCCAGAAACAGCTGGAGAATCAGGATGCGATGTTCAAGGCTTGAGTTTGGGAGTTGAGCCAGCGGCCCGCCGCTCGAGGCGATCGTGAACTGGGTTCCGATCGCCGCAACCACGCAGCAGCCCAGCACGCCACCGCTCAGTCCCAGGCGAACCACGAGAAACAAAAGTGGCGGAAAGATGAGAAAGAGCCAGGGAAAATCCGCCGTTGAGAAAATCGCAGTGGCTGCAACCGTAATCATCAGCAGGTAAAAAAACGTGTTGGCCACCCGGCTGGGCAGAAACAACTCGCGGGTTTCGCGGCGAGCCAGGCCAAGCACCAGCGGCACCACCACGCTCATGCCCAGCGCGCTTGCCGGAAACCATACCAGTGAAACCGTGAGCGCACTGCCCGTGACCCAGTGCAGCACCAAGCCCGCGGCAAGGCTGGCGATCAGCGGTCCAAGCAGAACAGCGAAAGCAACAAATCGGAATAGTTGGCGCTGCCGCGTCAGGTCCACGCGTCTGCCCAGCGCGTAGGCCACGCCCAGCACCGCGATGGTGGTTTCGCCAACATCGCACGCTGAAAGTGCGAATGTCTCCCACGTGGGATCGCCAAACACAAGATGTCCAATTACGTTCCCGACATACCCGGCTGCAAGCAGCCAGAGCCAGCGCCTGCGTCGGTCGAGCAGCATCACAGAAGCCAGCGCAGCGTTGGCCCACCAGATAGCCGGCACATGCCCCGCGCCGCGCCCGGATGCGAGGCCAACCCAGGCCAGCAGCGCGGTCAGCGCGACGGCGAAGAGTAGCTTGATTCCGAATCTGAGTCGGTCCAACCGCGTCTCCTTGCGGGATTGCCTCAAAGTCAGACGGAGTTACCGTACTTCTGAAGCCGGGAAACTTTCGATCTTGCGGGGAAGCCCCATCTTATCCTACGAAGAGCAAAACCGAATAACTCATCCGTCAAACGGATTCAAGGGCCGCCAAAATCCGTGGAGCTAACTGGCTCACATTGCCCGCGCCGAGAGTGAGCACCAGGTCGCCTTCGCGCGCCTCACTGCAGACGTGCTGAATCGCCGAGGCAAAATCCGGCGCAAAGTGCACCATTGGCCCTTGGATGCGGCTTACGAGATTTTCGGCTTTGACTCCCGGGATCGGCTCTTCGCTGGCCGCATAGATCGGAAGCACAGTCACAGTGTCGGCGTCAGTAAATGCCGCGGCAAATTCGTCCATCAGGTCTTTGGTGCGCGTATACCGGTGCGGCTGAAAGACAACATGAATGCGCTTATGCCCGCACTCGCGCGCGGCTGCAAGAGTGGCGCGAATCTCCGTCGGATGATGGCCGTAGTCGTCGACCACGGTGATGCCGCGCGCATGGCCACGCAACTGGAAGCGGCGATCGACACCACGGAAGCGATTGAGTCCCTCGGCAATCTCCTTGGACGGCACTCCCAGCTGATGCGCAATCGCCACAGCAGCCGTGGCGTTCAACACATTGTGCCGTCCCGGAACGTGCAATTCAAAAGGACCAAGCATTCCCGCGGTAGTTTGCACCTGGAAGCGCGCAAAGCGCGTCTCACCCGCTAACGATGCCCCCGCAACCAGAAACTCGAGCCGGAAATCCGCTTCAGGCGCGGTTCCATAGGTAAACACGCGGCGCCGTGCGCGCGGCAAAATCGCGGCCAGCTGCGAATTGTCGATGCACGCGGTAACCGCTCCGTAAAACGGAACCTTGTCCATGAAGTCCAGATAGGCGCGCTCCACGTCGGCCATATCGCGATAGCAGTCCATGTGCTCGCGGTCCAGGTTGGTCACCACGGCCAGGATCGGCGAAAGCTTGAGGAACGAGCGGTCGCTTTCGTCGGCTTCGGCCACCAGGTATTGAGTCGTCCCGAGCCGCGCGTTCGAGCCAAGCGCGTCCACGCGCCCGCCCACCACCACCGTCGGATCAAGCCCGCCAGCTGCAAGCACGCTCGCCACCATCGACGTCGTAGTCGTCTTGCCGTGCATGCCCGCAATGGCTATTCCGTACTTCAGGCGCATCAGCTCGGCCAGCATTTCCGCTCGCTGGATCACTTGAATCTTGCGCGCGTGCGCCTCGACCACTTCGGGATTCGTGGCGGAGACCGCAGAACTGGTTATGACCACGGTAGCCCCGGCAACGTTCGCCGCGTCGTGGCCTTCATAAATGGTCGCGCCCAGTTGTCCCAGCCGGTCAGTCACCGGCCCGCGGCGTAGATCGGAGCCGGAAACCTTCATGCCCAGACTGAGCAGAATCTCGGCAATGCCGCTCATGCCGATCCCGCCAATCCCAATGAAGTGCGCGTGCTGAGAAGTTGTGAACATGGGAAACAAAGTTCAAGGTTAACATTTGCGTCTGCACTTCAGCGCAGAACTGCGCCAGTCGGTGAGTCGGGCTGCTTGAGCCAATTGCGAGGTTTGAAGCTCTACAATATTTGCTCCCGCCATCCGTCCTGGGAATAGACGGATGAGCCATGAGCGTGACTTCGATGATCGAGCAGGACCGGCAAATCCAGGACCGGCAAATCAGGGAGGTCATGGCCAGGGAGCAATCCCGTCTGCGCAGCTTCATCCGCCGGCGTGTCCCCAATGAATCCGACGTCGAAGATCTACTCCAGGAAGTCTTCTACGAGTTGGTCACCGCCCATCGCCTGCTGATGCCAATCGACTATGTCACCGGCTGGCTCTTCCGCGTGGCGCGCAACCGCATCACCGATCTCTTCCGCAAGAAGAAGCCGGAGAGCTTCACTGATGCCGCGGGGACAGACGAAGACGGCGAGCTGTTCGAATTCGAAGATCTACTCCCCTCCCCCGATGCCGGTCCAGAAGCCCATTATTTCCGCGGTGTGCTTCTGGACGAGCTGAAACTCGCACTCAGCGAACTGCCCGACGAGCAGCGTGCCGTATTTCTAGCGCACGAACTGGAGGGCCGCAGCTTCAAGGAGCTGTCGGAAGAGACTGGCGTTAACATCAACACCCTGCTGGCGCGCAAACGCTACGCGGTGCTCTATCTGCGCACACGGCTCAAGAGCATTCATGACGAGTTTTTAAGGAAATGAGGAACGCAACATGAAACGGAAATGGAAATTTGTTCTCGCGCCCATCGCGCTCGTAGTCTTCGTGGGAATTGTGGGCGAGGTAGTGATGCACCTGTGGAACTGGCTGCTGCCCATGCTGTTTGGATGGCATCCTGTCACCTTCTGGCAGGCCATCGGCCTACTGGTTCTTTGCCGCATCCTGTTCGGCGGCTTCGGAGGCCACAACCATGACGGGCGTGCCAGGTTGCGAAAGAGGTTCGACGAGCGCTGGGATCAACTATCTCCGGAAGAGCGCGAACGCCTCAGCCAGGGTTGGCGAGGACGCTGCGGCTTTGGAAAAGCCCCCGGCCCCAAGGATGGAGAACCCGCCTGACTTGGCTTCGCCTGGCATGACCTGCAGTTTCAGTCCGGCCGGGTCCGATCCGCGCCACTGACACCGCCGGAAACAAAAAGTTGCGCCAATTTATTTTCGCTGGCTTTCCGCAACCTTTTGATCTGGCAGTGTTTGCACAGTACATAACCGGCTCAACCGGGAGGCGGCAGGAACCAAGCCTCAGCGGAAAATGAAGCCGGACCGGACTTGATGGCGGGGCTGTAAGACAGCATGAAAGACGCCGTAAGACGAGGCTGGGTGGGACGGAGAGGTTATGAAAACGATGCGGAATTGGATGTTGGGTGCAGCAGTCGTGGCGGGCACCCTGGGTCTTGCGGCAGCGCCGGCCCAGGCAGCCGAGTTTGGAGTTTACGTGCGCGGACCGGTGGCCTACGTTCCGCCCTGCCCCGGACCTGGATACGTCTGGGCGGCCGGTTACTATGCCAACGGCTACTGGGTTCCCGGACGCTGGAACTACGGCGTCGTGCGCGGGCCGGTGGTGCGGTTCGATCGCGGCCGGGTCTACGCCCGTGGCTTCGATCGCGGTTTCGATCGCGGACATGAGCGCTTCCGCCGCTAGCATGGCTGCCCAATCCGGCAAGACGGCACAATCACCTGAAAACTTAATCGCCTGAATCCTTAATCGCCTGAATCAAGGAGCGGCCTCTCGAACCTGAGAGGCCGTTCCTTTTTGCGGCTCGTCTCAGAATCCTGCATCCGCATTGATCGAAGTTTGCCTGGCAGGTTTAGTCGGGAGTGATTGGCCATCAAGGGCTTTTCTTTCGGAGCGAATACGCGATTCTTTGAGAAAATACCGCAACTAAACTGCAAATTCACTGTTCTAATAGTCAGAAGCCGGACGGATGAGCAAACTCCGAAACCGGCAAGTGCTTAGTAATTAGGTCGAATCCGAGGTCCAGATCGCCGCTATCGCGAGACTGGGCAGGACAGACCGGCACAAGGAGGTTCTTATGCGGAGTATGCGCCTGGTTCTGTTCGCAACGATTTTGGCTTTGCCGTTCGCGGCAATAGCAACTGCAAACGCACAAGTGGCTGTGGGAGTGGGCGTTGGGCCCGCTGTGGTTGATGCTCCCGCAGTGTATGGGCCGCCGGCCTGCGAGTGGGGCTACTATTCCTACTACCCATACGCCTGTGCCCCTTATGGATATTACGGGCCTAACTGGTTCTACGGCGGCGTCTTCCTGGGCGTTGGGCCGTGGTACGGCTGGGGCTGGGGACATGGCTGGGGCGGTCACGGCTGGTACGGTCGTGGCGGCTACGGATACGGACGCGGCGGATACGGCTACGGTCGCGGAGCCTATGCGGGTCGCGGAGCCTATGCGGGCGGAGCACGTGGATACGCTGGCGGAGCACGTGGCTATGCCGGCGGGGCACGCGGTGGAGCACCGGCAGCCCGTGGCGGATTTAGCGGCGGCGCACGCGGCGGATTCAGCGGCGGCCATGCAGGTGGCGGCGGACACGGCGGCGGCGGACACCGGTAAGACATTGCGATACTGACCAGAAAGGCCCGTCTGCTTCGGCAGGCGGGCCTTTTTATTGGGTGGAGAATGCAGTCACTCGGCAGTGGTTGCAGCCAGCGTAGCCAGCCGGTCGGCAATGCGCTCGGCAGCACCGGGGTGAGCCTGTGTGCGGGCCGCAGTGGCCATGGAGGCCAGTCGCGCGGGGTCGGCCAGCAAGCTCGTCAGTGTATCCAGCAGCTTACCCTGTTCAATCAGGTCGGACTCCTGCAGCATGACCGCTGCTCCGGCTTTGACCATCTCTTCGGCGTTTCGTTTCTGGTGGTCATCGGCTGCGGCCGCAAATGGGACCAGCAAAGCGGGTTTCCCTGCGGCAGCCAGTTCCGCTACGGAGGATGCGCCGCTGCGGGCCATCACCAGGTTAGCCCGTGCAAAGCAATCGGGCATGTCGTCCAGAAACGGGCGAACCTGCCAGCGATCGGGATCGGCGCCGCTGGCTGCGTAGGCCTCAAAGGCACGCGCCGCGTGACGCATGCCGCTCTGGTGCAAGACAGTGAGGCCGGGAACCGCTTCAAGCAGCGCAGCCATCATGCGCGGCACATTCTCGTTGAAGATCCGCGCGCCCTGCGAGCCGCCAAATACCAACAGGTGAGGATTTGAGTCTGCGGGAGGCCGCAGTGTGAAGAACTCCGGGCGCACCGGGATACCCGTAACTTCGCAGTTGTTGAACCACGCGCATGCTGAGGAGAAGTTGACCGCCGCGGCCTGTACCTTCTTCCCTACCAGGCGATTGGCCAGGCCGGGCATGGCGTTCGGTTCAAATGCCATCGTAGGAATCTTGAGCCGCAGCGCCGCGGCCATGGCCGGACCGGATGCGTATCCTCCCACGCCAAAAACGACGTTTGGTTTGAATTCCCGGATGAGACGCTTGCAGGCCGAGATGCTGCGTGGAAGCTCAAGCAGCGTGCGCATGCGCGTCAGCAAAGAGACGTTCTTCAGCGGGCCAACATCCACCAGGCGCAATTTGAAGCCGGCCTCTGGAACCAGGCGAATTTCCATGCCCCGGGCAGTGCCCACAAAGAGCACATCCGCCCCGTACCGCGCGACCAGTTCGTTGGCCACGGCAAGCGCAGGAATGATGTGTCCGCCGGTGCCGCCACCGGCAATCAGAACCCGTAGTTCCGCCAAGGCAATGCCTTTCGAATGAGAACCGCAGAGGGAAAAACAGTGAGACGAACAGGACTCAGATTCTGAGCCCGAATTCAGAGGTAACCTACGTCGAGGTTACCATGAGTTGTGATGCCAAAAATGGTTCGGAAGATGCACTCAGTCGGCCTTCTTGGTGATGTTCAGCAGGATCCCTACACTGCATAACGTACAAAACAACGATGTCCCTCCCGACGAGATCAGCGGCAGCGGAATGCCCTTTGTCGGCACCAGGGACAGGACCACGCTGATGTTGAAGAAAGCCTGCAACAGTATCGTGGTCGTGACGCCGAATGCGACCAGGCGCGCAAAGGGATCCTGGGAACGAAATGCCGCCCGCAGCCCCCGCACTCCCAGCACCACAAAGAGAATCAGGATCAGTATGGAGCCGATAAACCCCAGTTCTTCGGCAATATTGGCGAAGATAAAATCGGTTGAAGCCTCGGGCAAAAAGAAGAGCTTCTGAATCCCTTCCATGTAGCCGCGGCCGGTGAGTCCCCCGGTGCCTACAGCGATCAGCGACTGGTTGATGTGGAATCCCGCGCCCTGCGGATCAGCCTCGGGATTCAGGAAGACCAGCATGCGCTGTCTGCGCCACGCCACCATGAAAAGCAGTGCGGCGAGCGGCGGCACAGTCGCGAGTGCGCCAAACAAGAGATACTTCCACTGCATCCCCGCCAGCAGCAGCATCATTGCGGTCACGCCCAGCAGCACCAGCGCCGTGCCCAGGTCGGGCTGCTTGACGATCAGCAGGATGAATACCACTGGAACAATCGCGGCGCGCAGCAGCGTGTGCTTCCAGTCGCGCATCGCATCGAGCCTGGTGTGCAGAAACCACGCCAGAAACAGCACCAGCACCGGCTTGGCGATCTCCGATGGCTGAAACGTGAAGTGACCGCCAAACCGAATCCAGCGATGCACGTTGTGCGAGCCCGGAATTAGGAATACGAGCACCAGCAGCAGTGTGGTGACGCAAAGAGCGGGATAGATGAAGCGCGGCGACTTATAAACGTCATAATCCACCTGCATCAGGGCGATCATCGCCAGCACGCCTGCCAGCGCCCAGCCGGCCTGCCTGCCAACATCGGCAAACTCTGAGTGAAACCGCGCCTGGGCCACCACGGCGGAAGCGGAAAATACCATGGCGAGCCCCACCACCACCAGCAGCAGTGTGGTGAAGAACAGCCACTTGTCCACTCCTACGAGTTTTGCCATACCTTCCACCCACGCCGTTCGGCGACCAGTTCCTTGAAGACGCGCCCGCGATGCTCATAGCTCTCAAACTGGTCGAAGCTGGAGCAGGCTGGTGCCAACAGAACCACATCTCCCGGATGCGCGGCAGAGGCCGCAGCGCTTACCGCGTTGTCCAGGGTTTCACAGGAAAGAATGGAAACCGTGCCGCGCAGTTGCGATTCGATCTTTGCCGCTGCCGACCCGATCGTGTAAATGGCGCGGACCCGCGAGCGTAGCAGTTGCGCGAGCTGCGTGTAGTCGGAGCCCTTGTCCTTGCCGCCGAGAATCAGGTGAATCCCGGACTGGAACGATGCAACTGCCTTGATGGTAGCGTCCACGTTGGTGGCCTTGGAGTCGTTGTAGAAATCCACGCCGTTCACGGTGGCCACAAACTCCAGCCTGTGCTCCACTGCCTGAAAGGCTTCGACTGCTTCGCGAATCGAATCGGCCGATGCACCCGCCAGTCGCGAAGCACAGACAGCGGCCAACACGTTCTCCACATTGTGCGCACCCTTCAGAGGAATTCCAGTCAGCGGCACAACTTTCTCAACAGGCTCGTCCTTCCCCGCGCGGTAGACGACAAAGCCATCGTCAAGCCATGCGCCTTGCTCAACCGAATGCTCCATCGAAAACAGGTAGACCCGGGCGGTAGAACGAGATGCGGCTTCAGCGGCACGTGCGTTGTCGGCATTCAACACTACGTAATCGTGCTCATCCTGCGCCGCGAAGATGCGCTCCTTGGCCCGTGCATAGTTCTCAAAGCTGCCGTGACGGTCAAGGTGGTCGGGCGTGATGTTCAGAATCACGGCAATCTTGGGATGAAATTCCACGGTGCTTTCAAGCTGGAAGCTGGATACTTCCAGCACTGACCAGCTGTCGTCTGTGCTTTGGTCAATGAGGGCCACAACCGGAACGCCAATATTCCCGCCCACGAGAGTTGGCAGGCCGGCCTTCGCCAGGATCTCGCCCACCAGCGCCGTAGTGGTTGTCTTGCCGTTGGAGCCGGTGATGGCCAGGATTTTGCCCTTGAGGAAGCGTGCCGCCAATTCGAGCTCACCGATCACAGGCAGGCCGAAGCTGATCACCTGGGCGAGTTCCGGCGTGTTCAGCGGCACTCCTGGACTCACCACGATCAGGTCCTGGCGGCGGAAAGTGAGCAGACCGTGCCCGCCGGCCTCCACCATAATGCCCTCTTCGAGCAGGGCCGGAATGTCCTTGGCGAGAGCTTCAGCGCTGCGAACGTCGGAGACCGTCACCTGTGCGCCGCGCCGGCGCAAAAACAGGGCCGCGGCCAGACCGGATTTTCCCAGTCCGACGACCAGAACCTTCTTGCCTTTGAGTTCCATCATCTCGAGTTTTTCCTAAGGCTTCTTCGACATCTTTATTGTGCACCTCGGGGCGCCTCGCGCGCGCCCTGACTAGCGCAGTTTCAACGTGGTGAGTGCAAACAATGCAAACACGAGTGCGCCGATCCAGAAGCGAACAATAATTTTTGATTCGCTCCACCCCAACTGTTCGAAATGATGATGCAGCGGAGCCATTTTGAAAATACGCTTTCCGTTGCGGAGTTTGTAGCTGCCCACCTGCAACACCACCGACACCGCTTCAAGAATGAAGATGCCGCCAATGAACGGAAGCAGCAGTTCCTGGCGAATGATGATGGCGACGGTGCCGATCGCCCCGCCCAGCGCCAGCGAGCCCACATCGCCCATGAAGACTTCAGCGGGGTGTGCGTTGTACCAGAGAAACCCGATCGACGCGCCCACCATCGACCCGCAAAAAACGGTGAGCTCCCCCACCATGGGCATGCGCTGCAATTCAAGGTAGTCGGCAAAGACCACGTGGCCGCTCACGTACGTCAGGACCGCCAGCGCACCGGCGGCGATGATGGTGCATCCGATCGCCAGCCCGTCCAGTCCGTCGGTAAGGTTCACGGCATTCGAAGAGCCCATCAGCACGAAGATCACAAACGCCACAAAGGGGACGAAGATCAGGAATTCCAGGTGAGGAACCGTGCTCGGCCACCAGTGCCACAACAGGTCAGGCCGCCAGCTCTTCACGAACGGCACCGTCAACTGCGTAGAGAACATCTTGAATTGCGTAAGGACCACGAGCGCGATGGCCACGGCCGCACCCGCGGTTCCCTGCCAGAAAAGTTTGGCGCGCGCAGTCAGACCAAGGCTGCGCTTCTGGACGACTTTGATGTAGTCGTCGGCAAAACCAATTGCGCCAAAGGCGAGCGTGGAGAACACCGTCAGCCACACAAACGGATTGCCCGGATCGGACCACAGCATCGTCGGCAACAGAATGGCAATGACGATCAGTACGCCGCCCATCGTGGGCGTGCCAGACTTCTTCAGATGCGTCTGCGGCCCGTCTTCGCGGATGTATTGGCCGATCTGGAATTCGCGCAGCTTCTGGATGACCCACGGACCGATGAATAACGCGATCAGCAGTGCAGTAAGCGAGGCAAAGGCGGTGCGAAAGGTGAGATAGCGGAAGATCCGGAAGGGGTGAAAGAACGGAAAAAGCTTTTCGTAGAGCAGCCAGTAAAGCAAGTGGCCTCCAGAGCCGGAATGGGGCGCGTTTCAGATTGATTTTACAGGGCCTGGCACGTTCAAGGATGTGGAAGCTCGCAGAATCAGCCAACCTCCGCGTGCTGCTTCAGTGCCTCAATCGCCCGCTCGAGATGCACCCCGCGCGAGCCCTTGATGAGCACTACGTCTCCGGGCTGTAGATTGTGCAGCAGCCAGCGGCCGGCCGCCGCGGCATCAGGCAGAAACAGCGACGCAACACCGCCTGCGCACGCGGCCTCGGCCATGTATTTTGCATTGCCCTGCACGCCAACTACGAGATCGAGTCCAGCCTCGGCAGCGGCTTGTCCGCAGGCAGTGTGAAGCGCGGGCCCATGTTCGCCAAGCTCAAGCATCTCGCCCGCCACAAGAATGCGCCTCCGCGCCAACCGCCCCGCAAGCGTCTTAATCATGGAGCGCAGCGCTTCAGGATTGGAGTTGTAGCTGTCGTTGAGAATCGTTGCCCCGGCAAGCTCAAGCACCTCGCCGCGCTTGTCCCCGGCCGTCAAGGACGCCAGAGCAGCGATCGCAGCACCAAGCCCAACGCCCGCCTCCAGAGCGACCGCGAGTCCTGCCATCGCATTCGATGCGTTATGCGTGCCCAGCAGGTGAAGCGTCAGCGTCTCTTCACACTCGCCGGCACGAAATCTCAGATGAAGCCCCGCCGAGTCCTCTGAACCTTCGAGAACCTGCGGATCTGCGCACGGGCCGGAGCCGAAGTAAACCACGCGGCCGGGAAAGTCGCGGCCAAACTGGGAGACGTATGCATCGTCGCAGTTCAGAAAAGCCACTCCAGTCGTGGGCAGCGCTGCAACGAGCTCAAATTTTGCCCGAGCAATCCCCGCTTGTCCATCGGCGAAATTCTCAATGTGCGCGGTACCGACATTCGTCACCACACCCCAGTCGGGTGCAGCAATCCGCGCCAGGGCCGCGATCTCGCCCGCGTGGTTCATGCCCATTTCAACCACTGCGTATTCATGCTCGGGTTCCAGGCGCAGCAGTTCAAGCGGCAGCCCAAAGCCGTTGTTGAGATTGCCACGCGACTTGAGCACATTGAACCGCGCGCCCAGCGCAGCCGCGACTGCTTCCTTGGTCGTCGTCTTGCCGGCTGAGCCGGTGATGGCAACCACGTGCTTGCCCCACTGCCGTCGCACGTGCGCAGCCAGCGATTGGAGCGCGATCAGCGGGTCTTCCGTAATCAGCAGCGGAACAGCAAGCACCGCATCGGGCAGTGTGGCAACGCGCGCGCGTGACACCACGGCCGCCGCGGCCCCGCGTTCGAGTGCGGCCGCCAGAAAATCATGCCCGTCCAGGCGTTCGCCGCGCACGGCAAAGAACAGCTCGCCCGCGTTCACCGTGCGCGAGTCGATGGAGTACCCGCTCACCGCAAGCACGCCTGAATTGTCGATGCTGGCCGGTGCCTCAAGCACCGCGCCCGCACCAATTGCCGCTTCTGCGAGAGTCAGCTTCATTGTTCTTCAGGCTCTACCGTAACCTAGATCATGCAGGACCGATAGTGACGTTTCAGTGTCATCGAAGTGAATTGTCCGGTCAGCGAGGACCTGCTCCTTCTCGTGGCCTTTGCCAGCAAGCAGAACCACGTCGCCGGGCTTCGCCGCTTCCAGCGCGAGCCGTATGGCACCCGCGCGATCAGGCTCGATGATGTATTGGACGCCAGTGGACTTCAGTCCGGGTTCCACCTCCGCCAGAATGGCGCGCGGATCTTCCGAGCGGGGATTGTCGCTGGTGGCAACAACATAATCACTTCCCTTGCCCGCCGCCTGGCCCATCTTCGGGCGCTTGGTGCGGTCTCGATCGCCCCCGCAGCCAAACAGCGTAATCACGCGGCCCGCCGTCTTCGCCGTCATCTGGCGAGCCAGATGCGTAAGGTTGATCAGAGCGTCGTCGGTGTGCGCGTAATCCACAATCACGGTAAAGGGCTGCCCTGCGTCAACAGGTTGAAAGCGTCCCGGAACCGGCTTGAGCTGAGGAATAGCCGTAACAAGTTGATCGAACGCCACCCCGCGCGCGTGAGCCGCGGTGAATGCCGCAAGCAGGTTAAGAATGTTCACTTCGCCGGCAAGGCGCGAGGTGATCTGCGCTGCGCCTGCGGGCGTTTCAAGATCGAGGACGGCACCACCCGGCGTGAGCTTGCAATTTACTGCGCGCCAGTCGCCAGAATCGATGCCGTAGGTACGAACCTCCGCACCCGCATTCAGCGCTGCGGCTGACAACTGTCTTGCGCGCGGATCCAGTGAATTGATCACAGCGACGCGCGGAGCCGGGTAGGCGGTACCATCGAACAGAAGCCGCTTGGCGGCAAAATAGTTGTCCATGGTCCCGTGGTAGTCGAGATGATCGCGCGTCAAATTGGTGAAGACAGCGACATCGAAATGGACTCCAGCCGCCCGGCCCTGGTCGAGTGCGTGGCTTGAGACCTCCGTGACGAGCTCGGTGGCTCCGCGGCCTGCGCCTTCCGCCATCAACTCAAACAGATCTCTTGACTCCGGCGTGGTGTGCACCGAGGTACGCACTTCACCAACAACGTGGGATTCGATCGTGCCCACAAGAACCGTCTTGCGTGCTGCCGCGTTGAGCAGCGCTTCCGTCAAGAAAGCCGTGGTGGTTTTCCCGTTGGTGCCTGTGATCCCGGTAGCCGCGAGCGTCCGCTCTGGGTGTCCAAAGAAGGCTGCCGAAGCCTGGGCCAGCGCGCGACGGCCGTGTTCCACTTCAAGCACAGGCAGGCCCGGCTGAAAGACGAGCAGGTGGTCAAACTTCGGCGCGGAGTCCGTGATGATGCCCAACGCACCGGAAGCGATCGCCTTTTCGACGTAGCGGTTCCCGTCCGTCGATCCGCCTTTCATGGCGACAAACACAGAGCCGGGACGCACCCGGCGCGAATCGTATTCGATACCCGTAATGCGCTCGGCGGAATCGCCCGCAGCGCCGACGGCGGTCACTTCTTCGGCTAGATCTTTCCAGTTCATCTCGGCTTCCATTGTAGTTTGCGCAGGCTCCGTGCAGCGATTTGCGGTAAGATGCCTGCATGGATGAGCAACGCCAGGGTCTGTTCGGACAATTGCAGCGAATCTTGCGCAACCTCATCGGCCGGAATGCCTGGTCCTCGGACAGCGACGAGCCGGACGACGAGGGCGATGCATTAGTCGGCGTGCCACTCAGGCCAAGACCGCATTCGAATTCCGGGGCAGTGGCGTTGGAACTGCCGGATGACGCTGAGTAATGTTGGGCGCTGCAGAGCTGTCAGCGGCGCCTACGGCGGTCACTTCCTCAGCTAATTCTTTCCAATTCATCTCAGGTTCCATTGTAGTTTGCTGAGTGCGCTCGTATCGGATTCGGCGGTAAGATGCTTGCATGAGCGCGGAAGGAAAGTTCATCTATGACGATTTAGAGCGGGATCTGCGCGGGTTTCCGGTCGGTGACTATGTGCGAGCGTTTGCAAAGGCTTATCTGGAAGGAGACTTGGAGACAATCAGGAAACTCGAAGAACTCCTGCGCGGCGATGCCGCCGAACGCGGTGAACCGGATACGCCGCCGGGCATTCCTCCGGACGCGCCCATTGGAGCGCCCAAGAAACCACGACCGCACTTGAATTCCGGCGCGGTTGCCCTACCGGAACCGGACGACCTTGATCGCTGACTCGTTTTACCTTTAGGCACGTCTTCAAACTCGCAGCGCGTCAGCGCCACGTCGCCGTCAGCCCTCCATCCACAATCAGCGAATGGCCTACGACGTAGGACGACGCATTGGAGCAGAGCCAGAGAACCGCCGCTGCGGCTTCCTCCGGATCGCCAATCCGTCCTGCCGCGATCATGGCTTTCCAGCGGGTTTCAACCACCTGCCGCACCTCTGGATCGCCACCAGCCGCACGGTCCATTGACTTCTCGAGCATGGGCGTTTGAAAGCCGCCTGCAACCAGCGCATTAACGCGAATTCCCTGCTTCGCATACTCCAGCGCCGCCGACTTGCTCAGTGCGATCACGCCCGCCTTTGCGGCGGCGTAAAACGAAGCGCCCTGGCATCCACCCAAACCATTTGCAGAAGAAGTATTCACAATCGCGCCGCCCCGTGGCTCCTGCGCAAGCATCTGCCGGATCTGGTACTTCATGCCAAGCCATACGCTTTTTAAATTGATGGCCACTGACTGATCGAAGTCCGCCTCCGTGAGTTCAGCCAGGGCGCCGATGGAGCCGTCCGCATTCGCAGCGTTGTTGAACGCGTAGTCCAGGCGCCCAAAGGCTTCAACAGCACGCGTCACAAGCCGTTCCATATCCGCAGCCTTTGTAACATCGGTGGGAACAAAGAGCGCATTGCCGCCTGCCTCAGCAATCTCTGCGACTGCCTCTCTGCCGCGCTGCTCGCCACGCGCCGCAATCACCACGTTAGCTCCAGCCTTCGCAAATGCAAGGGCTGTTGCCCTGCCGATGCCTGAACTTCCCCCGGTTACCAGAGCAACCTTGCCCGCAAATTCGCTCACTGCAACCTCCATTGACAGCGACGAAAGCTATCGCCGCCCGCACCGCACAACAATCTGTGTCCCAGGCGGGACCATGGTGCCGGCGACGGGAGCCTGCTCGCGCACAGTGCCGTTGCCGGTAATCTGCACTTCAAGCCCCGCCGCCGCAGCCTGCTCAATCACCTTGCGTATCGACAGCCCGATCAGCGACGGAACCTTCAGCAGCTTGCCGTCGTTGACCGCAACGGTTGCCATGCTTGCTGACTTTGCCTGCGGTGTCGCTTGCTGATTCGTCTGCGGATTCGCCACAGCCGCGCCCGCTATCGCCTTGCCGTCCTTGCCTGCAACAGGGCTTGCAGCCGGCGCAGAATTTGCGGATTGGTCCGTTTGCTGCGCGGCCTGCGCACCCGGCCCGACTTTCAACGGATCGTCGCTCGGCAAATCGTTTGCGGCTGCGTAGAGCGCGTTGATGTCGCCGGTATCCTGTCCGGCGTCATCCTCCGCAACCACTGCTTCCTTCTTCCCAGTGGTCTTCGGTGCACGCACATCAATGTCGTGCGGAACGCCCAGGTACTCCAGCACTTCCTGCGCCACCTCGGCAAACACCGGAGCGGAGACTGCCGCGCCGTAGTACGAAGCACCCTTCGGATTATCGATGATCACTGCGACCGAAATCACCGGATTATTGATCGGCGCAATTCCCGCAAACGACGCGACGTGCATGGTCTTCGAATAGAGATGCGTTGCCGGATCGATCTTCTGCGCCGTACCGGTCTTGCCGCCAGAGGAGTAGCCGTTCAGCTGTGCGCCCTTGCCGGTGCCGAACAGCACCACGCCCTCCATCATTTTGCGCATCTGCGCCGCTGTGAGCTCCGAGATGACCCGATGCGCGCCCTCCGGCAGCGGATTGGGCAACTCCTCTCCAGGCTTGAACGGCACCGCCGCAAGCTGCGCCTGCGGTGCACCTGCCTTTTGCGCACTTGCTCCAACCTGTCCCGGCATGAGCACGTGTGGCGGCAGGTAGACGCCACCGTTGGCAATGGTCGAGACTATCGACACCAGCTGCAGCGGCGTCACGGCCACCTCCTGCCCGATGGCAATCGACGCATACGACGTTGTGCCCCAGCGTTTCACAGGCCGCAACAGGCCGCGCGTCTCGCCCGGCAACTCCGCGCCCGTGCGCTGACCAAATCCGAAGTTGCGAATGTATTCGTAGAACTTGTCCTGTCCGAGCTTCTGGACCAGTTTCACGGCGGCAACATCACTTGAATGTTCGAGCGCATAATGGACGGTAACCACGCCGAAGTGGTCATCCTTGTCGTCGTGGATAATACGGCCCGGAAGCTGCATCTGCCCGCCCTGGCAGTCGATCATGTCGTCCGGCTTGACCACCTGCTGGTCGAGCGCCGCCGAGTAGGTCACCAGCTTGAATGTCGAGCCCGGCTCATAGACATCGCTCACCGCATGGTCGCGCAACAGCGCCGGCGTAGTGCGGCGAGCCTGATTTGGATTGAACGTGGGACGAATGGCCAGCGCCAGGAGCTGCCCCGTGTGCACATCCTGCACCACCACCGTTCCATTGGCAGCCTGCGTCTTCTCCATCACGTGATCGAGCGCGCGCTCCGCCATGAACTGGATGTTCTCGTCGATCGTCAGTTCGAGATTCTCGCCCGGCTCGGGCTCGCGCTCGGTCGATCCAAGCCGTTGGGCGTGCGCATCCACGGCGATATACATGCGGCCCGGGACGCCGTGCAGTTGCGGTTCAAACTTCTGCTCCAGCCCGCCCAGGCCGTTGTCGTCAATACCCACGTAGCCCAGCACCTGCGCAGCGATTTCGTTGTCCGGATAGAAGCGCTGAAACTCCTTCTGAAAGTAAATGCCCTTCATGGGGAGACTCTTCACCTTCAGTGCAATATCCGGCGTAACACGGCGCGCAATCCACGCAAAGCTGTTGCCCTTGTTCAGGCGATTCAGAATCTCCTGTTCACTCGTCTGCGGATCATCGGAATCGATATGCACAATTTGGGCAAGGGTGTGAGCGGCCGCCGGCTTGTCATCAATCTCTGTAGGCACAGCATAGATCGAGTCGACCTGAACCGTCATCGCCAGCTCGTGCAGGTTGCGATCGTACAGAACACCGCGGCGCGGCGCCACCTCAAAGGTGCGCTGCTGCTGCTTCTGGGCGCGTTCAACAAATTCCTGATGGCGAACGATCTGGAGCCAGAAAAGACGGCCTGCGATGGCGCAGGCCCAAATAAGAAAGAACAGGCAGATCAACCAGAAACGCGCGCGCTTGAGAGGCGGCACACGGGGAGGATTCGATGCGTTGCGGTTGAGTCGAAGATTTGCCTGCATGGCGACCGTCAGCTTCCAGCCTCTAGCTTCTAGCTCCTAGCTTCGGGCTCGTAGGTTCCAGCCGCTTCGGCTCATCCATTTTACCGTTTGATACTTGCCTGCCAACGAAGACCTCTGTGGGCGACCCACAATGTTGACCCTTCCAGTTCAGGGCTAAAAGCTAGAGGCTCAGAGCTAAAAACTGCTTTGCTGAGGCGGCGTAACCTGCGCCAGCGCAGGAGCGCCCACATCGGGACGAGCGGTTGGATGAATCACCTGTCCGGGCTGCGGTTCGGCCAGACCCAGCTGGCGTGCCATGGTGTCAATTCGCCCCGGTTGCGTGAGCTGGGCCTCGGCCAGCCGCAATTGCCGGTTCTCTTCGCGCAACTGGTCGCGCTGCTGCTTTTCAGCTTCGACGCGATAGCCGCCTTCAATGGCGCTGAAGTGCTGCAGGCCATAAATCATGACCAGCGTGAAAAGCACGCAGATGGCCGCGCAGAAGATGCGCATCTCGCGCACCCGCACCGGGTCGGGCGCCTTCACCAGGCGGGAGTTGTCGATCTGGCGGTGGAAGAAGAACTCCGGCGTCCGCGCGCCGCGGCGGCGCAGAGCCTGCTGAGCCAGAAGCTCGCCGTTGCGTTCGGCAACGCGTGCGCTCCAGCTGCGTCCCGCTTCGAAATAGGTTGTCGTCATTGCCGCCATAATTGCTCCTTGCGTCGCAGTTGTCAGTCGTCAGTGGCTAGTGGTCAGTCCGCGAAGACCTTCAACTGACAACTGAGCCCCGATCACTGAGCTTTGCCTTTCGTTCTCTCCGCCGCTCTCATCTTTGCGCTGCGCGAGCGGGGGTTGCGTTCAATCTCTTCCTCGTCCGCGATCACCGGCTTCTTGGTCAAAATCTCCCAGATGCCCTTGTGGGCTCCCTCCCGCAGACTGTCTTTCGCGATGCGATCTTCCAGCGAGTGAAAGCTGATAACCACCAGGCGTCCAGAGGGCTTAAGCAACACCGGTGCGGCCTCCAGCAAATCCCTGATTTCATCCAATTCACGGTTTACGACAATACGAAGCGCCTGAAAGGTTCTCGTGGCCGGGTGAATCCGCTCTTGTTTCATTGCCGGGGCGGCTGAGGCAACAATTCGGGCCAACTGCCCCGTGGTTGTTACCGGCCGCCCCCGCACAATGGCTCTGGCGATTCTCCGCGACCTCCTTTCGTCTCCGTATTCGTAAATGAGGTCTGCAAGCTCGCGCTCGTCAGCCTCGTTTACCACTTGTTCGGCGGTCCGGCCCTGACGTGTGTCCATCCTCATGTCTAGAGGCCCATCTGCCTGAAAACTGAATCCCCGGTACGCCTCATCGAACTGCAGGCTGCTCACGCCGAAGTCGGCCAGCAAACCATCGAGCGATGCCGGCTGCACATGCTCTGCCACGTTGCTGAACGCCTCGCCCACCAGCGTGATCCTGGGGGCCTCGCTGCCCATCTCGTTCAAAACCCGTGCCAGCCGAACCTTGGCCAGACTCATCGCTTCGGGGTCCCGATCGAATGCGATCAGGTGTCCCTGCGGCCCCAGTTTCCGAAGAATGCCTTCGGAATGACCCGCCAATCCAAGCGTGCAGTCAAGGTAGGTTCCGTCTGCGCGTACGCGGAGGAAGTCTATCGCTGGTTGAAAAAGAACACTCGCATGCCGTTCACCCGACCTCGTCATGCGCTCCCCCTGAGGGGTTGAACCTCAACTCTTGCGGCTCAGAATCGTGGCCATCGCCTTGCGATCCTCCGCCGTCATTTCCATTGCCGGCAGGTTCTTCTCGAACATCTCCCGGTTCTTCACTTCCAGGTAAAGCAGCTTGCCGAAGACCGTCACCTCGGCGTCCAACTTTGCCGAGTCCCGCAAAATCTGCGGCAGCAGCACCCGCGCCTGGTTGTCGATCTCCACCTGGTGCCCGTAATAGCTGGTCAGATCCAGGTACTTCTGCACCGCATCGTCCAGCGTGCTGAAATCCATCAACTGCTGTTCCCGCTTCTCCCACTCCGGCAGAGGCCAGATCTCGGCGCTCTTGCCATCCACGCTGGTGATGTAGAACTGGGTCACGCTTGAAGCATCCACCAGCTGCTTGAATGCAGCGGGGAGCTTGAGCCGTCCCTTCTCATCGACCTTGGCCGGATGGTTTCCGCGAAACATCTTGAACTTCCTCTTGTGGCTCCGGCCAAACTTCCCTTGCCTGACTTCGTTGAGGGTTGGGCCGGATGCCAGCTTTTCCTGCTTTCGGGCTGGCTTGCCGGCCGTTTTGGGCCTAGAATCCTTATGAAACGGGAAGACTGAGGTAAAGTTACCTGAAAATCAGTCGATTTACTCCCTTTGGCTCCACTTTGGACCACCAATAGGTCGATACTACCCCGGTTTCGAGATCGCGCAAAGAAGAAAATGGGTTAAAAGGCTGTGCGGCTGGAGACAAATGTGGAAATCTCGCCTAATAGATTAGGCTGGTTTAATTACCACAATATGTAGTGTTGTATGCTTTGGTTCTATTGCTGGACAATCCAGCCGAAGCGTGGTAGGGGAATAAAAAGCGAAAGTCGTGTCTTACTACCCTAAGACAGACTGCAATGGCACCCTCACATCCGCCCCAGCCTGCTCACGACGGTAAAGATTTACGCCGAAGCCGCGCCCGCTCCATTACAACCTTTAAAAGATAAAGGAAGACCAGAATGTTCACGGTCAGCAATCCGGCGCGAATCCAGGTGATCTTGTGCAGGACCTCGAAGATCTCCCAGGGCAGGAACGATGCCGTGATGACCAGCGTGAAGTATTCGGCCCAGGTCTTCTCGAGGTAAAGCCCAATCCCTTCCACTAGCCCGACCGCCGCGTACCCAAACACCAGCGAGCTGATCCGGCGCAGCATCTTGTCATCCACGATCGATGCCTTCACCAGAATGAAGTTGACGAAATGGGATTCCGGGTTGAAACGCAGGTGCTCGACAAACTGGCTCACCATATCGCCCACGTCCTTATGAAGCAGGCGCAACACGCCTACCCCAAGGGCGATAAACAGCAGCGCCTGGGTGATTTTGAAAACAGCAATGAGAATCAGCCAACGATTATGCCGCTTGGGCCTGCTCGTCGACTGCTCTGGGGAATCTACCATGATCTTCCGGAAGTGCGGATTTGAAACCGGGTCCTTGTTCCTACGTTAAACGATGCACCCCGGTTCTGTTCAAAAACCGCCTCGAATGCCGGAAAGCCGGCCTTAAGCGAGCTGGCTTGTCGTTACGATCAAAATACTGTCATTTTTTGATGTAGTCAACCATGCATTTGATGCAATGAATCAAAACCGCGGTCTGCGGAGTCCTGGAGGTGTAGTTCAATTCCCCGGAGGTATCTCATTCCGTGTTCCGCATCAGCAAGAATCTCTCCGCTGCAGTTGCAGTCCTCGCCCTTTCACTCACTTCCGTTGCCGGCCTGGCACAGATGAAACCGACCAAGAACATTGTCGAAGTGGCCGCAGGCTCCCCCAACCACACCACCCTGGTAGCCGCGGTAAAGGCCGCGGGCCTGGTGCACACGCTTCAGGGCGCCGGTCCATTTACGGTGTTCGCACCAACGAACGACGCCTTCGCCAAGCTGCCTGCCGGCACAGTGGATACGCTGCTGAAGCCGGAGAATAAGGATCAACTGGTAAATATCCTCACCTATCACGTGGTCGCCGGCAAAGTGACCTCCCAGGAACTGATCAAGCTGATCAAGAAGGGCGGCGGCAAAGCTGAATTGAAGACCTTGGCCGGAGGAACGTTGACAGCTCAGATTGATGACGGCAAAGTTGTGCTGACCGATGAAAAGGGTGGCAAGGCGATCGTGACGAAGACAGATCTCTATGCGACCAATGGCGTCATCCATGTGATCGACTCAGTTCTTCTTCCCAAATAAACCACCATCGTCAGTGCGGAAAAGCGCGGGCCGGCGGGACCAAATCCAGCCGGCCCGTCAGCCCACAGGCCTGTTCAAAAGCACACAAGAGCTATGCTACTTTGGTTAGGATGAAGCGCTTTGAAACCAGCCAGTGGGTGCCGTTTCCCGTGGATCTGGTCTTCTCTTTCTTCGCCAATCCATCGAATCTCCTGCACCTTGTGCCGGATGATCTGGAAACCCGGATTCTGGAAGTACGCCTTCAGGCTCCGCCTCAGCGCCCGCCCGCGTCCCCGCTGCTCCGCCACTTTCCCAGTGAAGTTGCAGGAGAAGGTTCGATAATTCAGATCAGCTTCAAACCGTTGGGTTGGATGCCCAAAGTAGCCTGGACAGCACGAATCACTGAGTTTGTATGGAACAGCCATTTCTGCGACGAGCAGGTGAAGGGGCCGTTCAAGTATTTCCATCACCGCCACGGGATGCAAGAGCAGGCGCGCGACGGCGTGCGCGGCACCCTCGTGACGGACACGATCGACTTCGACCAGCCTTACGGAATTCTCGGGCTGATTGCCGCTCCCATTGCGCAGCGACAGCTTTCCCGCCGCTTCGCCTTCCGCCAGAAAGCGCTGCCGGAGAGCCTCCAGGTAGCAGCACGCCTTGCAGAGCACCTCGCTCTTTGATCCCGTCCACTCATGCTGAATGCCAGTGCTTGATCACGGTTTCCTCTGGACCCGGCACCTTTCGCCCACGCGAAAACCACCCCCGTCAGTGCGTGAGAGGAGCGAGCATCTGCCGCACCCCAGGTGCCCGCATCGCTGGCCATCATTTCTTCAGATTGAGAAGCGCGTCGCGATCCAGCACATTTCCATCCATCACAATGCCGGAGATCCGCCGCGCGTTCCAGATGTTCTGTGTCGGATCGGCATCCAGAACCAGGATGTCCGCGCGCCGTCCTGGAGCGAGCAGGCCCAGTTCATTCCATCCGAACTGCAGCGAGTAGTTGTTGGTAGCCGACGCGAGCGCTTCGCGCGGAGACAAGCCCAGGCGCACCAGCAGTTCCAGTTCCGTATGCAGCGAGATGCCGGCCATCGTACCCATGGCTGAGGCGCCTGAAGCAGCCAGATAGTGCGGACTGGCCGCGAAGATGGTTTCGTTGATGTTCCACAGCCGCAGCGCAGCCTGGTCGGCCTTTTTTCGCGGGCTCTCTTCCAACCACCGCTGAGTTGAAGCGGGCAGGTGCCGCGTCCAGTTGGCCAGTGGGTACACCAGCTCCCCCGTCGCTCGGTCGGAGGGGTCCGACATGTGCGCCGGATCAAGCAGGCGGGCGGCCGGCTCCTTCCACAGGTTGCGGTGATCGGGCAACTGCAGAAAGTAGAGGCTGAATGTGGGCATGAGCGCGGCGTGATGTGTCGCGATGAATTTGGCGTAGGTGCGCAGGTGCGGGTCTGTGGGCGGCACACGCTCTGAATAATCGTAAGCGGTGTTGGCGGTGGCGCCTTCCGGACTCTCAACCAGCGGCCTCTGCAGTTCATCGGGGATCACGCCGAGTTCGTAGCGTCCCATGTGCAGCAGTGCGTCCACGCCCGCCTCGATACCGACCGTATAAGGAGTTGAGACAAACTCCCCGTAGGTGACCAGCCCCATCTGATGGGCGCGGGCGATAATCCATTGCGTATTGGCCGCGGTCAGGTCATGTCCCAGCCACAGAACGCGGGTGCCAAGCTTGGCGGTATCCGTCAGTTGGCGCGCGGTATCCTCTGGACTCAACTCGGAAGGATGCCCACCCTCTTTGAGCTTGGAGGCCCACTCCGGTCTTCTGGCCAGCAAGCTCCAATCGTCGGTGGTGCCAATCGAATCTGCGAGGTAGAGATGCGGGCTGGGGCTGGCTGCAAAGTCGATGAATCCGCGGCGGCTATCGGCAGTTGCCACCACCGTGGTGACGCCCATATAGAGGTTTGCATTGGCCTGACCCTGGGAGTTCATGCCGGCAAAGCCATCAATGAGCCCGGGTATCAGGAACTTGCCGGTGCAGTCGATCACCCTGGCGCCTTTTGGAACCGAAACGGCACCGGCCGCGCCGACGTCTGTGATGCGACCGTCGCGCACGATCACCACGGAATTGGGAAGATCCCTGGCAGACTGGCCCCAGTAGGTTACATCCACTAATGTTCCACCGGCTAGCACCAGCGGAGGTGCCTCATTGTCCTTGGAAAGGGTGGCGGACTGCGTTTGCGGCCAGGCCATTACACAGGCCAGTGCCGCACCGGTCGCTCCCAGCAGTGCATTTCGGAGAATTCCCATACGAATGACGGTCTTTTGAGGATTGTCGCACAGCGAATCGGGAGCAACGACGAATCGTCTCGCTCCGCTATCGCGATCAGAAAGGGTGAGCATGTGAATTTTGACTTCGGTGCGCCTTGTGCATCGCTTCAACAGCCTAGCTCGCAACCAGCGTAGGCCTCATGCGGCGCACCAGTAGCGGCCGCACTTGTGCAAGAGCTTCTTCCACTGAGACGCCGTGCTTGGCGCGCAGATCATCCACCTTACCGTGCTCGATAAAGCGGTCGGGCCAGCCGATCCGCACCACCGGAACGGAACAGCCGATGTCCTTAAGGGCTTCAATCACGGCCGAGCCAAAGCCGCCCATCTTCACGTGATCTTCAAAAGTGACAATGGCAGACACGCGCCGCGCGTACAGCTCAAGCATCTCGCGATCGAGCGGCTTTACAAATCGAGGATTGATGACCGCGGCGGAGTAGCCGTCGTGCTCCAGGCACACAGCCAACTCCTTGGCCAGGCTCATCATCGGGCCAAGTCCGAAGATGGCCACGTCAGAGCCATCCTGAATCAACTCTGCCTTGCCGACCGGAATCGCCTGCGGTTCCGGTTTGCGTGCCACACCCGATATCACGCCGCGTGGATACCGGAGCGCACTTGGCCCCGGAATCTGCACTGCCGTCAGCAGCATGTCGGCAAGCTCATCTTCATCTTTGGGAGCCATCAGCGTGATCTCGGGAATGCCGCGCAGATACGCAATGTCAAAAAGTCCGTGATGTGTTGGGCCATCGTCGCCGGAGAGACCCGCGCGGTCCATGCAGAAGACCACCGGCAGCTTTTGCAGGCATACGTCGTGGACAATCGGATCGAAGGCCCGCTGCAGGAAAGTCGAGTAAATAGCGCACACCGGCCGATAGCCCTGTGTTGCCATTCCCGCTGCAAATACCACCGCGTGTTCTTCGGCAATGCCCACGTCGAAATAGCGGCGCGGGTGATGCGGCCTGAAAAGATCGAGGCCCGTCCCGTTGGGCATGGCCGCTGTAATCGCTACGATCTTTGGGTCGTCATTGGCCAGGTTCACCAGCGTGTTCGCAAAAACCTCGGCGTAAGTAAGCTGGCCCGCCGGCTTGGTCTTTCCGGTCTCCGGATCGTACGGCCCGAGGCCGTGAAACTTCTTTTGCCCATCCAGCGCCGGTTGAAATCCCCTGCCCTTTTGCGTCAGAACATGCAGCAGCACCGGATGGTCGGCGCTCTTGAGAAACTTGAAGGTCTCAATCAGCAGCGGCAGATTGTGGCCGTCAATTGGGCCAAAGTACTGCAGGCCGAACTCCTCAAACAGCACGGAAGGCCACAGAAGGCTTTTTGCGGCTTCTTCAGCCCGGCGCGCAACAGTCAACGCCGTCTTGCCGCCAAAGCGCTCCAGGATGCGATGCGCCTGATCGTGAAGATTCTTGTAGTGCTCGTTGGTCACGATTCTGTGGAAGTAGCGGGCAATGGCGCCCACATTGCGGTCAATGGACCACTCGTTGTCATTGAGAACGACAATCAACCGCTTGGTCTGGTCGGCGATATTGTTGAGCGCCTCGAAAGAGATGCCGTTGGTGAAAGCCGCATCACCCGCCACGGCGATCACGTGATTGTCGCCCCCGGAGAGATCGCGCGCCACCGCCATGCCCAGGGCCGCGGAAAGCGCAGTGCCTGCGTGGCCCGCACCGTAGCAATCGTGATCGCTCTCAGTGCGCAGCATAAAGCCATTGAGGCCGCCCGGCTGGCGCAGCGTCTCAAACCGGTCCAGCCGGCCAGTGAGAATCTTGTGGATATAGGCCTGGTGGCTGACGTCGAAGAGCAGCTTGTCCTGTGGTGTGTCGAAGACCGCATGGAGAGCCAGGGTCAGTTCCACCACGCCGAGATTGGGGCCGAGGTGTCCGCCTGTCTTGGATAGCGTCTGAATCAGGAATTCGCGGATCTCTTCTGCCAGCTCGCCCATCTGCGTAAAGTTGAGACGCTTCAGGTCGGCAGGTGAATGGATGGACTCCAGCAGTGCTCCCATGAACTTCCTTCTCCCGGGAATTGCCGGGATCTACCCAGACGCGCAACCGTGCCAGGGTCCGACCAGCTTCGATTCAGCCGGATAGTGGCAGCGCGCATGAAACACACTAGAGTATATCAACCCCGCGCATCGCCGGACGCTGAATCTTTTGACGCCAATCGGTGACCAAAGTAGCGGCTCCGGAACCAATCCCCCGGGAAATCCATCAGTTGCATCCCGGCGTTGTACGATGGCGATGAAGCGTCTGCGGGAGGGATGAAGCAATGCGCGCGAGCGGGAAAGCGATTCTGATCGGATGTTTGATGGCCGGACTGGGAGCGCCGGCCATTGCCACGGCCCAATTGCCAGAGCCGGGCAGCGCGGCCTCAAGCGCCCCCAATCCGCTCAGCGACGTCACGATGAAGCCCGGCAAAATCCTACTCTTCGACTTGGAGACGCGCTTTGCCAAGGACGTGCTGGAGTACGGCGGAGCCGCCTTTGCAAACTGGTTTGCCGAAGACGGCGTGGCGCTCAACAACGGCCAGGCCCCGCTGGTGGGCAAAGT
>Ga0116135_1000057_pt1 | contig 49668 bp, 42 predicted proteins | sample June2015DPH_20_1_FD_89738 | JGI IMG/M metagenome (GOLD analysis project Ga0116135, IMG submission 89738) | Peatland microbial communities from SPRUCE experiment site at the Marcell Experimental Forest, Minnesota, USA - June2015DPH_20_10 | ecosystem: Environmental > Terrestrial > Soil > Wetlands... | reverse complement strand
TCCCGTCATGTGGGCGATCTTGTTGAACGAGTGATTTGCTTCGCTGGTCACGTAGAAGGTGGGCGTTCCGGAGAGATGACGAAGTCCCTGTTCGCCGTATTCCGGGAAAGCGCGAGTGAGGGCGACAATTACCGCGGTGAGGTTCGCTTCTGCTCCGCCGGTGGTGAAAGTGGCGCTGGAATCTGCCGGCAAACCGAACTTCGATGCTAGCCATTGGAGGGTGTGGCGTTCAATCTCGTTGGCCGCGGGCGAGGTGCGCCAAGCTGCCAACTGCGGGTTGTACATTGCTACCAGAGTGTCCGCGACCACCGATGCTGGCGTAACGCTGGGGTTGAACAAACCGAAGTAACGCGGATGAGTGACCTGCACCTGCCAGGTTCGCAACATTTTTTCCACGTCCGCACAAGCATCTTCCAGAGCTACGGGCTCTGAAAAATCGTAGCGGGCGAGATGATTTCGGATCTCTTGCGGCGTTACAGCGGGTAGAATTGGGCCGCCGGCGATCTCGGACTCGAGCCTCAAGGCCGCACAGCGCACGGTATCAAGCATGCTTTGCATTGAGGACCTTTTTCTGGGAGCTCTGTCCCCGCCGGGGGATCTGGCCGATCTGGATTCGATCGTAGAGAGTTTTGTCGAGAGGGACGAACGCCTGGTGTTCGGGATCGTCGAAATAAATACTGTCCGCGGTGGTTTCCGGATTGTAGCCTTGCCGCACTAGATCGACCTTGGTGTATTTGAAAGTGGGCGTCACTTCCAGCTCACGTCGGATGCGGAGAAATACAGGCCGGGCATACTCGGGCAAGCGGGCAGTGAAATGGGTGCGGAATGCTCTTAGGTCAAGATTTCCGTTAGCGACAATCGTAGCCATGCCGGCCCGTCCGTCCGCGCCTGGGACGGCCACGCCGTAGACATTGGCTTCCTGGATTCCAGGAAACTCGCAGAGGGCCTTGGAGACTTCAGAGGTAGCGACATTTTCGCCCTTCCATCGGAAGGTGTCGCCGATTCGATCGACGAAATAGAAAAAGCCGCGCGAGTCCTTGCGCATGAGGTCGCCGGTGGTGAACCACGCGTCTCCAGGCTTGAAAACGTTGCGAAGAATTTTCTTTTCGGAAGCTTTCTGATTGTCGTAACCCTCAAACCGGCTCCCGATATTGGAGGGGTCGCTGAGAATCTGACCGATAGCTTCACCCACTTCGTCCGCCGCACAACGGATGCAGAATCCCAATTCATTCCGGACTGGCTGGCCTTTCTCGACATCGAACTTGATCAATGCTGCCGGGAATCGGTGCGCGAGGTAGGAGGGAATGCGGCCGATGGCGCCGGGCTCACCTTCCACGTTGAACAACGAGACGTTGCCTTCGGTTGCGGCATAGAATTCGAGAATCTGAGGGATCTGGAAGCGATTCTTGAAATCGTTCCACACCTCGGGCCGCAGGCCGTTGCCGCAGGCCATTCGGATGCGATGCTGGGACTCTTCAAGGCACGGTTCGGTGTGGAGCAGGTAGCGGCACAGCTCGCCGATATACTGAACCAGCGTGCAATCCCAGCGGACAACGTCGGCCCAGAATTGACGCGCCGAGAATTTCTCGCGCAGGACTACGGATCCGCCGACCGCCAAAACAGCGCCGGGGGCTTGCACTCCGCCGACGCTGTGATACATCGGCAAGCAGTTGTACATTCGATCTGTTGGCCGCGTATCCATCAAGCCTCGAAACCAGTGGCTCCACTGCATCACGCGGCCGTGGCTGACGGCGGCAGCTTTCGGCAATCCGGTGGTGCCGGAAGTATAGATGTAGAGCGCGCGGTCTTCGATAGTCAGCGGGCGCCGCTCGGCTTCACGCAGCTTCTCGCCGGGATATTGTTCGATTTCGTGATCCAAACGCCGGAACGAGCCATGGCTTGCCCCGTACATCCAGATTTCGGCGGGTTGGGTTAGTTCCGGCAGCGCGGTAGCTATTGCCACTTCGAACTCTGCGGCCACGATAATATGTTTCGGCGCGACGATATTGATGCAGTGGGCTAAGGATTGTCCCGTCAGATTGGTGTTGAGGAGCGCTACCACACCGCCGGCTTGCGTGATTCCCAGCCAGATGGCTAGGAACTCCGGCCGGTTGCCCATCAACAGCGCGACGCACTCTCCCTTGCGGAGATTCTGCGCGAGGGCCCAACGCGAATACTGGTTGGCGCGTTCGGCGAGCTTGCTATAGGTAAAACATTCGCGCTCAGAGAGCAGCGCCGGCGCATCCGGGAATTCGGCGGCGCGTTCTTCGATCACTCGAGGGAAAATGCGATCCGGATGGCGCGCGATGGGCGCCGTCAGCTCCAGCGCACGTGCCCAGGCTTGCGAGGGAGAGCCCGCGCCTATGGCCGCTTTTTTTGTGACGTTTCCCGTCATGCCGTACTGCCTGCGTCTACGGTGAGCACCGTGCCGGTGATGCTTTTGGATTTCGAACCAAGCAGGAACTCCACTGCATCGGCCACGTCGCCGATTTCAGCGAGCCGGCGAAGTGCGCTGCGCCGCACTATCTTCTCGCGGTGCTCCCCTGTGAGTCCCTTGGTCATTTCCGTGTCAACAAAGCCTGGCGCCACGGCATTTACGTTGACGCCCATGCGGCCAACTTCTCGCGCAAGGGATCGCGTGAAGCCGATCAGCGATGCCTTGGTTGCGGCATAGACGGACAAGCCGCTCGCGCCGGTGGAACCGAGAATGGAGGCCACGTTTACTATTCGGCCGCCGCCGTCCGCAAGCATAGAGCGGACGACATATTTAGATAGGATGACCGGCGAAAGAGTATTCAAACGGATCAACTGTTCGATTTGCGAATTGGGCATGAGCGCGAGCGTGCCTTCGAAACTGACACCAGCGTTGTTGATCAGCCCGTGGATGGGCCCGTATTCCTTGCGCAGTGTTTTGACTAACTGCGCGATGCCTTCGATATTGGTTAAATCGAAGGGAAAGAAGTGGAAGGATCCTGGATGGTCGCGTTCCGCCTCCCGCATGGCAGAGGTCAGCTCTTCGGTTTCCTTTCGTGCGATTGCCATGACGTGGTAGCCTGCCTCGACCAGCTTGCGGGCGATTCCCAGTCCCAACCCGCGGCTTCCACCGGTCACGATTACATTAAGCATGGCCACGCACGATCTTGCCGCTAGCCGCCACTGCCAAGTCACTGACGAACTTCACCGCTGCGGGAACCTTGTACCGGGGAAGGGCCAGCCGGCACAATTGCAAAATCTCATGCTCCATTCCGCGGGTTTCGTTGCCGGTGGCGGCGCAATCTTTCGCTAGAACCACGTCCGCCACCACCAGCGCACCCATGAGCGGATTCTTTCTCGGCCGGACCAGCGACATCAGAACGTGCGGATGACGGTTGATTACGGCTTCTACTTCTTCGGGATGGACTTTCTGGCCGCCCACGTTGATAACGCCGTCGCGCCGGCCGGCGAAATAATAGCGGTCGCCACAGAGTTCCAGCATGTCGCCGGTATCCACGAAGCCTTGCGTGTCTTTTAGCAGGCCCGCTTGGCAACCAAGATAATCCGTCGCGGTTCGCGAAGACCGGATCCGCAGCGATCCGTCTTTAACCTGCATCTCAACGGCTCCGACCTGTCCGATCAGGCTTGAGGGAAATCCCGCCAGGCCATCGTTGACGTCGAACGCGACGCCTGCCTCAGTGGACGCGAAAGCGTGGCTGACTTTGGCCTGTGGATAGAAGGACTGCAGATTGTCCAGAATGGCCTGGTCGGCGATTTCTCCCGACAGGCGAACGTAGCGTGGCTGAATGCTGTCGGCGGCCGGGCTCATCAGTGCGCGGCGCCAATGGGACGGGGTCCCGGAAATATGGGAGACTCGGTGAGCGCCAGCCCGCGTTAGAAAATCGGCAGTAGATTCGCGCGCACTCGAGAGCACCAGCGACCCACCAGTGAGCATCGCCCGCAGGAATATTTGTAGTCCGCCGTAGCGGCGAATGTCGTAAAAAGTGCTCCAAACCCGAGGGGCCCCGGAAGAATCACCGCCTTCGATCGCTCCGGCTAAACTCGACAAAGTGTGGGCCACCAGCTTCGGACGTCCCGTGGTGCCGGAGGTGAGAAGAATCCATTCGGTGGAACTAGGAGCGTTGCGGTCGATGCTTGCGGGCGCGATTTTCGGACTGCAGGTGACATAAGGGCCGACGCAGGGAAAGTCCGCTCCTAGCGTGGTTCCATCCGAGACGATCGCATCCACGGGCACTGAGGCGATCACGAAGGGCAGATGATCGAGCGGCAAATCGGCGGGACACAGAACCACGCGGCGCGCAATGCCATCCAATTCGAGAAGAGCCAAGGCAGCCGGAAACTGATCTGTTGCCGCAATCAACACGGACCGTCCGCGAAGTTCCTCGGCCCGGCCGCCGAGGCATGATCCCTCGGCAAGATCGCTCAGAGTAACGGCTGCGCTGTCTCCGGCTAGAAAGCGGCGGGCCAGATTTCCGGCGGCAATGGTGGCGTTCCAGAGCGAAATCGAGTCACCGTGCATTTTCGTAAAATCGGATGAATTCGCCCAAAGTTACCGGAAAGCCGGCATCCTCGGCGGAACTGAACGGGTCTATCCCAAGCTGGTCCTCCAACCTCGCCACGATGATCGCGAAACACAGCGAGTCGAGTCCTGAATCCAGCAGTGCCAGATCATCCACCAGAGGCGCCAGACGTTTGTCCTGTTCTTGGGCGATCTGATTCAGCTGAGCTACAACCACTGCGCGAACGGACATTTGCGCTGTTTCCCCCGTATCCGCAAGGCTTAATCTAGTTAGTTTCATTTCCATTAGCCCTGGTGATTCACCGTGAGTTGTTTAGAAAACGCCATTTCCTCACGCTCGACGAGCGGGAAACAGTTTTTTAGCCACTGCTCGGTGTTCTGCCGAACCGCAGTCCTCCCGACGTCGTCGGCAAGGGAGTGATTGGCGCCCCCGACGATCTTAACAACCATGCGGCCGGCGCGGCCTGACGAATTCTGAACATGGCGAAAATAATCGAACTCTCCGACCGCCGTATTGGGCCCGTGAGCATTCAGCATCAGCATTGGCAGCCCCGCAGAAGCCAAACGGCTGCAACAGCGCAGGAGAGGCAAATTGGCGTTCTTGGGGAGCTCGTTTCCCGTGACTGTCCGGCAGAGCTTCTTCAAGCGGCCAAATAGACTACTGAGCTGTCGGGCCAGCTTACTCCCGAGAGCCCAGCGGCTCATCGCTTTTCGAATATCCGTGCGGACAGGTACTTCTTCCCGGAAAAAGTACGGCTCCAGTGCCACAACACCCCTGACACTCTTGCTCGCGGCAGCCGCATAGAACGCGGAAACCGCTCCGGCACAGTGACCTACCATGACCACTCCGGACAGGCTATAGCGCTCCGTGAGAATCTTCGTGGCGCCGGAAATGAAAGTCGCATAGTGCCCGGAATTGACCATCCGCGCGAACTCCATGCGTTGTGAGGGAAGCTCTCCGTCCGAGTCGCCAAGCCCCGGCAGGTCAAAGCGGAAAGATGGATAGCCGCTCTTAGCGAACGAGTCGGCCCAATATATGGCTGAATCGCCGCCTGCAGCTCTGGGTGCAAATCCGGAATTCAGGAACAAAACACCGACGCGGCCCTTCTCTTTTCGGCCGGTTGCGAAATGGGAGGCTGGGTCTTGGGCTTTGTGGTATGTACCTCGAAGGCAAATCCCACCGATCACTACCGAGATTAGCTCTCTTGTTTCAATGGCTGAGACCATGGTTGCCTCCCTGGTCTGCCATCGCAGCGGCGATCCAGCCGAAATTATCAGCGAATAATTCGCTGAGATCCGGGTTAATGGATCGGTACATTGAGCCTTTGACCAGAGGCTCTGCGGTCTGATTCAGTGGAACCATTCTGACGGGACGCGTGGTGGACGAAACAGCGCTAGCGCTGTCTTCGATACCAACAGCTAGCTCGAGATGGAACGAATCGCGCCAGAGCTTGTTTGACCACCGGTATCCGTCCACTTCGATATGCTCGGTTTCTAACTGCTGGAGATACTCCGGCAGTTTCTTGCGCTGGTCCCCGGAACGGAACATGTTATCCACGGCGATACGGCGAAGGAGTGCGGATCGAAGCACTTCATTAGCACTATTGGGTGGCGCCCAAGCGAGCAACGCGTCTCCTAGCCCGGCGACAAAAGCCTTGTTCGCCAGAAGCGCGCCAACCTCAAGACCATGGAGCACGAGAGGCACTTCCGGCGAACGGCTCTGAAGCCAGCCCGCCAGAACTTCGACGTCTTCACTCCAATCGTCAAAGCTCAATTCTTCGAAGACGCCGGTGCTTTCACCAATGCCACGATAGTCATACCGCAGGCATTCAATTCCCCGTTCCGACAAGTATCGGGCCCACCGAACCCAAGGTGTGTACGAGGAATGCCGTTCGGATGCAAAGGCGCCTACCAGCAGGACCCGAGCCAGAGGATCCGCGACTTCGTGGAGGACAGTATAAAGGTGCGCTCCAGCGATCTCAAAGTACCCAGCCTGCTCCCTGGAAATCAGGCTGGCTTCGAGTCCGCGTTGCACCAGTACCCCCTCTCGGCTCCGCGCAGGCGCACGCCGTCCGCGCGCCACGGGGAGTTGTGCAAATTCCCCAGTGATCATCCCGGGAGCGGTGATGTTCACGTGTCCCACGGTTCTCGCCTTAAGCGGTCCGCCCGCTGCCGTTGGAGTGTTCAAACCGAAGCGAGTTCGGGGCGGGGCCCTGGACGATGGATTGAATAAGGGCGCGCAGCAGGTTTACCCCTTCCAAGATGTCGGTCTCGTCATTGGGAGCGTGCAGCATCATTTCCGATGCGAGTGCACGGAAGAGTTCCTGCGAATGCGCAATATCGCAGATACCGTGCACATCTGTGTATTCCCGCTCCAGTGAGCCCCGCCTGGCGGCGAGCTCCGCCAAATATGGCATAAATTTTTGAATAAACCCTTCGAAGAACGCCATCATGGCCACGATGGGCACTGCTTGGAGCCGGCCAATGAACAACCGGACATTCGTCAAATCGCGCTGGACGGCCAGCGCGTCCGTATCTGTCGGAATTGCGTCGGCAGCCAGGGCAAACCTGCGGAGCATCCCCGGATGACAATCGCGCACTTCCTCGTGCAGGTTTTCGAGGATGATGGAGCGAGCCTCTTCCGACTTTACGGCCAGATAGGCGCCGGTCATCCAGTAAATGAAGTTACCTTCGAGGACGGCTGTGTATCGCGTTAATATGCCCCGTTGCTGTTCGACGGAGAGATGCTCGGGGTTCGGCAAGGAAGTCATCAGAGCGTCTACTGCGCAGCTGATTTGCCCTTGGATTGAAGTTCCGAATATAGGGTTCGGAGTCTGAATATCAGAAAAAGCTGGTGTCATGTTTTTCTCCACACACACTACGGCTGAACCGCTTTCGAGCGTGCTACCTCCTGCTCGCCTCTTCTGGAGGCTTCCACTGAGCGGCTTGTGCCCGCTCACATCATTTGGTGATAATGAATTATACGTATCAAAACTTGGGAAATTCCATAGGATTTAGTACTAGTACGGCTTGTACCAAAAGTGCTCTTAAGCCAGGCACCGAGCAAGATTCAAGGTGATGTTTCAACACCACCATCTATGCGCAACCCTAACAAAAAAGGACTAAATTTGATACCTGCGTACCTGATGGATTCCGACCTGACGCCCCTAAGTACCACGATGTTCCGAATCTCTAATGGGCTAAGGATTTGTTACAGGAAGGTTAGGACGCCGAGCCGGTTTGCATAGTTGTAGCCTGTTTTTGTGGGAAACGAAGCCACTGAATTGCTCGTGATGGGGGGACGGGAGGTCCGCGTGACGCATCCGGACAAGCCCTATTTTTCCACGCAGGCCAAGCTCACGAAACTCGACATCGTCCAGTACTATATGTCCATCGCGCCGGGCGCGCTCCAGGGAATCCAGGATCGTCCTATCGTGTTGAAGCGATTCGTGAACGGCGCGGAAGGCGAGGCGTTTTATCAAAAACGCGCTCCGACCGAGCGGCCTGAGTGGCTGCGGACCGTAACTCTATCGTTTCCTTCGGGCCGGACCGCGGAAGAGATAGTAATTGATGATGCGGCCGGCCTGGCCTGGATTGTCAACCTGGGATGCATTGAGCTGCACCCGCACCCCGTACGCTCCGGCGATCTCGATCACCCGGATGAATTGAGGGTGGATCTCGATCCGGGCCCCGGCGTAGAGTGGGCGGACGTCAGGAATGTCGCGCTGGAGGTGCAGGCGCTGCTGGAAGAAGTGGGGTTGCGAGGTTGGCCCAAAACCAGTGGGTCCCGGGGGATGCATGTAATCGTGAGGATTGAACCCCGTTGGACCTTTAGCGAGGTGCGCCGCGCTGCGCTGGCTTTGTCGCGTGCCGTGGAGCGCCGGGTGCCTGGTCTCGCCAGCTCCAAATGGTGGAAAGAGGAACGGCACGGCGTGTTCCTGGATTACAACCAAAATGCGAAGGACCGGACCACCTGCTCCGCATATTCGGTGCGGCCGCTGGCAGACGCCCGGGTTTCCACGCCGCTCGACTGGCATGAGGTCCCCGATTGTGAACCGGGGGATTTTACGGTGCTCACAATTCCGAAGCGGTTCGCCGAGCTGGGCGATCCACATGCGGTTATGGACGCCGCGGCTGGTTCGCTCGAGAAACTGCTGGAGCTGGCGGCGAGAGACGAGGCGGCTGGTATTGGAGATGCGCCCTGGCCGCCGCACTTTCGCAAAATGGAAGGCGAAGCTCCGCGGGTTGCCCCGTCGCGCGCCAAGCGGGCCGTTGCAAAGGCGCCACGGACGAAGATGCCATTGTTAGTCGTTGCGAACTCTACTAGCAAGGAGGCTGCTCTCGAGGGTCTGGAAAGGTGGAAGAGCAAACATCCACAAGCGGCGGAATTTCTCGCCGTGGATGATGTGCTGGTGGATTCCATGCGGGGACGATCATCCACTTGGACCCGCATTCGGGTGAATCTGCGGCATGTGCCTGAGGAGCTGCGGCCTGCGGAGGAAACTCCGGATCCCGATGACGATCCGACGAGGGAGTGGCGGATGCGGCGGCGTTGACGCCCAAGGCAGCGCGCGGCGCTGCCCCACCTACCTGCCGAAAATTTCCATCAGCTCCTGCGGGGGGACAACTTGGAGCTGCGCGTAGGTACATTCGGCCGGTTTTTTATCGGTGCGCCATCTTCGAAATTGCGCCATATGACGGAAACGCGTCCCCTGCATGTGTTCGTAAGCAATTTCGAGCACCAGTTCGGGACGCAATGGCTCCCACGACAGGTCCTTGCCTTGGCTCCAACGGCTTTGGCCGCCGGGGATCCGATGTCCTTCTGCGCCGGCCGCGGCCCAGTCTCTCCAGGGATGATCGCGCAGAGCGTCCTGGCGGTAGGGCGCGAGATATTCGACAAGTTCCACGCGCTTCTCTTGGGTGAAGCTCGCGCAGACGCCCACGTGCTGCAATGCACCCGAATGGTCGAACAGGCCGAGCAGCAGTGAGCCAATGGCCGGCTGCTCACCTTGCTCACGTTTCTTGTGCCATCGAAAACCTGCCACTACGCAATCGCAATCGCGTTCGTGTTTCACTTTGAGCATCACGCGTTTGCCCGGCTCGTAGGCGCCTGAAACGGGCTTGGCCATGACGCCGTCCAGCCCCGCGCCTTCAAAGCGGCTGAACCAATCCGAAGCGATACTCATATCGCGTGTCGCGGGCGTCAGATGGATGGGCGGCGCGGCGGATTCTAGTAACGATTCCAGCCGCTGGCGGCGGCGTTCGAACGGCTCGCCACGCAAATCCCTGCGGCCCTCCGAGAGCAGGTCGAAGAATACCATGGAGGCCGGGATTTGCTGGGATAGCAGCTTCACGCGCGAGGCAGCCGGATGCAGGCGAAGCTGTAGCGCTTCGAAATCGAGGCCGCCGTTTTTTGCCAGCACGATTTCGCCGTCCAGCACCGAGCGATTGGGCAACTGCGCGCGAAGCGGATCGAGCAGCTCGGGAAAATAGCGGTTCAGCGGTTTTTCGTCGCGGCTTTGGATGAGGATCTCGTCTCCATCGCGGAATACGAGCGCGCGGAAACCATCCCACTTCGGCTCGAAGATCCAGGCTCCAGTGGATGGCAATTCACCGATTCGTTTCGAGAGCATGGGCAAGACCGGCGGGTTTACAGGAAGGTCCACGCTCTTCATGCTATAACGTCTTTGCGGAGATTTCCGACGCCGGGAAAAAATCAAAAGCACCGGTCGCTAACGCTCGCGGCTCGGAAAAGAATGTCTCATGCTAAGAGAGTGTTACCGAACCGCGACCGTGAGAGCCTGTGAAAAAATAGGTCACTGGTAACGGCAGGTATAGGCGAAACGCCAATAGATCAATGGCCGAACAGAAAACACTTGTGGATATCCCCGAGCAGCCCAGTGGGCGGGTGGACCGAGTCGAGCCAACTGGGGAATGCAAACTGAAGCTGGTGAATCGAGCCCAGCTGATAATGGCTCAGATCGATGTGGAGCACTTGATCGACGAGCATCATCCGGGACGAGGAATCTGGGAAGTAGTGCAAGGGTTGGATGTGAGCAGGTACGAATCGGCGATTCGAAGCCGGCGGGGAGAGGTGGGGCGAGCGGCGTGGCCGCCGCAGTTGTTGATCGCAGTATGGATATACGGATACAGCCGGGGAGTGACGTCGGCGCGGGAACTGGAACGGCAGATGGAGTACGAACCGGGGCTGATGTGGCTGACGGGAAAGGAAGTGATCAATCATCACATGTTGAGCGATTTCCGGATCGAGCATGCCGAAGCGCTGACGGATTTGTTCGCGCAGATGTTAGTGGTGTTGCCGGATGCGGGACTGGTGAACCTGCGGCTGGTGGCGCACGACGGGACCAAGATCCGAGCGCAAGCGGGAGCGGATTCGTCTCGGCGGGAAGCGAGTTTACGGGGAAAACTGGAGGCGGCGCGGCAGTTGGTGAAGCAAGACCCGCAGGCCGATGGGGGGAGCAACCAGCGACAGCGGGCCGCGCAACAACGCGCCCGACTGGAGCGGATAGAGCGGGCCGAGTCAGCACTGGAGGAACTGAGCAAGCTACAAGCCTCTCTCAAGGACGCCGAACAGAAGAGCCGGGCACGAGTGAGTGGCAGGGAAGCAGAGGCGCGGCGGATGAAGCACGGGGACAATGCGATTGCGCCGAGCTACAACGCGCAGATCAGCACGGATGCCGATTCGGGAGTGATCGTGGGAGTGCGGCTGAGTCAAGCGGCGGATGATTCCCATGAGCTGCCAGCGGCCCTGGAAGAGATCGAGAAGAATGTGGGTCGACTGCCGGAGCAGATCGTGGCGGACGGGGGCTACACCAATCGCGCGACGATCGAGAGTATGGCCGCAAGTGAGATCGACTTTTATGGATCACTGGCAGATCCCAAGGAGCGCTCGGAGGCGGCGATGAAGTCGCATGGAATAGATCCGCAGTTTGCGCCGCATTTTTTCATATTGCGGCCCCAGACGCGGACGGCGGAGTGTCCAGCAGGCAAGCAGCTGAAATACTTGCGGCGCAACAAAAAGCGGGGCGAATGCTACGAAACCTACCGGGCCCAGGGAGGCGACTGCGTGGTGTGCGTGTTTGAAAAACAATGTTGTCCGGACCATGCTGAGAGGGGACGTATCGTGTCGTTTCGGGGTCCAGAACCAGCGGTGATCACGGCGTTTCGCCAGAAGATGTCTAGTGAAGAAGGCCAGCGCATCTACCAGCGGCGCGGGGCCGCGGCCGAGTTTCCGTTTGCCTGGATCAAGGAGCGGATGAAGTTACGGAAGTTCCGTTTGTTCGGGCTCCACAAGGCCAGTCTCGAAATCCTGTGGGCGAGTCTGGCGTACAACGTGACGATCTGGCTTCGCGCCCTGCGCACGGGTATCTCGGTTCAGCCTGCGGCTGCCTAGCCTGGCACACAGTGCGCGAATGTGATTAAACACCCTCCAAAGCGGCAGACAAGCTCAGCAGCTCCCCAAGGTTGAGTCGGTCTAAGAACTGATCTCAAGCAGTCCTGTTTTCTGTTGTCTTGCAGCGTGCCTCGTCTATCCCATTCGGGAAAGTAGTTTCCAGGGTTCGTCCAGACAATTTTTCACGGATTCTGAGGGAGACGGTGCCTCTGGCCATCTTTTCATGGCTTCTCACGATCCCAATTGTTTCATCTTCAGCCTACAGCCTTCTCAAAAATGGATTTCTCGCCCGCTCCCGGCCAATCGTCGTATTCGGCCCATGGCCTGGAATCACCACGGTCTCGTCGTCCAGCGGCAATAGCTTCGCGTGGATCGATCGCAGGATCTGCTCGTAGTCGCCGCCTGGCAGATCGGTGCGCCCGATGCTGTCCATGAACAGTGTGTCGCCGGCGATCAGCTTGCCCTCTGCCGGAATCCATAGGCTAATACTGCCTTGCGTGTGGCCAGGAGTGTCCAGAATATGGAACTCGGCCGGCCCCAGCTTCACGCTATCGCCCTCGCGTGCTGCAACATCGATTTCGGTCCGCTCCGGCGTCGGCATACCGAGCCATCCGGCTTGCATGTCGAGGTGATCGTAAAGTTCCTGATCCCTGGCGTTCATGTATACCGGCGCGCCGGTAGCGGCTTTCAGCTTTTGAGCGCCGCCGATATGATCGATGTGCGCGTGCGTGATAATGATGGCCTTCACGCGTAACTGATGCTTCTCTAAAGCCGCCAGAATGTTCGCGATCTCATCGCCCGGATCAATAACCACTGCTTCGCGGCTCTGCTCGTCTCCAAAGATGGAGCAATTGCACTGCAGCAAGCCCACCGGTAGGATCTTGTGGATCATAATCGCGCGGAATCCTCAGTGTACACGGTCAGAATATGAGTTTCGCGCCGGCTTGAACCAGCCGGGGAGCCGTGGCGCTCACCACTTCTCCGAAAGTGGAGCTGCTGATGTTGCCGTCCACAGCTTGCGGTCCAAAGAATTGCGCGTGGTTGAAGACATTGAACCCTTCGATGCGAAACTGCAGCGATTTCGATTCGCCGAGGCGCAGGTTTTTGAGGAGCGCGATGTCGAAGTTTTCCGTTCCAGGTCCGTGGAAATAGCGGCGTGAGGCGTTGCCCGGAGTGCCTAGCGCGTTTTCGCTGAAGAGTCCGGCATTGAAGTACGTCCTTCCGTCTCGAGGATTGTGATTCAGATTCAGAGAGCCGGCCGCGACGTCCGGTTCGTCGACGCCATAGTTGTTGATGCCGTTCGGCTCCGCGCCCAACAGAGAATTGTCGCCGTAATTGATGAGCGTTACCGGTAGGCCGCTGCTGAAGCGCGTGATCCCGGATAATTCCCACCCCTCAGTCCAGCGGTTCTTCGCGCGAAGAAAACCTGCCAACGGCAGCTGGTAGCTGTAGCTCACTACGAAGTTATGCCTGAGATCGAAAGCGGACAGGGCCCTGCTCAGCGACGGATTCAACGGATTCACCTCTTCGCCGAGGCTGGAGGATTGATCCAGCGATTTGCTGAATGTGTATGCGGCCAGCAACTGCAGCGGTCCACTGGAGTGGCGCAATGTTACTTGCAGCGAGTTGTACATAGAGTTGCCGAGGGTGGTCTCGAGTGTATCGCTTCCGAAATTCGGACCCAGCGGCCCTCGCGTTCCGTTGATCACTCGGCCCGATGCCGTGGTGAATACGCTGCTTTCGTTGAACGGTCCGCAAGGAGTTTGGCCAGGCGCCAAATTGGCCGGGTTGCTGAGTTCCAGACACAAAGCCGGGTTGCCGGGATTAGCTTCTTCGAGCACCAGAAGGTGATGCGCCTGAGTGCCCACGTAGCTGAGATCGAGCACCGTATTGTTTCCGAAGCCCCGCTGAACGGAGAGCATATATTCCTCGGTATAAGGAATTTTGTTGTTGGCCGCATAGTTTGGCATTCCGCTGATCGGTTCGAACTGCGACCAGTTGAGACTCGCATCGGGATGGCTCGCGGTGGCGTTCAGCGGCGCCAATTGCACCGGAAAATATTGGCCCATATTCTGGCCGTTCCCCGCGGCAATGAAAGGAGTGGCAAACAACGGCGGAGCGGGGCTGGTGTAGGTGGTTCCGTAAGGCGCATTGGCGCTACTGATTCCAATCGACAGCGCTTCGATGGCAGTGTAGAACATGCCGTAGCTAGCCCGCACGCTGGTTTTGCTCCCATCGGGCGACCAGGCCAAACCGATGCGCGGAGCAAAATCCAGATTGCCGGCCGGCGCTAGCGTGCGCGGGACGCCGGGGTCAGTCGGAAACAAAATTCCAGCGGGCGCTCCGGGAAAAACCACCGATTGCCGGCCCGGAGCGAACGTGGCGATCTGATTGTATTTTTCGTACCAGGGCTCAATGCGGTCCCAACGCAGCCCATAGTTCAGCGTGAAATTCTTCTTCAAGCGCCAGCTATCCTGCGCATACAGCCCGACATATTTGTTGCGTCCATAGAAAGGCTGAAGCTGGCTTTGGTTGTACTGGCTCGGAATGCCCAGCAGAAAATCCGCGAAATCGACACCGGTCTCGCTGCCGAAGAATGTGAAGTTGCCGTTCAACTGGGCGACCGGATTGGTATTCACCTGATCGTAGTGAAACTCCGCACCCAACATGATGGTATGCGTTCCCACTACTTTCGAGAAGTTGTCGCGCCATTGGAAAATGTTGTTGACCTGCTTCAGCTCATTCGTATTGGTCCCGATCGAGAAATTATTAAAGTCGACGCTTTCCACACCCTCGGTTTTGGGCGATAGCGGGACGATTCCAGGAGTGTTCGCGCCCACCACGAATCCTTGGGACGCCAAGCTGGTCCCGACACCGCCTACGGGATGACCCAGGTCCGTCGCGTCGCGCATGAAGCTGAAGTGGAATTCGTTGACGGCAGTCGAACCGAGCGTCTTGGTATCGCCGAGGGCAAGCAATTGCGCGCGTCCCGAGTTCAGCGCGTTGAAACCTGGGACGTTTGCGCCACCTTGGGCGACTGGATAGGGGTTGTTCTGCGACCAATCGTCCAAGAAATAATAAGCCGACAACGTACCCCACCGCGTGGCGCGATCCAGCCGGTAGGCCCCTTTGTCATCCCGCAGGGTTTCGTTCGCGGACGATGTCGAAAATGTCCCGTTTGCATTGTTGGGACTTGGAATGTACTTCAATAGAGCCACCGCGGGAGCGGGCCACGCACTCACAGGAATCCGGGCGAAGGGAAGAACGCACTCGACCGGGCTGGTACACCCGGGAAAATAATATGGCTCGCCCGCTGTCACACCGTAGCCGAGCTTTTGAGCAAGCTGGCTGGCCCAATATGGGCCGCTCACCGTCGTCGGCATCTGCTTTCCATTTTGATCGACAGTAACAAACGAACTCGCAACGTCCATTAGATTGCCGCTGCGATCCTGGAGCGAAGGAACCGCTATCTGTCCCGTATCCAACCCTTGAGTCAATCGCGTACCTTGATAATCCGCAAAGAAGAAAAGCTTGTTCTTGCGGATGGGGCCGCCGAAGGTTCCTCCAAACTGGTTCTGATCAAACGCTCCGCGCGTGGGCGAGAAATAGTTGCGGGCATCCAGATCCGTATTGCGCAGGAATTCGAACGCATCGCCGTGGAATGCATTGGTTCCCGATTTTGTCACCACTTCGATCTGGCCGCCGCTGAACTCGCCGTATTCAGCGTCGAAGTTGCTGGTGAGAATCCGAAATTCGGCGATGGAATCAAGGTTGGGAATGATGGCCGCTCCCATGTTGACATCCTCTTCCACGTCGCTTCCATTGAGGACAAAGCTGTTGGCAAATTCGCGCTGTCCATTGATGGAGATGGTTCCGGGATTCAAACCGCCGGAGGGAGAAAGCGCGCTGACACCCACATCCTGAGTGGTGTCGGGTGTGAGCGACGTAACCGGAACGACGCCGGATTGAAGAGCCAGCAGGTCCGTGTAGCTGCGGCCATTGAGCGGCACAGCCGTGATTTGTTTGCCCGAAATCACTTCACCCATCTGAGTGTCCACGGTTTCAACGTGCGTTGCGGATTCGGAAACTGTTATGGCTTCCTTCCGTTCTCCAATTGTGAGAGAAACGTCCACCACTACCTTGCTGTCTACATCCATCACCACGCCGGTACGGCATAAAGGTTGGAAGCCGCCGGCGTCCACCTGGACGTCGTAATGTCCAACCGCCAAATTCTGGAATGAATAGGAGCCCCGGCCGTCGGTGATGACGGTTTGCTTGGCTGCCGTCGCCATATCGGTAACTGTAACTTTTGCTCCGGGGATCGGCGTTGCGCGGGGGTCCGTAACAGTTCCAAGCAACCTGCCTCCATCACTCGCCCATGCGGTAAATCCAACAATCCAAGACGCGAGCAAGACTTTAATCCGCACCAACCCATTCTCCTACAATGATTTAGAATATACGACTGCTTCGGTCCTATATAAATATACGACCAGTTCAGTCCGATATCAAGCAAAATCAGCAAGTGAGTTGCAACTGAAGAGAAAGGCTGAACGAGAGGACGGAACCGGGAATATGCAATATAGTGGTTTCATCGCATGTCGTCTCCAGATTCAACCGCATTGCCGATTTTGCGTGCCGCCCTCGCCGAGGGAGCCGGTAATAGCGGCGAGGGGCTGCAGCAGGAAGTAGTAGCGCTCTTCGACGAACTCAGAGAGCCTTTGCTTCGCTATCTCGTGAGCTTCGGGCTCGCGCTGCCGGATGGCGAGGAGGTTCTGCAAGAAGTGTTCCTTGCGCTGTTTCAGCATCTCCAGCGCGGCAAATCCCGCGAGAACCTCCGCGGTTGGTTGTTTCGAGTAGCTCACAATTTGGCGTTGAAGTGGCGCTACCGCTCGCGGCGGGATTGGGAGGCTCGGGCCGAGCCTGGTGTCGGCGAATTGGCTATAGAGCCCGGTCCCAACCCGGAAGATCAGGTGGTTAGAAGTCAAACTCAGCGCCGTCTGCAGGCAGTTGTCCGAGCCCTGCCGGAAAACGATCGCCAGTGCCTTTTCTTACGGGCGGAAGGCTTGCGCTATCGGGAGATCGCCGGGATTCTCGATATGTCGCTCGCCGCCGTATCTCTATCTCTAGCCCGATCTCTTCGACGCATCGCGCGCTCAGCTGAACGGTGACACCAATGCAACCAGAGGATTCTCATCTTTCCGACCAACAATTGCTCCTGGACATAGAAAACGAGCTCGCCACGCACGACGAGAAGGTGGCTCACGCCCATCTTGGCACGTGCTGGAAATGCCGGACACGGCGCCAGGAACTGGAAACAGCAATCGCCGATTTTGTCCATTCTCGTCAGCAGGAATTCGATTCGAAAATACCGCCGGCCGCCGGTCCGCGCGCGCTGCTGAAAGCTCGCCTGGCTGAGCTTGCCGAGGGTGAAGCTAACGGGCGCCTTAGCTGGCATGGCCTGGACCGCCGATTTGCCTGGGCGCTGGTTGCCACCATCTGCGGGCTGCTGGCGATCATTTCATATGCCGGGCGGCCAAATTCGTCTGCACGGCCAGCGCCGATTGTGTCCATTCCCGATTCCAGGCTCACTCCCGGCGCGGCACTCCTTCTGAGCCGCCAGACAGTGTGCGCGCAGGCCAACACCAAGAACAAAGCTGTTCCAGTGTCGCTTCAGCGGAAAGTATTCGAGGAGTACGGAATTGCGGGCGAGCCGCGCGCCTACGAAGTGGATTATCTGATTACGCCGGCGCTGGGAGGGGCGGACGACATTCACAATCTTTGGCCCCATTCCTATTCCGCCACGGTTTGGAATGCTCAAGTGAAGGATGCCTTGGAGGATCGGCTGCGAGAGATGGTGTGCGACGGAAGTCTGGATTTGACGGAGGCGCAGCGTGCCATCGCGTCGAACTGGATTGCTGCGTATAAGAAATACTTCCATACCGATGAGCCGCTGCTCACACACCGCCAGCAACGGATTCAGTAAAAAGCTGAACAAAGGGCGCCTGCGCGGAATATCTAACTGAGATCATGATCCGACTGCTTTCCTGCGCCCTTGTTGGGTTCACTATCTTTGCCCAAACCAACACCGGCGAACTACGTTTGCTGGTGACGGATCCCAGCGGGTCGCCCGTTCCGGCATCGATCACAGTACTGAGCCAATCTAATAAGTACAACCGCACCTTTGAGGCGGACGCGGATGGACATGTCATCGCAAAACGGCTTCCGTTCGGGCTTTACACCGTTTCAGTGAGCTACTCTGGCTTTTCTTCTTCACAAGTGCTGGTGGACATCCGGTCTGCCTTCCCCAAGGATTTGAAAGTGTCCCTCACTCTGGGCCCGGTAAAAACCACGGTGGACGTGCAGAGCCAAGAGACTTTGATCGACCCTTACAGCGTCAGCAGTGCAAATCAAATCGGCGGCAGCGACATCGCGAACCGCTTGTCCACGCAGCCCGGCCGCGGCCTGGCCGAGTTGGTGAACCAGGAACCGGGATGGCTATTTGAAGCCAACGGCATTTTGCATCCGCGCGCCGAAGAATACCAGGTGCAATATGTGATTGACGGCATGCCTCTCACTGAGAATCGCTCCGCGGCTTTCGTAGCGGATTTCGATACTGACAACGTGCAGGAAATCACCGAGATGGTGGCGGGATTTCCCGCTGAATACGGCCGCAAGATGGGCGGCGTGATTGAAGTCGAAACCACTCGCGATAAGAGACCCGGGTTTCACGGGAAGACGGTGCTCGGAGGCGGCAGCTACGATACTCTGAATGGCTATTTCGAAGCCCAATATGGCTTCGGCTCGAACACTTTGACCGCGAGTATCGCGGGAGCTACTACGGACCACTTCCTGGATCCGCCGGCCACCGAGAATTATACGAACCACGGAACAACCGCCGATTTCATGCTTCACTTTGAGCGCGATATCGACCAGAACAACCGGATCGGCGTGATTATCCGGCGTGAGCAATCGAAGTTTCTGGTGCCGAATGAAGTTCCGCAACAGGCAGCCGGCCAGCGTCAGGATCGTCAGAACTTCGAGTCCTCCGCGCAGTTTTCCTACCAGCACATCTTTTCGGCCAACGTCCTGGGCGATTTCCGGGCCATGACCCGCGACATCACCGCCGGCTTCTGGTCGAACGATCTTTCCACTCCCATGATCGTCGGACAGGATCGCGGATATCACGAAGAGTATGCGAAAGGAACTGTCTCGATTCACGCCGGCATCCATGAATTCAAGTTTGGGGGCGAGGCGGATTTTGCGCAGATCGAAGAAGCGCTCAACTATCTCATTACCGACCCAACCCAGTTCGACCCAGGCACGCCTCTCGCTTTCAACTTCTATAGCCACGCACCGGACCGCGAACAATCTGCGTTCGGACAGGATGAAATACACTGGAAGAATTTCGCGCTGACCGGCGGGATTCGTTTCGATCATTACGATTTGCTGGTGGATCAAGTCGGCTGGAGCCCGCGCGTGGGCATCGCGTATTACTTACCCAAGGTCAAGATCAACTTGCACGCCTCCTATGACCGGGTGTTCCAGACTCCGCCGTTTGAAAACCTGTTGGTTTCAAGTTCGCCGGCGGTCACTAGCTTGGACCCGTTGGTTCTGCGCCTTCCCGTTCAGCCGGCGCGCGCCAATTACTATGAAGCCGGCTTTGGCACTGCGCTTTTCGCGCACATTCGGTTAACCGGCAATTTCTTCTGGCGGAGATATCACAATTATCCGGATGACGACTTATTGCTCAACACCGGCGTCAGCTTTCCGATCACCTTCGCGCTGGCCAATATCTACGGGGAGGAGGCGAAACTGGAGATTCCTCGCTGGGGCAGGTTGTCAGGCTACATCAGTTGGACCAACGAGCGAGGCAACGGATACTTTCCCGCCACGGGCGGTCTCTTCTTGGGCGATGATGCGGTGCAAGCGATTCAGCAAACCAGTGGCGTGTTTCCGGTCTCCCAAGACGAACGCAATGCCGTGCGGGCGCGCTTTCGCTACGAGGTAACATCCAGATTCTGGCTCGCCGCCGGTGCAACCTATGACAGCGGCTTGCCAATCGACTTCGGTGGAACGGAGGCGCAAGCTGCGGCGCAAGGCTACACCCAGAACATCCTCAATCGCGTGAATTTCGCGGATCTGCGCCCACGACCGCTGTGGTCGTTGAATGCGTCCGCCGGCGTGATCCTGAGGAAGAGCGAAAAATATCCGGTACGCTTCCAGGTGGACGGATCTAACCTGACGAACTCACTCAACGTTATCGACTTCGCCGGCCTTTTTTCGGGCACCGCAATCGGCATTATGCGGTCCGTGGACGCGCGCCTGTCGATGAACTTTTAGTAGCGCACGCGCTCCGCGTGCCGTGTTCGCACTCTTGCGAACACCTCAGCGTTCACATGAGTGTGAACGCGGCACGCAAAAGTGCGTGCGCTACATCTTCTTTAGATTCTCAATCAAGTGCTCCGAGGTCCGCAGTGTGAACGCGAGGATAGAAATGGTCGTCGTCTTGTCCGTGCAGTTCGGAAAGACGCTGGCATCGCAGACATATAAATTCGGAACGTCGTGCGCCTGTCCGAAACGATTGGTGACGAACCGCTTTGGGTCGTTCCCCATCCGCAGAGTTCCGGTCTCATGCAGGCTGGTTCCCGGCATGTCGGGTTCACTCGCGGACCCTTGATATTCCGCCCCGCTGGCTCGGAGCAACTGCTCGCAAGCGTGCTTGCCGTGCTCCCACATCAGCAAAGTATTCTTGTCCCATTCAAAGTGGAGGCGCGCCGCTGGGATACCATAAGCGTCCTTCACCTCTGGATCGATATCCACATAGTTCGCGTCGCTGCGCTGCGTGGGCGCCTGAATATAAAAGCTCACTGGAGTGGGATAGCGCCGCTTGATCTGACGCTTGAAGTCGCCGCCGAAGCCCTCGATTTCATCGAAATACCAGGGGAACTCAGAACAGCCACCGTCCGGATAAACCGAGTAGCCGCGAATGAAGTTCTCCTGATGCGGATTGTCGAGATTCTGCCAGCGCGGCAACCAGGCCACGGTGCTGGATGAGACACCATCGGGAAAACTTGGCTGTCCCAGCAATTGCGGAAAGTAGCCGCGCGCCGTGGTGCCGTAGAGATGATCGCAGAGGTTGCGGCCGGCCTGTCCACTGGAATTCGCGATTCCTTGCGGCCAGTGGCGCGATTTTGAATTCAGGACGATGCGGGCAGATTCCACGCAGGACGCCGCCACAACCACGGCCTTCGCGTAAACTTCCACCTCTTGCTTCGTGATCCGATCTATATAAGCTACGCCTTTCGCGCGACCGTTTTCATCGACGAGAATATTTTTGCAGAGCGCATTGGTGCGCAGATCCAGGTTCCCGGACTTCTCAGCCGCGGGCAGGAAAAACCAGGGCGTGGAAAAGAATGCGCCCACGTCGCAGCCTTCCGTGCAGTTTGCGCAGTAGTGACACTTTGGATGGCCGGCATGCGGAACCGTGAGCTGCGCGATACGGTCCGGCAGATAGGGAATGCCGATTTTGCCGGCGCCGCTCTCAAGAATCCGATCGATACAGCGAAAGTTCATGGGCGGCAGATATTCGCCATCCGGATTGCTCGGGCGATTTTGTACGGTGCTGGCCACGCCGATCATGCGCTCCACGCGGCTGTAATAAGGAGCGATCTCGTTATAGGTAATGGGCCAATCCACGTCATAACCATCGCGGCTGGCGGCACGAAAATCGATATCGCCGAAGCGCGCCGACGATCGGCCCCAGAAATTGGTCTTGCCACCCACGGCGAAGCAGCGCCGCCACGTCCATTGGGTTCCGGGGGCCGTGGTGTACGCGATCTCGTGTTCCCAGATACCTTCCGTGTATTCGTTATCCATGTAGCCGATCCATTTGTCGCGCTTGGTGGGGTCGCCGAAGCCGCGGAACGGCATGTTATAAGGTTTGCGATGATTGCGAAAGTCCTTGCTCGGGTTGAGGCGGCGGCTGGCGTTGAGCGCGCAGACTTTCGCGCCGGCCTCGCAAAGGGTATGGATGGCCATGCCGCCGCCGGCTCCAGTTCCGATCACAATCACGTCGTAGACTTGTTTTGGCATTTAGATTCTCGCTGGCGGAAGATGGCGATGTTCCGGATCGCTCGTGTGCGGACAGGCGGGAGATTCGCTGTAGAGCCGCAGCCCCGGATAATCCAGCTCCTTCATTCCGACTGCGCTGGTGTAGTAGCCCATCACTGTATAGCGGCGGATCAGGCGAAAGAACTCGTGCCCGTCTCCATTGCGATCCGCCGCGCGCTTCAGAATCTCAGTTTGCTGCTCGGATGAGAGACCGGTAAAGCTGGCGCCATGATCCTTCTTTGCGGTTGAATCCAGCCATTGAAGGCCATCTCGCATGGGCTGCTGAATCCCCTTTTCCCCATGCGCGGCCATGAAGTCGATGAACTCGCTCACGCCGGCTTCCTGTGCGCCAAGGCTTTCGTCCTTCGGAATAATCAGGCCGGTGAGAACGTCGATAGTGCGGTATTCGGACGGCGAGAAATACGAGGGCTGATAGTTCGCCTGGCGCGCGGGTGGTGCGGCATCCGCCTTATGTTCGTGCTCGTGCTGCTGGCCAAATACCCAACGGCTGAAGCCTGGGAACTGGCTGGCAACCGCGGCCTTGGCCAGCATCTCCAACACCGCGCGCCGATCCGATCCTTGATTCGCCATATTGTTCCTTTTCGAGTTTACGCCAAAGTGAACGCTATACTCGAATCATGGACCCAACCTTGCGCGCGGTACTCGCAGTGTCGATGCGCTGGATTCACATTACATCCGTAGTCACGTTGATCGGAGGCTTCATTTTCGCAAGGTTCGCTCTCGCTCCCGCGCTGGCTACGCTCAACGAACCGCGGCTCGGCAAAAAAGTAGTTGAAAACTTCCGTCCTTTGCTCTATACCGTCCTCGTAACGGTGATCGGCTCGGGACTCTATAACTACCTGAATAAACCAAGCTACCCGCCGCACTACCACATGTGGATCGGAATCAAATTTCTCTTCGCGCTCCACATCTTTGCTGTCGCAGTGCTGTACAGCATCAAGGATGCCGATGAGGGAAAACGAAATCGTTGGTTGAGCGGCATGATCGCGTCGGGTCTGATCATTATCGCGATCTCCGCATACTTGAGGTTCATCTCGCTGAAATGACCGGTTACGACGCGTTGCGGAATGGCGCTGCCTGGCTGGATCTTTCCGCTCGCGGCAAAATTAAGCTGCTGGGCGAGGACCGCGCACGGCTGCTGCATGCCATGACAACCAATCACATTCAGCAACTCACGCCCGGCTCAGGTTGTTATGCGTTTTTTCTGACGGTGCAGGGCCGGATTCTCGCCGACGTGAACGTGCTATGCCGGCCGGATCATTTCCTGCTCGATCTGGAACCGGAAACACGCGAGAAGGTCTATCAGCACTTGGATCATTACATCATCGCCGACGATGTGACGCTGGAAGATGCCACTGGCGCGACCGCGACAATCGCGGTAGAAGGTCCGAAGTCCGCCGAAGTGCTGCACGCGGCGGGAGCGCCTACGCCAGAAGTCGATTATTCCAGTGCGGGATGGGGAGCGCGGTTGGTGGCGCGTCTGAATTCAACGGGAAGTCCCGGATTTTTCGTGTTCGCACCGGAATCCGAAAAAGCCGAGCTGATCGCCCAACTCGAAGCCGCCGGCGCAGTGGCGGGCGATGCGGAAGCATTCAACGTGGTGCGCCTGGAACACGGCAAGGCTCGCTACGGCGAGGATCTCAGCGAGCGGTTTCTCGCGCAAGAGGCCAACCAGCCCCACGCGTTGCATTTCAGCAAAGGCTGTTATCTGGGACAGGAGATTGTGGAGCGAGTCCGGTCGCGCGGCCAAATTCATCGCGTTCTGATGCCGCTGGTGTTGGATGAAAAAGAGCCGCCCCCACCGGGCACCAAGCTTGAGAACAGCGAGATCACCAGCGCGGCGTACTCCCCGGCGCTGGATAAAGTAGTGGCGCTGGCGTACGTAAGAAAATAGAGCACCGACGCCCTTACGGTCGCGGCTCTGCCCGTTTCGTCCGCACGTAATCCGAAACATGCCCGTTATACCGCCCAATATGCGCCGACAAATAATCGGTCCCGCGAATTATTCCCCGGCATCCCGCCGATCCGCAGGTGCACTCGAACGGCTCCAACGACTCATTACAAAAAGTCCCGTAGTCCATGGTGATCTGCTCACCCGCCGCGATTCTCCGCCGCGCCGTCAGATTCAGGCCATCCAGCCACGCATTCGGATCGCAAGAGTGATTAATCGGCTTCCACTGTTCCGGATCGCTGCTCCACATCACATACACTTCGTCGGTGATGGGGTACGCATAGCGTGCGAAAAGCGCCTTCTGCGTGGCATTCCAATGCTCTCGCACATGCGCCTTGCTCACCAATACGTGCTGCTGCTCCTCATAGCGCTCAATCAGGCCGCCAGGTTCGATGGCTTGGGCGGCATACATTCCATAGTGTCGCTCCGGATTCTTCCGGATATGCCACTTTCGCGTCTCACGGCAGGCACGCTTCACGGCCGATCGAAGAATTGCGTCGACGAAGCCCTGATGGCCGGCCGGATCGTTCAGCAGGATAAAATCCGCACAGCCTTCATCCCCCGGCGGATAGAAGATCTCGCAATTAGGATTGATCTCCAGCATGAACAACTCGCCATCCGCATCCATGCGGATATCGCACCGCCCGTAGCCGGTCCCGCCCAAGCCGACGAAAAACTTCCTGGAAATATCTTTCAGGCTGCCGGCCAATAGCGGATCCTCCACCGGAACACAGGACATGCTCTGGTAGTCCCTCCACTTGAGGTCGAAATGCTTGAACGATTCGCCTTTCGGAAACAGGAACTCTACCGGCTGATAAACCAGCGGCGCGAGCTCATCGTCGGGATTCTCCGCCACTAGCGCCGTGAATTCCCGGCCTTCGATGAACTCTTCGATCAGTGCATCGCCGAAAGCCTCCACCGTCTTAGCCGCCTGCACGCGCAGCTCTTCGGGAGTCTCCACGCGCGATTGCTTGGTGATTCCGATGCTGGCGTACCCGCAAGGATGCTTCACGATCATTGGAAAGCGCAGCGTAGCGGCGGCTGCTTCCACGCCGCCTGGGTCCGAGGCAAAGGCATGCGCCGGACTCGCGATGTCCGCGTAGTGGCAAATGCGCTTCATGGTCTGGCGCGTAGGTTCGTAGAATCGAGATGAGGCGCCGGTGAACGGGACCTGCAGTCGCTCCAGAACCTGCACCACCTCGATACCCGGCCGGTCTTCATCCCAGGAGCCGTCGCAGAGGTTCAGGAACACGTCGAAGCCGCGCTTGGAAAGATCCAGCACTTGCCGCACAGCTGTCGCTTTATGCAGGAAGTGCCGCTCGCAGTCGTGCGCTTTTAGGTAGCGCAACGGATCAGGTAGGAAATCGAATTCCTTAAACGGTGTCGCGGACTGCTCGTAAGAGTCGTCGAGGACGCATATTTTCATGAATGCATAGGATCTATGTCCACGACGCTCCGCTCTTTAATTTCTCTGGTTCAAAACTTTCGGTACCGCGAGATATCCGGCGATGGTGTCTTTGGTGACCTTATTGACAACCAGTTCATACGGCTGCTTAGACTTCGACGTCATGAACTGTACCGGCTCGTTCATGACTTTGTCTTTCTTCTCTACCGTTGCATCATCCACGGTCAGCTCAATCGTAAAAGTGTGCTTCTTAAGATCGGCTTTCTTGAGCAGAATTTGGATATCACTCACCTTCGACGAGGTCTTGGACTTGGTGACGGTAAAGTCAATGTAGTTCCGTTCGCCGAGAGTTCGCAGCGCAGCCAGTTCCTTGGCGTTGGTGGCGATGAGAACGCTATGACCATCCAGATCGCCCGTGGCGCGCTTGAGATCGGCAACCGTTTTCTCCAATTCGGTTTTTGTTGCCGCCACATCGGTTTTCACGTTGCTCACTTCGCTGCCCACCGCGGAGATTTTGGTGTCGGCAGCTTCCTTGGCCTGCGAGATGTCCGCCTGCAGTTCCTGCTTGGCTTGCTGCTGCGCGGCCTGCAACTGCGACTTGGCTTCATCCACTTTCTTCAGCGCTTCGTCTTTGGCTGCACCGGCTGCCTGGGCCGCTTGACGCCGCGCTCTTTCCAATTGCTCCTTCAACTCGTCCACCCTGCGGCTATTGGTGCGCGTGTTGAGCGAGGAAGCTTCCACCAGTTTGTCGAGCTGCGCTTGCATAGTGGTGTTGGTGTTGGTTAGATCCTTTTTGACGTGATCCAACTGCATGTATAGATAAACTACCGCGCCCAATAACGCAATCACCGCCCCGAATAAAATCGGAATCTTCATGCCCGTTCCGCTCTCGGGAGCGGGCGGAGGTGGTGGTGGCGGATAATACGGTGTCTGGTAGGCGGGCGGGGGTGGTGGCGCAGCACTCGGTGGAGGAGGAGGCTGAGCTGAGGGAACTGTAGGCGCCTCGCCGCCGCGTGGGCTCGGGTTCGGGAAGATCGACATAATACTCCTAGTTGAGTAGGTTAGCAGGAAATCTAATCATTTAGAAGTGGCATCTTCCAGGTTCGTTTCAACTTTCTGCCGTAACGCCCTTAGGGCGCGCAAAGTCCAAGTACTCCTGCTTTGGTACTCCTGGTTCAAAACACCGCCGGCAGCGCGCTTCATACGAACCCGCGGCGCCCACCACGATCAATTCCGAGGATTCCACCAGCCTCTGCGTGTGCTTGGCGGGATTGCCGCATCGCACGCAGATGGCGAGCGTTTTGGTGATGGATTCGGCCAGCGTCAGAAGGTCCGGCATCGGTGGAAAGGGCCGGCCCATGTAGTCCGTGTCCAAACCAGCCACGATCACTTGTTTGCCGCTGTCGGCCAACTGATTCGCAATCTCCACCAGCTCCTGTCCGAAGAAATTGGCCTCGTCAATGCCTATGACCTGCGTCCGCCAATCCAGCCGGCTCATCACTTCCGAGACCCGCGTGATGGCTTCTGACTTCATACGCATGTCGGTATGGGAGACGATTTCGTCGTCCGAATAACGATTGTCGATGATTGGCTTGAACACCTGCACCCGCTTGCGAGCAATCATGGCGCGGCGCAACCGCCGCATCAACTCCTCGCTCTTGCCCGAGAACATAGGCCCACAGATAGCTTCAATCCATCCAAGATTGCCGGAAACAAAATCCATAAGAAAACCGTTGTTCAGTTGCTCAGTTATTCAGTTGATCGGTTAGAACAAGAACGGAACAACCGAACAACCGAATAACCGAACAACTGCGGCGAGCCACCTCGCCGCATCTTATCATGGGTGAGTGGTTGCCGAACATCGAATTATCGTGCCCGAGAAGCTGGATCACGCCGGTCCCGAGGAGGCTCTCGAGAATCTTCAGGATCTAGTGCGCGTGAACAAATACTTTGGTGGGTATGCCACATTGCGGCGGATCATCGGCGAATTCGTGCGTCCGGATGATCGTTTTTCAGTTCTAGACATTGGCGCTGCATCGGGCGATATGGGCGTGGCGCTGCGCCGCAGTTATCCGCATGCCACCGTCACCTCGCTCGACCGCAAGCCGGATCATCTGCGCCACGCCGCGCTTCCCAAGCTGGTGGGCGACGCGTTCCGGTTGCCGTTTGCCGAGGGCAGTTTCGATTTCGTTTTTTCATCATTTTTTCTGCATCATTTTTCTGACGACGAGATCGTGCGTTTGCTGGCCAGTTTCGGCTCCGTAGCCCGTCGCGCCGTTTTAGCGATTGACTTGGAACGTGGACCATTGGCGTATCACTTCATGCCGGCCACGCGCTGGCTGTTTGGCTGGCACGACATCTCGATGCACGATGGTCCGGTTTCCGTGCAGGCGGCTTTTAAGCGCGAGGAATTGGAGTCCCTGGCGCGAAAAGCTGGATTGAGCAAAGCACGCGTCTCAACGCATCGTCCTTGGGCGCGCTTGTCGCTAATCGCTCCGCTTTAAGCTTGTAGTGCACGCCCTTGTGCGCGCGCCATACCAATTCTCGGGTTGGCATAATAAGGATTGCCTCGAATTCTTTGCATCCTCCTCGCGGCAGTACTCTGTTCCTGTGAGCGCTATCCCGACAGTTATCCGCCTCCCGAACAACGGCATCCCGTGGAAGGCGCGAATCCGGATCCGTCCACAATGTTGGTCGAAATGTCCAGTCCGGACGCTGCCTGGCATTTCGTCAAAGATGTCGAGCCGGGCGTGCCTGGCGATCAGTGGCGCTGGACAAAACAGAACCCTACTTTGAAAATTCTGGCGGTGACCACTCAAAATCTGAAGCTTAGCGTGGACTTCAGTCTGTGGGATGGCGCTTTCCGGCAAACCGGACCCGTGGAGATCATTTTCTTAGTGAACGGCCGAACGCTGGATAAAATCCGTTATACTTCGTCTGGCGCAAAGCATTTTGAAAAGCCCATCCCTCCCGACTGGCTGACCACCGATGTGGAATCCATTGTCTCAATGAACATCAATAAGCTCTACACCGCGCCCCAGGACGGCGTGAAGTTCGGTTTCATCCTATCGAGGATCGGGTTCGTGCGGTAATGCGGGTGGTTCTTGCGATATTGTTCGGCGCCGGGTTCACCCTAGCCACGGCGTGGTCCATCGGGGCAATTCTTCTGCGCAAGCTTCGCCTGGCGCTCTACCGCATGGAGGAGCGGCTGTTCGCGTTCATGCTGGGGTCGGCCTGCCTCAGCGCGGTCATGTTCGCTCTGTCAGCTTTGCATCTGGTGCGCCGAGGCGTTCTGCTGGCTCTCGGGATTCTCGCGATGGGCTACGCTTTCTACTCCGGAGCGCACCGCTCCAAAGGCCATGCGTTTCCCGCCATGCCGAAACGATGGACGTTGGTTTTTGCGCTGGCATTCGGCTTTTTCACAGTGCTGTATTTCTTCAATGCCCTCGCGCCCGAGATCAGTCCGGATGGCATGGCCTATCACTTGGGCGAAGTGACAAAGTACGCCCGCGCTCACGGATTCGTACGCATCACAACGAATCTTTACGGCAATCTTTCGCAAGGCCTCGAGCTGTTGTTCCTGCATGCGTTCCTGTTCGGCAAACACTCGGCGGCGGCTCTGGTGCACTATGCTTTTCTGCTGTGCCTGACCTTCCTGATGCTCTCTTATGGCCGCCGCATTGGACACCCGGGCGTGGGCGTAGCTGGCGCGATATTCCTGTACGCCGCTCCAGTAGTTGGAATCGACGGAACCATTGCCTACAACGACGTGGCTGTCGCCGCGATCGCCTTCGCGCTTTTTTATCTGCTGCAGATCTGGGATCAGGAACGCGGCCCGAATCTACTGGTGCCCATCGGAATTCTGACGGGTTTCGCGTTCGCCACCAAGTACACGGCGTTCGTGGCTGTTCCCTACGCACTGGGTTTTATCGCCTGGAAACAGTGGAGATCCCGCCAGGCTATGTTTCGCCCGGTGCTCGCCACCGCGGCGCTGGCATTGGTCTTCATTGCGCCCTGGTTGCTCAAGAACTGGATCTGGGTGGACAATCCTTTCTCGCCATTTGCCAATCGCCTGTTTCCGAATCCCTACGTGCACATCGCGTTTGAAGAGGACTATCGCAAAATGGAACAGACCTACGGTCTCACCAACCGCTGGGAGATTCCTCTTCAAGTGACCGTCAAGGGCGATTTGCTGGCCGGATTTTTCGGACCACTGTTCCTGCTGACGCCTTTCGCGCTCCTGGCCCTGCGCCAGCGCGCCGGACGTCAACTTTGGCTGGCGGCGCTGGTCTTCGGGCTGCCATTCTATGCGAATGTAGGAGCCCGCTTCCTGATTCCGGCTGCCCCATTTGTCTCGCTGGCGCTGGCCTTGACGTTCGCCAATGTGGAGACTCTGCTGCTGGTGCTGACTCTGGCCCACGCCATCAGCTGTTGGCCGCGCGTGGAGAAACGCTACTGTGGATCCACGGCATGGTGCTTGCGGGGAATTCCATACAAGGCGGCCTTACGGATTGAGCCGGAGGATGCGTTCATTAGCCGGCGCGTCCAACAATATAATGAAGCACGGCTGATCGACCGCCTGGTTCCTGCCGGCGAAAGAGTCTTTGCGTTCAGTCAGGTAAGCGATTCTTACACGTCACATGAGATCCTGGTCGGCTTTCAGGCAGCCTTCAACGAGACTTCGCGAGATATTCTGTGGACGCCCATCTTCGACAGCTTTCAGCCCACTCGCATGCTCACGTTTCGGTTTTCACCCCGAAATCTGCGCGCGGTTCGTGTGGTTCAGACCGAGCGGGCCAAACAAGTAATGTGGAGCGTGTCCGAGCTGCGCGTGTTCGACGGCGCGGACGAGCTGCCCCGCGCACCCGAATGGCGGTTACGCGCGCATCCCAATCCGTGGGATGTGCAAATGGCTTTCGACAACAGCCCCGTCACGCGCTGGCGAAGCTGGCAGGTAGCCGAGCCGGGGATGTTCGTTCAAGTGGATTTCGGCCATTCGCAAAAACTGGACGCGGTGGTGGTGGAGAGCTCGGACGAGGGCTACCAGACAAAAATCAAGTTGGAAGGCTTGGACCCGCAGGGTAAGTGGGCAAGCATTTTAGATCAACCTGTGGAAACATCCCATCCCACGCGAGTGAATCTACGGCGCGCCGCGTCGGCGGAATTAAAAGCGCGCGGCATCCATTACATGCTGGTGGAGAACAGCGACATCCGGTCTGAAGATTTCCAGATTTATACCAGCTTGTGGGGAATGAAATGTATCGGCCAGTGGAAGTCGATTGCCTGGCTGTATCACATCGAGTAGGGTTGGCCAATGCCTGACTATTTTCTAGGCGTCGACGGTGGTCAATCCAGCACTTACGCACTGATCGGCGATGCGAGCGGCCGCGTGCTGGGGGCTGGCCGCGGCGGTCCGTCGAATCATGTTGCCGCATCGGAGGGAAGAGCCAAGTTCACCAGCGCCATCCAAAGCTGCCTGACCGCCGCGTGCGCCAATGCCGGCCTGGACGCCCGAATCATACGGTTCACCTCAGCCTGCCTCGGCTTCAGCGGGGGGCCTGCGGATAAAGAAGCCATACTCCAGGAAATCTTGCGGAGCGATCGAACCCTAGTAACGCACGACGCTCTGATTGCCCTATCCGGCGCCACTGCAGGCGAGCCGGGATTGATCACTATCGCCGGTACCGGATCCATCGCGTTTGGCCGCAATGCTTCCGGAAAAACGGCACGTGCCGGAGGTTGGGGGTACGTTTTCGGAGACGAGGGCGGTGGGTTCTATATCGTGCGGCAAGCTTTGCGCTCGGCACTCAAATTGGAAGAGGGCTGGGGCGATCCGACGTCCCTGCGCGCGGCATTTTTGGATGCGACCGGCGCCCGGGATGTCAACGACCTGCTGCATCGCTTCTATACTCCCGAGTTCCCGAGGCCGCACATCGCCGCATTCGCAAAGCTGGTGGACGATGCGGCGGAGAATGGCGACGCGGTGGCGCGCAAGATCTTAAACGATGCCGCGCGCGAGCTAGCGGCCCTCGCCCGCGCAGTCCGCAGCCAATTGTTCGAACCAGGCGAACCCGCCAGCGTTGCATATATAGGAGGAGTATTTCGTAGCCGTACGGTCCTCGAAAGATTCAGCGCCGTGGCCGGAGGAGAGGCAGGAAACCGCGTCGGCCCTCCGCTCCACGGCCCAGCCGCCGGTGCGCTGCTTGAAGCCTACCGCGCGGCGGGCGTGCAGTCGACGCCGAAAGATGTCCCCGAGGAGAAGTAGCGTGCGCGGCTCGGTTACTTCAAGCCAAACCGCGTTAACCTATGAATTTGTCACTCAACTCACTCTTATGCGCACTCTTCCCTATTTCGCGGCTTTAACTGCCCTCTCATCAATCCTGTCGGCACAAGTCGATGTCCTCACTGCCAACTACGATAACAATCGCACCAACGCCAACCTCGGCGAGTTCGTGCTCAATAAGAGCAACGTCAACTCAAAACAGTTCGGCAAACTCTACTCGTTGGCTGTAGACGCCCAGGTGTATGCCCAACCTCTCTACGTGCGCGGCATGAACGTAGCCGGCGGAGTTCACAATGTTCTGTACGTGGCCACTATGAACAACAGCGTCTATGCGTTCGATGCCGACGCAGCCTCTAGCACTGCACCCATCTGGCAGCGCAACTTCGGCGAAGGGGTGGACCCCAACGAGTTTTCTACAACCGGCTCGCCCTACACCGATATCTTGAACGAGATCGGCATTCTTGGAACGCCGGTGATCGATCCGGCCAGTAGTACGCTGTACGTGGTTCACTACACCTTCACCTTCAACGGAACCGGAAACACATACGCTTACTATCTGCACGCGCTTGACCTTGTCACCGGAGCCGAAAAATTCAATGGTCCGGTTCTGATCCAGGCCACCGTTCCTGGTACCGGCTGGGCCGGCCTCGAAAACCCGCCCAATAGTCAGCTGCCGTTTAACGCGGGTCAACATCTGCAGCGGCCGGGATTGCTGCTGTTGAACGGGACTGTGTATGTGGCCTTCGGCTCCCACGGTGATATAGCGCCGTGGCATGGATGGTTGATCGGTTATGACGCGTCCACTCTCCAGCAGACGTCGGTGTTCAATACATCGGCGAATAATGCCGCGGGCAATTCCATCTGGCAAGGTGGACGAGGGTTGGCCGCTGATTCTGCCGGCAACATTTATTGCACCACCGGCAACGGCACCACCGATGATGTCGCGTCTTGGGGTGAATCCGTCCTACGCCTGACCACCAACGGTGGACTCAATTTGGCGGACTATTTCACTCCCGCCGAGTGGAATGCTCTCAATAACAACGACACGGACACGGGATCCAGCGGCCCTGTTCTGATACCAGGAACCAATCTTCTGTACGCGATCGGCAAAGAAGGCGAGCTGTTTCTGCTGGACCAGGCTAATCTCGGCCACCAGGTGCCCATGAACACCCAAGTGGTGCAAAGTTTCCAGGCGGCCGACCCGACGCTGACACTCGCTGAACAGGAGAACGAATTTCTGGTGTTCAACACCGCGTTATGGGACAACATCGAGGGCCAGATCTTTTATGTGTGGCCGTTCGGGAAATCCTTGCTTTCCTACCGAATGCAGAACGGCGTGTTTCAGGCGACGCCCTACTCCACCAACGCAACCGCGACGAATGGCTTACCCTTTCCCGGCATGACCGTATCGGCCTACGGCAGCCTTGCCAACACCGGCATCCTGTGGGTCACCTCCGTTGGTGCCGGAAGCTTGCCGGCAGCCGGAACCTTGCACGCATTCGACGCCACGGATCTTTCGACGGAACTGTGGAATTCCGATATGGAGAGCGCTCGCGATAGCCTGGGCAGCTTCACCAAATTCGCCAACCCAACTGTCGCCAACGGCAAGGTGTTCACTCCCACCGCTTCCCAGGAAATCTTAGTCTATGGCTTGTTGCCGGATGTGCCCGGCATTGCATCGGTGGTGAATGCCGCCAGTTACGCGAGTGGCGCGGTGGCTCCGGGTGAGTTGGTCACGATTTTCGGAAACAGCATTGGACCGTCATCGTCCACGCTGGCCAGCGTGAGTGCCGCGAGCGGCGCCGTGCCCACCACGCTGGGCGACGTTCAAGTGACCTTTGGCGGCACACCGGCTCCGCTGCTCTACGGCTCAACCGGTCAAATCAACGCTGTGGTTCCGTTCGAAGTGGCGGGACAATCCGCGGTACAGATGGCCATCACCGGCCCCAACGGCCAAGGCTTCAGCACCACATTGCCCGTAGCCGCGGCGAATCCTTCCATCTTTTCGGCCAACGCGTCGGGCACGGGCCAGGGCGCAATTTTGAACAATGCGGATCTCTCGAAGAATTCGCCGTCCAATCCCGCCGCCCGCGGATCGGTAGTGGTGCTTTTTGCCACGGGAACTGGCGTTCTGAAACCTGCGGCTGCGGATGGTGTGCTGACTCCGACGGCGAATCCTCCCTTGATCGCGCAGCCGGTCACGGTGACCATCGGCGGCCAGAGCGCGACCGTTCTGTACCAGGGCGGGGCGCCGCAACTGGTCGCGGGAGTAAGCCAAATCGATGTGCAGGTCCCGGCCGGCGTCACGCCAGGGTCTGCGGTTCCCGTCACGATTACGGTGGGTGGAGTGCCGTCCCTAAATACGGTTACGATGGCCGTGAAGTAAGCTCTCCTACGGCTGATTGACGAACATCTGCTGCTGCGCCGATTCTTCCCTCCGTCTGAGGGCGCTCAACTTATTCAATCCGTCGACGTAAGCGCGGGCACTGGCTTCAATCACGTCGGTGGAAGCGCCGCGTCCCACCACCTTGGTTTCGCCCTGCTGCAGTTGGACCGTGGCCTCGCCCAGCGCCTCCGTCCCGCTAGTGACGGAGCGTATGTCATAGCTGATCAACCGCGCGGGATTATTGGTGGCCGCGCTGATCGCCTTATATACAGCGTCCACCGGACCATCGCCGATGGATGCGGCTTTCCGCGTTTCGGTTTCTCCGGATTGTCCCGGGACGCGCAGGCACACCGTAGCCGTCGGAATTGTTGAGGTGCCGCTGTCGATATGCAAATACTCGATGCGATAGGCTTCCTCGGCGGGGTGCAGTTCGTCATGCACAATTGCGATCAAATCTTCGTCGTACACTTCCTGCTTCTTGTCCGCGACCAGTAGAAAGCGCTGATAAGCTTGATCCAGTTCCTCCTTACTGAGGTTGTACCTGAGTTTTTCCAACCGGTCGCGCAAGCCGGCCCGGCCCGTCCGAGCGGTCAACACCACGTGGCTTTTCTCGAAACCAACATCCTCCGGCAGCATGATCTCGTACGTTTGGCGATCCTTCAAGACGCCATCCACGTGAATTCCCGAGCTATGGGCGAACGCATTCGATCCCACTACGGCTTTATTGGGCGGTACGGGGATACCTAACATGTCGGCCACCATGCGGCTGGTGCGGCGGAACTCGTGAGCCTCAATCGCGGTATCCAATCCGAAATAATCGCGGCGCGTGCGCAGTGCCATCACGATCTCTTCGAGTGACGCGTTGCCGGCCCGTTCGCCGATGCCGTTGATGGTCCCCTCCACCTGACGCGCGCCATTTTGGATGCCGGCGAGGCTGTTCGAAACAGCTAGTCCGAGATCGTCATGGCAATGGACGCTCACGGTAACGCGATCGATGTTGGGCACCCTGGCGCGGACTTCGCGAATTAGATTTCCATATTGCTCGGGTACCGTATATCCCGTAGTGTCCGGGATGTTCACCACGGTAGCGCCGGCCGAGATTACGGCTTCGATCATCTCGCACAGATAATCAAGATCGGAGCGTCCGGCGTCCTCCGTGTAGAACTGAACGTCATCCACGTAGCTCTTGGCAAGCTGCACCGCTTCAACGGCCAATCGCAGGATAGTGACGCGTTTCTCAGCCAGCGTGCGGCCGTAGCGCTCATCGCGGAATTTGCCCATCACGTGGATATCCGAAGCCCCGATTCCGGTGTGGATGCGCGGCCGCCGCGCTTTGGCGAGCGCTTTGCCGCAGGCGTGGATATCTTCAACTACCACGCGCGAGAGGGCGCAGATAATGGGCCCGTCGATCTCCTCGGCGATTTGGCGGACGGCCTCGAAATCCTCGGGCGAGGAGTTCGGATACCCAGCCTCAATGATGTCCACATTGAGACGCGAGAGCTGTCGCGCCAGAATGATCTTCTCGCGGCTACCCAGCCGCGTACCCGCCGCCTGCTCGCCATCTCTCAACGTGGTATCGAATACAGCAACTTTGTTCGACAACATCGGGAATCTCCTCTGCAAATAAAAAGGCCACCTAGCGGTTACCCCGCCGGTGGCCTTCTCAAGTCGATTTGAGTCAGCCTCAGGCGGGGCCGGTAAGCAGGCCCAGCGCGCGGAGGCTAAGTTTCAGAATGCTGGAAGCAACAGACAACGCGCGACTCGTACGCGACAGCATTCGTAAGGGCCATCATACATCAGAGCCTGGGTATTGCACAACGCGTTCGGGCACTTCCTAAGACTGGTGATGCTCCGAGTCTGCCTCGCGCTTACCCGGATTATCTGCAATCGCGCGCTCCGAGCGACGCCAATCTCCAGTGCACCCGGCCGAACTGACCGCCTGAATTTTTCCACCCGCGTTTCCGACGCTCTGTTATCCTCTTCCGTATGCGCCCTAACCTGCTAGCTCCCTCCGCTCTCATTCTGGCTGCAATGTCTCAATTCGTCTCCGCCCAGGCGCCTACCTCGGTGGCCTCGCGTGTAGCCGCCCAGAATGCCCTTTTTGACGACGCGTGGCAGGCCAACCTCAAGATGAATCCCATCCTGGCGACTGCCGTTGGCGACTACCGCTACAACGACCAACTCGGCGACTATTCACTCGCCGCCCCCGCGATGCGCCACCAGCGTGACCTTGGCGACCTGGCCCGCATCAAGGCCATCGATTCTTTCGGCTTCCCCGAGCAGGACCTAATCTCCCACGACCTTTACCTCCGCCAGCTTCAAGAGCGCGTCGAGGACTACGACCTCAAAGAGTTCGAGATGCCCCTCAGTGCATCCGGTGGCGGCGGTGGCATCCATGCCAACCTCGCTGACCTCCCGCTTTCCATGCCATTCGACTCCGTCAAGCACTACGAGGACTACATCTCTCGCCTCCACCAGATCCCTCGGGCCTTCCTCCAGACCGAGGAAGTCCTCCGCGCCGGAGTGAACGATCACCTCGTCCCCGTCCGATTCATCGCCGAAAAGATTCCCGGCCAGGCTGAAGGTGTGATCGCCTCCAACCCCTTCATCCTTCCGCTCAAGAGATTCCCTGCCAGCTTCTCCGACGCCGAAAAGAATCGCCTCACCGAACAGATCACCTCAACTGTCAACAACGAGGTTTTTCCTGCCTACAAGCAGTTCGCCGCCTTCATCACCACAGACTACATCCCCCACGCCCGAACCGCGCTCTCCGTCAATTCCCTTGGCGGCGGCAAACGTCGTTACCAGACCACTCTTCGCCGCTTCACCACAACTGCCCTCACAGCCGCCCAGATCCACGAGATCGGCCTGAAAGAGGTCGATCGCATCACCACAGAAATGGCCGCCCTCGCCAAGGCCAACGGCTACCCGGACCTCACCACCTTTCGCGATCACATCGAAAACGACCCCAAGTATCGTGCCGTCTCCGCTGAAGCCATCGTCGAAGACTTCCGCAAGTACATCGCCCAGATGCTGCCCCATCTGCCCGAGCTCTTCAATCTCCTGCCCAAGACCGCAGTCACCGTCGAGCCCATCCCTCCTTTCCAGGCCTCCGCCGCAACCCACTATCAGAGCGGAACCCCGGACGGAAAGCGTCCCGGCCGCGTCTCCGTTGCCGTCTCCGACCCCACCCACCGCAGCTACATCAATGACGAGGCTGTCGCGTATCATGAGGGGGTCCCTGGCCACCACCTCCAGATCACCATCGAGCAGTCCCTCGCCGGCCTTCCCGAGTTCCGCAAGCACGGCGGAAACTCTGCCTACACTGAGGGCTGGGGACTTTACGCCGAGCAACTTGGCAAGGAGATCGGCCTCTACCGGGACCCGGGTTCCGACTACGGCCGCCTCCGCTCGGAATTGTTCCGGGCGGTGCGTCTTGTTGTAGACACCGGCATTCACGAAATGGACTGGAGCCGCGATCAGGTGGTGGACTACATGCGCAAGTCCCATGCAGTCGACGAACCCACGATCCAGGCTGAGACAGACCGCTACATCTCCGGCCCCGGCCAAGCCTGCAGCTACAAGCTCGGCCAGCTCAAGATTCGCGAGCTACGTGAACGCGCCAGGCAGCAGTTAGGCACAAAGTTCGACCTCAAGACCTTCCATGACGAGATCCTCTCCGGCGGTGCCCTCCCGCTCGATGTCCTCGACGCTCGCGTCAACCGTTGGATCAAAGCCCAACTAGCCGCAGCTGCCAACTGACTTCAGTTCCTCCCCAGGTCTTGCCCAGAAACGTCTTGCTCAGGAGAGACGAAGCGCGGAAAGGTGTTATTGGCTCGGGCCGGGGGCACTACGAGGCCAATAACGCTGACTCGCCCGGCAAAGTCAAAATGTTCTGATGAACGACTTCAAATCGGAGGTTGTGAGGGTAGGGCCCGAGTCGGTCAATTCGAACGGAATGCCCGGGATGGCGCGACAATCGCACGCTTCCTCGAGCGGGACCTCTTGGTTCAGTAAAGCCGACCTTCCATGGTCGTGCGACCGCCCGCGGTCAGCAGTTCAACGTGGTAATCGTTCGACGAATCGCTCTCAACAGATCCTAAGGAGTCAGTCGGATAGAGCGATGAGGGGCCGATTGCAAACGGCCTGGGTGTATGCATGCTATACATCAGTGCTTGTTCTCATATCAGAACTGTTGCGCGGACGAGAACCAGAGAAAAACAGGAAAATGAAAATCGGACTTCTAGCCCGGGCCACTTGGGATCACGCGTCCGCTGGGACGAAGTGTTGCAGCCCGGATACCAACGTTGCAGCCGTAGCTGGATTACCCTGGTCCGGCGGCTGCGGCGCTATGCCAGCAGGCGATTCGAATCAAAAGTTGGTGGGCATAGTCACGGACCGTGACCTCTGCGTCGCGCTTGGCACAAGGGACCGCTGTCTCCCGGAGCTTGGCGCCGGGCAGGCGATGTCGCGCAGCGTTGCTGTCTGTAGATTCAGAGTCCGTCGATGAATGCCCGCGACAAAAGTACGGTGAAGCGCTTGCGCGATGGAATCGCTCAACTGAAGCGTGAGAAATCTCAACTGCTGCAGTGGATCGCCGCCGCGCCCGTCGGCTTTGCGCTTCTCGATCATAATTTGCGATTTGTCCGCATCAACGTAGCTCTGAGGGTCATGGACGGTCACTTGGCAAACGAGCATATCGGCCGGCCACTCCGAGAAGTGATGCCTGAGGAGGCTTCTGCCCTAGAACCATTGTGCCGCGATGTCCTTCGGGACCAGATGCCAATTCTCAACGTTCAGATCAGCGGTGTTCCGGTGAACGGAAGCACCAAGGCACGAGTTTGTTTGGCAAGTCTTTACGCCGTTCATCCGGACGGTAAGACGTGGAACGTCGGGCTCATCATCAGGGACGTCAGCTCGTACAAATTGGAGACGATCGGACAGTTCAGTTCGCTCATGGCGGAGGAATTTAACACAGTTTTGTCCGCCGTTGCCGGGAGCTTCAACGTAACGATGGACGGTCTGCCAGAGACTCATCCTGTTTTCACCGGGCTCAAGAAGGCACTGCGATCCAGCGAGGAAGGCACAGTGTTGATCCGTCGCCTGCTGGCCCTCGCCGGGAAAGGCGCGCCTCTCCTGACCGGCCGCGAGCAGCAGATCTTGCAGCTGATTGCGGACGGCAAGAGTTCCCAACAGGCTGCAACAGCTCTCAGAATAAGCTTCAAGACCGTGACCGCACATCGCTCCGCTATTATGACCAAACTTGGCGCTCATGAGGCGGCCAGCTTGATGCGGCACGCCATCCGGCAGGGTTTGATTCAGCCTTGACGGGGGTGTAGTAAACCTTGACGACAACGGGTAAACATCCTATGCGCGCCTAAATCAGCGCGCACCATTTCTCTCCTGGTGTGTATCCACAAAGGCTTTTGCCAGAGGCACATCCGCGTGTCGATACGTTCTACCGGCTCTTTCGCGCCAGTGCGATTTCCCCTGGTCAAACGACCGATAGCGCGCTAGCTCCGGTTATGCGACAAAAAATGGACGGTTGTGTGTGCCACGAATGAGCTCCGCGAAAAAATGCGAGAAGCCAGCGGATGATCCCCCCGGATCAGAGGAGCGCTCCGGAAGCCCGAAACGGTCGCCGGACTCGGCTCGAAGTGCTTCCGGGCGCAGGATCAAAAAACTGACTAATTATCCACCAGCAGGCCTAATAAGCAATCATCCCGGGACTAATAGATATGATCCGCTGCCGGGATGTCTGTAAGTCAGGTGGTGCCTGGAGTTGAAGCGCATCCACAGCGAGTTTTAGAGGTAACCAGCTAGGGGGCTGGCTTAATGCAAAATGACCGGAACGAAGATGAGGCGCTTCTACCGACGTTGACATACGAAAGCGCGTGGATCAAAGCCAACATCGCACTCGAACTAACACTTCTCGAAGCCGCCCGGCACCACCCTTTGTGGCTATCGTTGGCTGAAAAATGACACAGGACCAAGCAGCCCGCATACAGCAGGAGATTTTGCCAGCTTTTGGAAGCGTGCCCAATGGCGAACCATTCCTGACGTATGGGATATGGGTGCTGCCATTTAAGCGTGGCGGGGCTGGGTCGGAAGTCTTCCTTGTCGACAGGCAAATTATCTCCGAGTCCGATTACAGGAAAGCCAAACAAGAGGCAGCTGACAAACTTAAACAAATGATAGCTGGACCGGAGATCCGCTAAAGTCGGGATTGGCGATACCTCGCGAGTCAACTCAGCTTTTCAGGCACTACCCGAGTTCCCCGGCGATTGGAAGCGGGGATCGCGGATCATGTTTGGGATCTAGCGGAAGTGCTCGGGATGCCTACGGCGCACAGGGCAAGTACGCGCAGGCTGAAGCGCTCCTCAGCCAGGCCCTGGAGATCGAGCGGCGCGTGTCGGGCCCCGAGCATCCGGCCACTCTTAACACGCTTTCGGGTTTTGCATCCATGTACCAGCGACAGAGCAAATACGCCTTGGCGGAGACGTATGCCGCGCAGGCACTGGCGGGGCGACGGCACGCGTTGGGCTCGGAACACCCGGATACGATGGCATCGGCGGCCGATCTGGCACTGGCCTACCTCTCTCAGGGTTAGTTCACCGAAAGCGAGCCCCTCGCGCGCGAAGCCATGGAGTTTGATCGCAAGAGGCAGCCGGATGATTGGCGAGGATTCCGGGCAGAAAGCCTGCTGGGCGCCAGGTCAAAGCAACTACTCTCGTGTGCCGCTGTACTAATCTAATATGGAACGCATCGGGAAAACGTAGATAGGCGACGTGGTAACTCGTCTGAATGGATGGAGGTCGCGCGTTTACCGCTCTTGGAGAAATGCAATGATTCGCTCTGTCTTACCGGCAATGGCCATATATTCGCTGGCTGCCACTCTCTTTGCTGCCGAGCCTGCACTCTTCTATCTTCACGATGGCGACCGCGTGGTTTTCTACGGAGACAGTATTACCGATCAGCGCCTTTATACGCTCTACACGGAACTCTACGCGCTGACGCGTTACCCGTCGCTCAACGTTTCCTTCGTCCACTCAGGTTGGGGAGGCGATCGTGTCACGGGAGGAGGCGGCGGACCGGTCGATCTGCGTTTGAAACGCGATGTTGTCGGCTACCAGCCCACCGTCGTCACTATTATGCTGGGGATGAACGACGGCGGATACACCAAACATAAGCCGGAGAATGACGACGCATTCAGAACCGGATTCCAACACATTGTGGAGTCGCTAAGGCAGCAGATTCCTGGGCTTCGGATCACGGCTATCAAGCCGTCACCTTTTGACGATGTCACGCGCCCGTTCACGATCCCTCCGGATGGCTACAACGCGATCCTCGTGAGTTACGGCGCCTGGATTGATACCTACGCCAAAGAAGCCAAGATCGATGTGGCGGACTTGAATAGCGGTGTGGTGCAAGTGGTGCGGAACGCCGACTTGGCCGACCGGACCAACGCGGGGAAGATTATTCCCGACCGCGTCCACCCAGGTCCCGCTGGACACTTGATCATGGCGGAACAACTTTTGAAAAGTTGGAACGCGCGGGCGGTGGTGAGCGCTGTCACGATCGACGCCGGCGCCGGCGCTGCACCCCAGGTGACTCGGGAAGAGTACGCACACATCACTGGTCTCGCGGCCGAAGGAGGGTTGCGCTGGAGGGAGACCGAACAATCTTTGCCGCTTCCGCTGGCGCCAATGACGGAGGCGGACGACACCGGAGTGATCGCGCTCGCTCTCAAGAACTCCGATATTTGGACTGCACTGAACGAGGAAACGCTGCGGGTGACCGGGCTTCGGTCAGGCCACTATATATTACGCATCGACGGAATGGGAGCAGGGGAGTTTTCGAACACTGTGCTTCAGGAAGGTATCAACCTGGCGATGTATCATACGCCGATGACCGAACAGTCGATGCAGGTGCTCAAGCTGACCACCGTGCATACTCAGATCCATAACCTCCGGTGGCGCAACGTCCAGGTTCCGCTACAGGAAACGCCGCAGCCTACAATCGAGAGCGCACTGGCTGCGATGGACAAGGCAGAAACAGATATCGTGCAGCTACAGCGTGAGACTGCAAAGCCGAAGGCACATGAGTTTGAGCTGGTGGCTGTGCCCCGTCAATAAGTGGTATCGCCGATCTCGTACACTGGTCAGGTGTACCGTCGAATCCTGCTGCTTCTGATCCTGGTTTTTGCGCTTCTCGCTCGGGACGTGCATTCTTCCTGCGCCAATTGCGCTGCCTGGAACAAGCCGCACGCGGCCTTCCGAATCTATGGCAATACTTACTACGTCGGTACTGACGGTCTGAGCTCCGTTCTGATCACCTCCGGCACAGGCCATGTTCTCATCGACGGCGCGCTTCCGGAGTCGGCACCACTGATCGTTGCCAACATCCGTTCGCTGGGATTTCGGATCGAAGATGTCAAGCTCATCGTAAACTCGCACGTCCATTTCGATCATGCTGGCGGCATTGCCGACCTGCAGAGGCTCAGCGGGGCCCGGGTTGCCGCAAGCCAGTGGACGGCGGATGTCATGAAAAAAAACGCAGTCCCGCGCGACGACCCGCAGTATGGCACCATCGCTCCAATCGCCCGTATCGCGCGAGTAGAAACATTTAAGGACGGCGATGCCCTGAGCGCGGGGGCCGTCACGGTTACCGCGCATCTTACCCCCGGTCACACGCCCGGCGGCACAAGTTGGACTTGGCAAGCGTGCGAAAACGGCCACTGCCTGAATTTGGTTTATGCCGATAGCTTGTCACCCGTTGCGGCCGACGGCTTCCGGTTCAGTCGCAGAAAAGAATATCCGAACACCGAAGACTTCGAGCTGAGCTTTTCGTTTCTCGAAAGTACACCTTGCGATATCCTCATCACGCCGCACCCGGATGCCTCTGGCCTCTGGAATCGTTTGGAGCAACGCAGCGCCAGGCCGGATGCTTTCGTTGACCCAACGGCCTGCCGCGTTCTCGCCGAAACGTCACGGGAACAGCTAAAGAAGCGTCTGGCAACAGAGAGCGCGAATAAGTAGGGCCTGGTCCGCTATGAATCAACCATCGAGCACTATCCAAGCGGGAGCGTGGTCGCTCGCGTTTTCCTCTCCGCGAACCCATCGGTCTACACCCCCGTGCACGAGTCGCTCGCGCAGTGTTGGAGAGAGAAGGAAATGATCCAGCCGCATCCCCTTATCTAAAGGCCACCGATTACGCTTGTAATCCCAGAACGTCCAGAGCGGCCCCTCGGGTTGCAGTTTTCGCAGCGCGTCCGTCCAACCCTGAGCTAGCAGCCGAGCATACGCCTGGCGACTCTTAGGTTGAATCAATGCGTTGTCATCCAGAGATCGCGTTGGATATATATCTTGTACAGTTGGTACGACGTTGTAATCCCCGGCCAAGACGACGGGCACGCCGGCCTTCATAAGCTCCGCGCCGTGCTCGATTAAACGTTCGAACCAAGCCAATTTGTAATCGAACTTCGGGCCGGGTTGAGGGTTTCCGTTCGGCAGATAGATGGAAGTGATCAGCACGCCATTTACAGCCGCCTCGATATAGCGTGCCTGGTGATCGTTAGGATTCCCAGGCAAGCTGGATCGCGTCAGCACCGGATCGCACTCCCGTGCCAGGATCGCTACGCCGTTCCAGGAACGTTCGCCTAGCCAGACTCCGCCATAGCCGAGGGCACGCAGGGCATTTGCTGGAAATGCGTGCTGCTCTACCTTGAGCTCCTGGAGGCAAACGACGTCGGGCTGTGCTCTTGTGAGCCACGCCAAGAGATTGTGCAGACGCTTGTTGACGTTGTTGATGTTGAAAGTGGCGATCTTCAATGGCCCGGCCTCACGCGAAAAGACTATTGTGGCCAGACCCGAGTATCACACTGCAAGTATTTCGTCGGGTAGGAGGCGTTTTGAGGATGAAGCTTACCCATCGGTCATGATCCTCACAATACTCACAATACTCAAAATTGCGGGCTTGCCAATCGCATGCACTTTTGTGTTGACGAATCTCGAAGAGAGGTCAGCGGCCACCGGCTGGCGTGGCTTTTCGCGCGAAGCGGTTGGGGAAATAGAAATCGTCTGTTCGACTAAGCAGGAATTATTGGTCCGGCCATAAAAGCATCCGGAACAGAGACACGCCTACGTCCACAATGTGGCACATAAACAATCAGCCGACAAAGCCGACAAACCTTGCGGGAGATTTGTAAACATTGCGGCGTCAGCGAGTATGCATGTGCATCTGAGGTTAACATCGAGTCAGCGGTGTAACCGGATAAGATCGTGGCAGGCACCGCCATCGAAGGTGCAATCCTCGCCCGAGAGTTACGATGTAGCGGGCGCATTGAACATTGAAGAGGGTCTCTACGTATGACCATCATGCTTCTACCGGTACACATCATCGCAGGCGGACTGGCGATAATCTTGGGCGGTGTGGCGCTAGCGGCCTCGAAAGGGGCGACGCTACATCGGCGAAGCGGCCTGCTGTTCGTCTATGCGATGCTCACTATGGGAATCAGCGGGTCGATCCTGGCGATGCGCCAGAGTCTGACGAGCCCGAATGTATTGGGCGGCTTCATGTCGGCCTACTTCGTGATCACCGCCCTGACCACTGTCCGGCCTGTCTCGGCCTGGACCCGGAGGCTGAATTCGGTAGCTCTAGTGGTGGTGATCGGCCTCACGCTGATCGAGATCGGTCTGGGGTTCAAGGCGCTCGCCAGTCCTGGCGGCACGATCAACGGCGTCCCGTTTTTCATGCCGTTCTTTCTTGCGGTGGTCACGACATTGGCTGCCGCCGGTGATCTTCGCATGATGCGGTCGGGAGCGTTACGAGCCGCTCCCCGGCTGGCGCGGCACCTGTGGCGCATGTGCTTCGCGCTGTTTATTGCGGCCGGATCGTTTTTCTCTATCCGCGAGCGCGTCGCAAAGGTCCTTCCCGAGCCATTTACGACCCCTACGATGCGCGCCCTTCCCGTAGCGTTGGTGTTTGTGGCGATGTTCTATTGGCTGTGGCGTGTCCGTGCCCGGCGCATGTTAGCGCAGGCGCGATAAACACGGATTCCCGTAGCGGCGAATTTGCGGCGGTCTCCACGTCGGGCTCAACGGGCGAGGCGAAGAACGCGCTGAGCAAGGGCGGTGTTTACCGAGGACGTTATGATGGTCCCATGCAGTCGATTGAGATCGACCCTGAGCTGAATCGCCGTGCTCTCGCGGAAGCCGCCGAACTGTACCCAGACTTCGCCGAGCAGGCCTCGCACGTCATAGCGCGACCGCTTTCGCAAGGATTCGCGTGGCAACTCGTGTGGAAGGGTGCGCCGCCAGCCGGGCAACAAGCGTGGGAGTTTCAAAACGCAGCAATCCGGGCGTACAAAAGACTGGCGAGCATCAGGGAGTAGTGCGATCTTCCTCCCCCGGGCAGCCTCGTACTCCGTCTCGGAATGGCGTGAGAGGAACAAGTGGATAACTTTCGAGTAGGCAGTCATTCAGGACTTAGCCGTCGGCCGGTGACAATACCATTCACCTCGGCGGTTTGGCTACTTATCCGTCCAACTGGGGATTTCGGCGAAGCGGAACACTAAATCCGGGATGAATCCGAACGGCATTCCGGAGTGATCCCGAACACCATCGGAGCATAGCGACGCTGGCAGCTCGATTCGTCCGAAGCGCAGCGAAGGAAGAAGCTGCTGGCGGAGTAAGGGGTGCGGGAAAGGGATAGCCCTTGCCCCCGCCCAGTGCTGCGATTCGCAGTTGACTGGGTTCGATCAATACTATGCCGTTGATCACGACCTAACCGATCAACTTCCCAGATCGCGATTTCTGCCCTCGCAGAGTGGTCGGCAGCATGAGAGTGCAGGGATCAGTCCACTGCCGAAAGTAGCGCCTATTGGCTTACGGCCTGCTTCCGGGCGAAGCGCAGACGATAGGCTGTAGGTGTGGTCCGGAATGCTTGTCGAAAGTGGTGTCTAAGGGTGACGGCGGAATGCATGCCTACCAATTCCGCGACTCGATCCACCGGATGATCCGTAGTCTCGAGTAACTGTTGGGCCGCCCCAAGCCTTTGCCGCGTTAGCCACAAGTGGGGAGTTGTGCCGGTCTCTTCTCGAAAGCGCCGAGCGAAGTTGCGCGCTGACATATTGGCTTGCCTGGCAAGCGCGCCAACGGTGAGTTCCTGGTCTATATGACTGACAGACCAGTTAAGCAGTTTTGAGAACCTATCTTCGGAACCCATATGGCGCAGCGGCGCAGCGGCAACATACTGTGATTGGTCGCCATCGCGGTGCGGCGAAACCACAAGACGTCTTGCTACCTGGTTGGAAATCGCCGCGCCAAAGTCCTTTCTGACAATGTGGAGACACAAGTCAATACCCGCCGCGCTGCCTGCCGATGTCATCACTGTGCCTTCGTCCACATAAAGAACATCGGGATCGACTCGGATGAGGGGGTATTGCGCGGCGAGGCGGTCCGCATGGTGCCAGTGCGTCGTGGCGCGCTTTCCGTCGAGCAACCCAGCGGCAGCCAATACAAAAGCTCCGGAACAGATAGAAACGATGCGAGCGCCCCTGCTGTGCGCCCGCTGAATGGCTTTAACCAGCTCCGCGGGTGGCAATTCCCTGCCTGAGTTCTTCCATCCAGGGATGACAACTGTGTCCGCCCGGCGTAAGGCCGAGAGTCCAGCACGCGGCTGGACCGTAATGCCGCCGAGCGCGCGAACCGGCCCGGACTCTAGCGAACAGACCTGAAAGGTGTACCAGGAGTCTGTCGTCAGCTCTGGCCGCTTCAGCGCGAAGATCTCAGCCACAACCCCAAACTCGAAAGTACAAAGACCGTCATAGGCAACAGCAACAACCCGATGGTGTAAAGCCCGAGGCATTGGCCGTATTTTAGCGCATGTTGGCATTTCTGCCTATCACGGAAACTGGCTACGTTGCCCCACACTAGACCTATGACAAGCCAATCAACCACGAAGTCGGCCGTCACGGAATTTCCGCCGGCTGATCCTTCACAAGCTAAAGCTCACTTTGACAGCCTGCTCGCCTACGAAACCGACTGCTGGGATGTCCATCATGCACTAGAAACGGGTGAGCCCGACTTCGTCCTTCTCGATGTCCGCAGTCCGGAGTGTTTCCGAAAGGGTCACGTTCCAGGAGCGGTTAATCTTCCTCACGGAAAGTTGGTTGAACGCAACCTCCAGCAGTATCCGCCGGAAACTCTGTTCGTAGTGTACTGCACAGGTACGCACTGCAATGGCGCTGACAAAGGGGCCCGACGCCTAGCGTCCTTGGGCAGGTACGTTAAGAAGATGATCGGCGGAATCGAAGGCTGGAAAGAGGATGGATTTTCTCTGACGTCAGAGTGACGTTGATCTCCTTCCGCATCCGTCCCGATCCTGATCGTTTGCGTGAGGTTATCCGCTTTGCTTGCCCCGATTCTTGCGCATCGAAACGGTGCCATTGTGATGCCGACCGCGAACAGAAATAGCCGCAAGCGGTTTGAACGTGACCGATCGGGTACGAAAACGCAACGGGAGCTCTTCACCCGATGTTTTGGGATGGACGGGGCGTCCGACGCTGGAAACGAGATGGGAGGGGCTGGCGGACTCACGGTCGGCGGGAGTCCGTCAGCCTTTGGTTTCGGTATCTGGCCGCCCCCGTATTTTTCTTTATTGCCGGTGTAACGGTACCCTGCTTTTCATCACTAACAGCCGAACGGTTTGCGCTGGTCGAATGCCAGCGACTCGAACTCGTGTCTCGCAAAGGATAAACTTGTCTTCCCCAGCTTACTCGCTCACTTGCAACGGCGCGCACCCAGCGCTACACTACCCGGAGCGTCGCCAGCGAGAAACCGTGGAGCGTTACACCTTCGATCAGGACTACGTGGAACGGCTCGCGGGGGGTGATGCCGAGATTGGGCGCCACTTCGCCGCGTATTTCGGTGAGTTGCTCTTGATCAAATTGCGCTCCCGCTTGCGAAGTCAACAAGCAGTCGCAGATCTCCGGCAGGAGACCTTTGTCCGCGTGTTTCGTGCTCTCCGAAAGAAAGATGCGATTCGCTATCCCGAACGTCTAGGAGGCTTTGTCAACTCGGTCTGTGAGAACGTGCTGCTTGAATTCTTTCGTTCCGGCAAGGCTACTGTCCAGATCCAGGAGGATGTTTCCGAACCGGTGGATCGGTCCAGCAGCGTTGAATCGGAGCTGATCACGGAAGAAAGCGCTCAATTGGTGCAGAAGATATTGTCAGAACTATCGGAGGGCGACCGCAAGATCATTCGTGGTGTTTTCCTGGAGGAACGGAATAAAGATCAACTGTGCGAGGAGTTAAAGATTGACCGCAACAACCTCCGAGTGCGTGTCCACCGCGCATTAGCGCGATTTCGTTCGTCTTATAAGGACAAGGAAGAGCTCGCGCGCGGAGCCGCGGGCGGATCTGGAGGGCCACTTCATGGATCACAAATTCGCTGAAACATCTGGGGTTGCAGATCGCTATTTGATGAACGAGCTCGCCGCCGAAGAGCGCGCCGAGTTTGAAGCCCACTATTTCGATTGTGCCGATTGCGCCGATCGTGTCAGCAAGGGGGCGACCTTCATTGACACCGCCAAAGAAGTCATGCGGACACAAAAAGTCCATGCAGCTGCTTCAGAGGGTCGCGCCGGCTGGAAGCGAAGCGGCTGGTTCGCGTGGTTGACGCCAGCAGCACTCGCCCCATCGCTCGCGGCGCTGGTGCTGGCGCTCGTGGTGGGATATCAGAACTTCGTTACCATTCCCGCTTTCGAAAGGCCGCAGCTTCTTTCGTCCAATGTCATTGCGTCCCTCACCAGGGAAGAAGCGCCAGTCATTACCATCGATAGGCGGCTTCCCCACTTTAATCTGAATGTTATGGTAGATTCTCCAGGCGTTTATTCGAACTACATCTGCCAATTCACGAACGAGAAAGGGGACCGGATTCTAGCACTGGAAACCGGCCCACGCGATGTCTCTTCTTTTACGCTTTCTTTCCTGCTGCGGCCGGCACAATTCCCCTCGGGAGGTTACGAACTCACTGTTCGTCCTCAGCCTGACACCGGGGCGTTTCGGCGCTATACTTTCATAGTCCGCAGCGGAGACCAAAAATGAAAACACAGGGAGTTGAGAAGCGCTTCTTTTTCCATGCAAACGCAGTCGCCCTGGCTGGGCACGTCCGCCGGCCGGACGACTTCTTCATCCCAGCCGTGGCCAGCGCTGGTCTTCCAGTGACAGGTGGAGTGGGAGAAGGCGTAGGCAAGCGCGCGAGTTTTGGCGACCTGCTCTCTTATCGAAGCGCCTCCTCAAAAGTTTCCGGCGATTTCGAGGATAGCAGCAAAGCGGCAGAGTTCACGCATGGTAACCACGGCAAGAATGGACTGTCGACGGTAACGTCGGCTGAAAGCCGCGTGAGTGGACTAAAGGTGACCAACGGCGCGCGAACGTTGGAGATCGATTCGCTCGAAGCAAAGATGGAGGCCTTTTCCGATCGCCGGGGGTCCACGGAATTTAGATCCTTGTCGGCGAAGTTTCAAGGCGTCCGCGTGGACGGTACCGGACTTAAGATCTCGACTCACTGCGAGGTTTTCAC
>Ga0116135_1000056_pt1 | contig 49710 bp, 55 predicted proteins | sample June2015DPH_20_1_FD_89738 | JGI IMG/M metagenome (GOLD analysis project Ga0116135, IMG submission 89738) | Peatland microbial communities from SPRUCE experiment site at the Marcell Experimental Forest, Minnesota, USA - June2015DPH_20_10 | ecosystem: Environmental > Terrestrial > Soil > Wetlands... | reverse complement strand
TATCGGCCCGTCCGATTTTGATTGCGGATACGGCCGAGCAATTGTCCGAGGCTCGCATGCGATTGGCGCGCGTAGGAATTGAGGACGTACTCGGTTACCTGCAGGATGGAATCAAAGGATGGATGGAGGCCGGATTTGCTGCGGCAAGTCTGAAGTCGATTTCGGTTGAAATCTTGCATGGATGGCAACGCACCACCAGCATTCACGTCATTGACGTGCGGCGGACTCCGGAATTCGAAGCTGCACACATTGCGGACGCGTTTTCGATTCCGCTGGACGGAGCGATTGGCGGTGCACTTCCGCTCCAGCATGATGCTCTGTTTGCGGTGCATTGCAAGAGCGGATACCGGAGCACGATTGCCTGCAGCCTTCTGCAGCGAGCGGGATTTCGTAATGTAGTCAACGTCGTAGGCGGGGTGGACGCCTGGCTGGAAGCGAAATTGCCGGTGGTGAGTGAAGAGGCCGTAGAAGTTTAGGCCGCTCGGTCGTTCCGAGCGACGCAGGGAATCTTGCCAACACTAATACCATTCTCATTTGCTGTTACCTTCGTGTAACAATTCTCAGCGATTTTTTCTATTGTGCAAATCTTTGCATTGCGCGCGCGCAGATGCTATGGCAAAATCGCCAAATCATGGAAACCTCAAGTTTCTCTCTCTCGTACGTTGAGAGCGACCCCCGAACTTATCAGCCCTCCGCTTGCATCTACGTCAAATCGGCTGGCGGGTTTGAAATTCTGATCACTGCGCCAACCTTGACGTTCGTCGAACTCGACTGCGAGATTCGCCGGTTGCACGCCGAACTGGAGGAGATCCGCGCGCAGGCGAAGAAGAAGTTTTACAAGGCTGAGGCGGCAGCAGCGGCTTCGTAAAATCGGCTTCGCACGGCCGTGAGTGCTTTCGAATTCGGTCGCTGCGCGGCCGAAGCCTACTGCTCCTTCCCCCCAGCGGTATCTCACCCCGGCATCTGAACCACAATTACCACTTGTCTGCTAGGGATTAGCTCCATAATGTTCGGGCAGGGGGTACGCTGCGATGCAACCGGGAGAAAAAATCGCCACTTATGATCTTGGCTCGGCTCTGCGTGGGAAGAGCGGGAAATTCGAAGTCACCAGCCCATCTGGCGAGATCTATCACGTGATCTGCAAGGCGAACCATTCCGCCTCTAGTCTGGAATGGGCGGGAAGTCCTCAACCATTCATGGTCCGGAGAGTTGCTGACGCGGTTTCGCCAGAAAGCGGAAAAGAATTGAGGGCAACTCAAACGCAGGCCAGCGAACCACCGTTCCTGCTCGACTCTGAAGCGGACGATGGCGAACCTTTGTTTGCTAAGGCCGCCGTTGTGGTGTTGCCGAAGGCCGAGGGCGATAATCTTGCCGGCCGGGCCGCTGCGGGACTCGAACTGGTCTATATGGAGAGCCATTCGGAGACGAAGCGGCCAACTGCGTGGGTCGCGGTGAAGGGCGAGGGTGGAATTCGCGCCGCTGCCGATCAAGTTATGATGACCGCTCGCTGTGCGACCTTCAACGAACTAGACGCTGAAGTCCGGAAGCTGCATGCCCAGTTGGATGAAATTCGGGCGCGGGCAAAGAAAAAGTTTTATGTTGCGCACGCCGCCGCTGCTACCGCGTAACTGCGGCTAGAGCCGCTTTGTTTTCGTGCTTGGGCGGCACGACTGAAGTCGTGCCCTTCCCGAAGTCACCGACAACAGTTGCAACTAAAAGTCCCGACCCACACCAGTTACAGCTAGAAGTCCTGACGAAAAGCCTGCCGAAATCAGATCGGCAGGCGCCCCGCTCAGGGCTCACCCCGACAAACCGGAGCCGCGAGCAAGAGCGGACACAATCTATCTGAAAATATCTAGTAAGTCAATCAACACACTTGTAAATGCCGGCGTTCGACTTTTTTCAGGTGTTTCCGCGGCGCGCCGGGGCGCGCACTCATTTCGTTTCTGCGTATTCCGGTCGCGCGAACTCGGGCAACGATCGGTGATGAGAATCACTGACGTGAAATCGGAGCTGTGTTGTATACTTCATTTACCCCGACATGCAGGCGCATGAGATGCTGCTCAGTGAAGCAGCGCCGCGCTATAAAAACGCGCCCTGCTACCCGTCTCTATTTTTCGGCAAGTGTGCTTGCCTTTTTTTAAATCACCGGCGCTGTACAACAAATTCCGTTTCAGCATTAAGGAGCTAATCGATGGCGACTGCAGAAGTCCGTCATACGCTGAGCGAGCAACAGGCTCGCCAGCTCTCTACCGTTACCAAAACGGTCCCGATGATGGAGGCGATCACGCCGCGCTGGCTGATCACTTTCCTCTCATGGGTTCCCGTCGAGGCCGGCGTTTACCGGCTGAACAAAGTTAAACCTACCCGCCCCGGAACTCGCACGATTGAATGCAGCCCGGACGAAGAAATCGACCTGCCTGAAATTTATGTGGACTACGATGAGAAACCGCGCGAGTACGCGCTGAACGCGGTGACTACCGTTCTGGATGTGCAGACGCGCATTTCCGATCTGTATCGCAGTCCGCACGATCAAATCCGCGAACAGTTGCGCCTGTTGATCGAGAAGGTGAAAGAGCGGCAGGAAAGAGCGCTCCTCAACAACACCGAGTACGGCTTGCTCAACAACGTCGCTCCGGAGATGAAGGTGAAAGCGCGCGGCGGAACTCCCACCCCCGACGACATGGATGAACTCATCTCCAGGGTGTGGAAAGAGCCCAGCTTCTTCCTGGCGCACCCCCGCGCGATTGCGGCGTTCGGGCGCGAATGCACCCGCCGCGGCGTCCCTCCGCCAACACTGACGATGTTCGGCAATCCGTTCATGACCTGGCGCGGCATCCCGATCGTGCCTTGCGACAAGCTGCCGCTTAAGGCCGAGACCACCGACATTCTCCTGCTGCGCACGGGCGAGAAGAAACAGGGAGTGATCGGACTGTTCCAGCCGGGTCTGCCGGGAGAAGTGTCCCCCAGCCTCTCGGTACGCTTTATGGGCATTAACCACAAGGCGATCGCTTCCTACCTGATTTCCCTTTACTGCTCGATCGTTGTCCTGACCGAAGACGCCCTCGGGGTGTTGGAGAACGTGCATGTCGACAAATACCACGAGCACAAGTAATGGATCGAGCAACGGAGCCAGCAAGCCGAAGGCGAGTGCTCCCAAAACATCAGCGCCGGTAGACGTCGAAGGGGCGCGGTACTACCCCTTCGGCGCCATGCCTTTGCCGGACCCGGCAACGCTGGAACGGCTGGCCAACGAATTTTTCCTGGCGATGCCGCGAAGCGTTGGCGAGAACAGCGGCATGGCTGATCATCCTGCTTCTGCGTCGGAAGCCGAGTCGGAAGAGATTCCGGTGACGATGTTTCCCGAAGGAGTGCCGCTGCGTGAAACGGCGCCGGAGGGGGCTCCGGGTATTCCCGGTTCGCCGCCCGCAACGACGATAGGTCCGCTTACCGAAACCGATCTGCGCGCGATTGCGGCATCGTTAGCAGGCGCAACTGCGCTTGTTTCCGGAGCTCCGAGCAGTGCGCCGACGCCGCCAGTGCCAGGCTCACCACCAGATTTTCTTGCCGAAGGGAAAATCTCGCCTTTCACGATAGCCCCTACCTTGCCGCCGGGCAGCGAGATGTTTTCATTGCCGGGCATTCCGGCGATGGCTACCTCGCCGCCAACTTCTCCACCAGGCGGCGCGAGTGTCAGCTCCGTTCCGATGTCACTCGAAAGCGCGGCAGCCGTGCCCGGAACCACGCCGTATTCCGTGGAAGGGGGAAAAGGCACATCTCCCGGCGCAGCCCCAATACTGCCGCCGATCAACGACCTGTTTTCTTTTCCGCGCGTGCCGGCGATTCCAACCGCTCCCGGCCTGCAAACCGTACCGAATGTCGCGACTCCGTCTTCGACTCCGTCAGCCGAGTCGCCGCTCGCTGCCAGCAACACCGCTACCGCAGCGCCCAGCGTCGCCACGGGGGCTCCGCCTCACGACGTGAAATCTGTCGCGCCGGCCGCGCCCAGCTTCACGCCGCCGGAACTGGCGGGGATTTCGCGACCAGAATCATCCGATCCATCTTTATCCGCCGCTCTCGCGGATGGCGGAAAATCGATTTATCCGGGGATCGCTGCAACTCTTCCATCATCGAGTGAATTATTTTCTTTCCCCGGACTGCCCAGCGTGCAGTCCGCTCCCGGCGCCCCCGGAATGCCCTCCACCTCGGCAAACGCAACTTCAACGGAGTCGGACCCGCGCAAAGCAGGTTCGCCTCCAAACATGCCGGGCATCGGAAACCTTACAGCGGCCGAGTCGAAAACAACGGAAGCAAAAACACAAAAGCCGCCCAGCACGCCATCGTCGTCCGGAGGGATTCAACCTTTCGAATTTATTCCGGGCCTCGAACCGGCCGCACTGGGAATTTCCAAGCGACCGCTCGACGCCAAACTAATCCGCCGCGACTTCCCGATTCTAGAAGAACGCGTGCATGGCCATCCGCTGGTCTGGCTCGACAACGCCGCGACCACGCAGAAACCGAATGCGGTAATCGACCGCATCGCAGATTTTTACCGCCACGAAAACTCCAACATCCATCGTGCAGCCCACGAACTGGCCGCGCGCTCTACCGATGCCTACGAAGGTGCGCGGGAAAAAACCCGCCGCTTTCTGAACGCCGGGTCCACCCGCGAAATCATCTTCGTGCGGGGCGCAACCGAAGGCATCAATCTGGTGGCGCAAGCATGGGGACGCCGCAATGTTCGCGAAGGCGACGAAGTGGTCATCACCCGGCTCGAGCATCACGCCAACATCGTTCCCTGGCAGATGCTCTGCTCCGAAAAAGGCGCAAAGCTGCGCGTCGCTCCGGTGAATGATCGCGGTGAGGTCATTCTCGAAGAGTACGAGAAGCTGCTCAGCCCGCGCACGCGCATCGTGGCCTTCCCGCAAGTATCGAATGCGCTGGGTACGGTCACGCCCGCGCGCGAGATGGTCGAGATGGCGCACCGTTACGGCGCACGCGTGCTGGTGGATGGCGCGCAAGCGGTCTCGCACATGCCCGTCGACGTGCAAGAACTTGACTGCGACTTCTACGTTTTTTCAGGCCATAAAGTTTTCGCTCCAACCGGGATCGGCGTGGTCTACGGAACCCTCGACGTGCTCGACAGCATGGCCCCGTGGCAGGGTGGCGGCAACATGATCGCCGACGTGACGTTCGAGAAGACGATCTACCAACCTGCTCCGGCGCGATTTGAAGCGGGAACAGGCAATATCGCCGACGCGGTTGGTCTAGGAGCCGCGCTCGATTACGTTAGCGAAATAGGAATGGAAAACATCTCGGCTTACGAGCACGATCTTCTGAATTACGGCACAGCGAAACTGCTCACGGTGCCGGGCCTGCGCATGATCGGCACGGCTCGCGAAAAGGCAGGCGTGATGTCATTCGTTCTCGACGAGGTTCGCACCGAGGATGTGGGCGTGGCGCTCAACCAGGAGGGCATTGCTGTCCGCTCCGGCCATCATTGCGCGCAGCCGGTCCTGCGTCGCATGGGTGTCGAAAGCACGGTTCGACCTTCGCTCGCCTTCTACAATACGTGCGAAGATATCGACGCGCTGATCGCGGCATTGCTGCGTCTACAGGCAGGCCGCGGCCGCCGCAGGCTCTAGCTACCGAGTCTTATTCCTCGAAACTAAGTGGCGGCAGGTAAGAATTAGTGATTACGGTCGTCAGTTGCTGCCGATCAAGTCGATGAGGATCCGGTTGCTGGCTGGACGCTTCTTGATGATTCTGCGCCGACAGCGAGGCCGGCCCCTTAGGATAGACTCGTCGGGGCCCTAGCCTTGCTGTCGACGATCCGAATGGTTAGCACTTAGTGCAGGTGTGCGGACACGTAGCCAGAATCGGACACGTGTATGAATTGCAGGTAGGTGCGTTGATGGTAGGTTGAACGAATCCCCCTGCTATGTTATCAAGCGCGGGCTCATCGAGGTGTCGCATAGTTACCTTCTTTATTTCAAGCCTTTTGCTCTTTTTGGACTTATTCATACTCAGCCTCCTTAGCTTTTGTATACCACCGGGGCATTCCGAATCCTGATTGCCCGCCAGTCGAGTCGGCGGGAAGACAAGACTCCCTGCTAGTGCGGCGGAGACGTGTGCCCGCTGTTACACGCACACCGCCAGACAGGAATTCTGATCACCGCAGGTGTCGCAGGTCCTGAAGCAAGTGCCAACACAGACGGAGTTAAAGCAAGTGACGCTCGTGAGACCGCCTGCCACCGCGTCTAACACAGGTTCATCCAGGTTTTGCAGAGTCACCTTCTTAAGTACGAGTTTCTTTGTGTCTTTCATAGTTAGCCTTGTTAGGTCATGAGCGAGGGTTCGACCTATAAGATGATTTTACTTGTTGATTAGAAGCCGATCATTACAAGTGTTAGGTCGATCTTACTCGCGAGTTATTGAACGGATCAAGGTAATTCACGACCTACGTTGCGTGGTCGACATCCCCCCCTGCCTCGCAAAGTCTTGAGACGGGTTCAGTGCACGGCATGGCTTTCCTTCAATTGCTGCGCGTCCAGGCCGCGCGACAGCCGCAGGCCTTAGCTCCCGAGCCTGATTCCTTCGGCCGTAAGTATTCGCCTCACTCTTTAAAAATGCTGCTTCCAGTGCGCAGGAGCGCGAACTTTTTACAAAGTATTAACAATCGGCAGCTGCAGGATTCCGGATAATGTCTAGTATATCGATGGGCATTATAGTTGAAATGGAAAGCGGAGAGGGATGCCATGGTCACGTTCTTGGGAAGCTGGGCGGTTGCCATTCTACTGGTCCTGCGATGGTTTCATGTGGTCTCGACAAACCGCGAAATAAGTGACGAGCTTTTCGTTGAGCCGATGCACTCCGGACCTGCCATCGTCCACGCTCGATTGAGTTCTTCTCTTTCTTGAGGACTGAGATCGGGATTGTCTGATCTAGGGTCGCTCCTCGCGTACGTCGGCGATCCCGGAAGCTCGCGAGTGGCTTGTGGAAGCTGTTCCTCAGCGTCGCCCAACATGATGGTGCATCATTTTCCGCTCTCTGCTAGGATCGACTCCGGACTCTTGAGGGAATTCCATTCCAGCCGCGCCCCTGCGGGGGCGACAAGTCCACATTTGTGAAGTTGCCTGATTTCTTGATGCGGAGGTCATGCGATGCTGCTGAAGGCCGATCCCACTTTTTATCCATCTCCTAAACTTGCGGGCCAAGCCCCTCCCGAGAATCTAGCTTATGTGGCCGCGCTGAACGCCAATGGCGGCTCGAAGCCGGACGCGCTGCTGGTAGTGGATGTCGACAGCAAATCAAAAAAGTACGGCGAAATTATCGGCCAGGTCGATATGCCGAATGCGGGAGATGAACTGCATCACTTCGGTTGGAACGCCTGCAGTTCCGCGCTGTGTCCATACGCGCCGCACCCGCATGTGGAGCGCCGCTATCTGATCGTTCCTGGCCTGCGCTCTTCGCGCATTCATGTTCTCGACACCAAGCCAAACCCGAAAAAGCCGAAAATCATAAAGGTCATCGAACCCGGCACGGTAGCGGAGCGTACGGGCTATACGCGCCCGCATACGGTGCATTGCGGGCCGGATGGAATCTATTTGAGCGCTCTCGGTTCGCCGAACGGCGATGGTCCGGGCGGAGTCTTCGCCCTCGATCACTACACCTTCGAGCCGCTCGGACGTTGGGAAGTGGAGCGCGGCCCGCAATATTTCGCTTACGATTTTGCCTGGCATTTGGGATACGACACGGCTGTCTCCAGCGAGTGGGGTACACCGAATATGGTGGAGAACGGGGTCAATCCCGAATTGCTGCTCGGCGGCAAATACGGGCACAGCATTCACATCTGGGATCTGCGCAAGCGCAAACATCTTCAGGCAATCGATCTGGGCGCAGAGCAGCAAATGGTCCTCGAACTCCGTCCCGCGCATGACCCCACGAAGGCCTACGGCTTCGTCGGCGTGGTCGTTTCGCTGAAAGATCTCTCCAGTTCGATTTGGTTGTGGCACAAGCCTAAGTCGAATGGCAACGGCGGCTCGAACGGGAAATGGGAAATCAAGAAGGTGATTGAGATTCCCGCCGAGCCAGCCGATCCGGAGAAACTACCTCCGCTTCTTCAGGGATTCAAAGCCGTGCCGCCGCTGCTCACCGATATCAATCTCTCGATCGACGATCGCTTTCTTTATGCCTCCTGCTGGGGCACGGGCGAAATCCGCCAGTATGATGTCTCGGATCCGTTTGATCCCAAACTTGTTGGATCGGTTCACATCGGCGGAATCCTAAGGCGGACGCCACATCCGGCGAAACCGGATAAGCAGTTGAACGGCGGCCCGCAGATGGTCGAAGTGAGCCGCGATGGAAAGCGCGTCTATTTCACCAATTCGCTCTACGCGGCCTGGGATAAGCAGTTTTATCCCGAGGGCGTCGAAGGGTGGATGGTCAAGCTGGATGCAAATCCCAGCGGCGGCATCGAACCCGACCGCAAGTTCTTCCTTGAGACCGGAGAGTTGCGGCCGCATCAGGTTCGCCTGCAAGGCGGCGATGCATCGTCCGATTTCTACTGCTATCCATGACCCAGCGCTGGCCGTGGGCAGTTCTCGCTCTGCTCGGCGCGTATCACGGCCTGAATCCCGGCATGGGTTGGCTGTTCGCGCTCGCCCTCGGATTGCAGGAAAAACGCCGCAGCGCCGTTCTCTATTCACTGCTACCCATCGCCGCAGGCCACGCTGCGGCCATCGCGCTTGCGATCTTCACCTTCCGCGCCGTTCAGGTTTTTTTTCCTATAAGAACTCTGAAATGGTGCGTAGCCGGAATTTTATTTGCTCTCGGTATTTACCGGATGTTCCGCGCCAGTCACCCACGCGGCGCTGGAATGAGAGTGGGCGGCAGGGAACTCGCGTTTTGGTCGTTCCTGATGGCCACTGCTCACGGAGCGGGACTGATGCTGATCCCGGTACTGCTCGCCCAGCCAATGTCTGGAATGAAGCACACGATGGCAGGAGCGATGCCGGTCACCCCGCATCTATTGAGTTTTTCGACGCTCGCGCTGGCCACGTTGATTCACACAGCGAGCATGTTAGCTGTCGCCGGCATCCTGTCGATTCTGTTTTTCGAAACCTACGAACAGATTGGGTTGAAGCTTTTGCGCCACACCTGGATCAATTTCGATCTCTTATGGGCGGTCGCTTTGCTGATTGCCGGATTCGTCGCGCTGCTATTCTGATCAGTTTTGACACGCTCAGGCCGTCTATGCTAGTATCTCTATTGTTTTAGTAGTAATGGCGCTCTCCCCACACGCTAGCCGCGGGGCCAACCACCCCGGTCCCGCGGCACTTACTCAAATGGGTTCGCTAACGGTCTCCAAGCCGCTCCTCAGTTTCTCGGTGCCTCCGACCGTGCAGTTGCCGCAGCGCGCGACTGCGCTGGTATTCGAAGATGTTAAGTCCAAGGCCCTGCTCGAGAGAATTCAGCTGATCGGCCCGAGCGCGGCGAATGTACTAATCACCGGAGAGACCGGTACTGGAAAAGAGCTGATCGCCAGACATCTCCATGCCCTGAGCCCGCGCTCGGCTGGGCCTTTTCTGGCGGTAAACTGCGGAGCGTTTTCCGAAGGCTTGGTCGAAAGTGAGTTGTTCGGCCACGAGCGCGGATCGTTCACTGGGGCAAACGTTGCGCGCGCAGGCTGGTTCGAAGCCGCCCGCGGCGGCACCTTGTTTCTCGATGAAATCGGCGACTTGCCACTCAGCATGCAGGTAAAGCTGCTGCGCGTTTTGCAGGAGCGCCAGGTGGTGCGGCTCGGCTCGCGAAGTCCGGTACCGATCGAGGTTCGCGTCATAGCGGCGACAAATGTAAACCTCGAAGAGGCCGTCGCAGCCGGACGTTTTCGCGAGGATCTTTACTACCGGCTGCAGGTCGCGACCCTGCATGTCCCTCCGTTGCGCGAGCGTCAACTCGACATTGCGCCCTTGGCGCAACATTTCTTAGGGATTTACGGCGAGAGGCTCGGACTAAAAGACCCAGGACTAAGTGCGGAAGCAACCGAGATCCTCGTCCACCAGCATTCCTGGCCGGGCAACATTCGCGAACTCGAAAACGTGATTCACCACGCGCTGCTCGTCTGCCGGGAAAATATCGTTCGTCCGGAAGATTTGCATCTTTCTTCCTTGAAGAGCCACCCCGGGTCCAGTGACGGCAAAGATCCGGCGGGTGATTTGCATCAGGCTCTGCTGGCCATGTTTGAGACCGACCATTCCAAGCTCTACGCGACGATCGACGCCCTGGTAATCAAGGCAGCCTACGAGTTCTGCCACCGCAATCAACTGCAAACAGCAAAGCTGCTAGGAATTAGCCGCAATATTCTCCGCGCCCGGCTGATTGAGTACGGTGAACTTCCCAAAGGGAGATAGCCAGTCTTCCGGTTTAACTTTTATTCAACGTGTGAGCAAAGAACTCGTCGAGCACCGCTCGGCGGATTCTGCTGAACTCGTGATCGGTGCGCTCGCGCGGACGAGGCAGGTCGATGGGCCAGATATTTCTGATCGTTCCCGGCAGCGGCGACATCACGACCACGCGATTGGCAAGATAGACCGCTTCTTCGATATCGTGCGTGACCAGGACAACGGTAGTGCGCTCGGCCTGCCAAATCCTCAGCAGCTCTTCCTGCATGCGAATGCGAGTAAGCGCATCGAGCGACGCAAAAGGTTCGTCGAGCAGCAGAACCTCGGGGCACCCGGCGAGCGCGCGGGCAATCGCAACGCGTTGCGACATGCCGCCGGAGAGTTGATGCGGATATTCACGCTCGAAACTTCTAAGGCCAACGAGATCGAGGTAATGTTCGGCTTTGGCTGCGCGCTCCGCTGAAGAAAGGCGAGAGAGACCGAAAGCAACGTTCTCATGAACGGTGAGCCAAGGCAGAAGACGGTGCTCTTGAAAAACTACGCCGCGATTTAAATCCGGCCCGAAGATTTGGTGCCCATCGAGATGAATCGAGCCCTCGTATTCCGTCTCGAGGCCGGCGACGATTCTCAGCAACGTTGTCTTCCCGCAGCCGCTGCCGCCTACAATGCAGACGAACTCGCCAGCATCAATCGTCAGGGAAATATCGCTCAGGGCAGTGAGCGAACCTTGCGATCCGGCGAACGTCTTGCGCGCAATGGCAATATCGAGAGTGCCGCCTTTGTTGCAGGAATCGTCTTGCGTGACCTCATTCAATCTCACTTCGTCAATTGCGACGCGCGCGGGCATGTCATCTGATCTCGCTCATCGAGTCCGGTGGCCCAGCAGCTTAGCGCCGGTTGCGCTCATCACCCAGTCGGTGGCTTTGCCGCAAACCGCGAACAGCAGGACGCTGCCCAGGATGATGGCGGCGCGGCCAGTCATTTGCCCATCGACCATGAGGTATCCAATGCCGCTGCTTGCGCCAAGAAGTTCTGCTGCCACCACGAACATCCACGCAAGCCCGAGGCCGCTGCGCAAGCCAACAATGTATTCCGGCAGGACGGCGGGAAGGATCAGACGGCGGACCATTTCAAAGCTGCTCAAGCGATAGAGCTTTCCAACCTCCAGCAGTTTGGAATCGACGTGGCGCATGGCCACCGAGAGATTGAGATAAACCGGGAAAAACGCACCCAGGGAAATCAGCGCAATCTTGGAAGACTCTTGAATGCCGAGCCACAACAGAAAAAGCGGAACCCACGCAATCGACGGCACGCTGCGCAGAGATTGCAAAAGAGGATCGAGCAGTTTCCGCGCAATGGGGAAATAGCCCGTGACTGCGCCCAGCAGCGTTCCCAGGCTCGCCCCAACCAGAAAACCGAGAACGACGCGGGCCATCGTGATTCCGACGTGCTTCCACAAATCGCCATTTACGGCCATTTCATAAATCGTTTTCGCGATCGCCGTGGGGGCAGGAAACCAATTTGGCGGAAGCACTTCCAACCGAGCCAGAAGCTCCCATGCGAGAAGAATGCCGATGGGAATGATCCAGCCAAGAAAGCGGTCCGGGATCTCGACGCTCGATTTTTTCGTTTGTGTGCACAAATCCAGCCCCTGCGCGGTAGCCTCGCGTGGCAGCCGATGATTCTGCTCGGCGGTGCTCATTTTCGCGCCACATCTTTGCCGACGGCGGACTGCGCGAATTGCGGATCGATCAGATTGTCGACAGTCGCGTTCACATCGGTGTTGCTGCCGATCACATTGTTTTGCTTGAGCACGTCTCCGGCGGCGGTGATTACTTGCTTCTGCTGGTTTCCGATCAACGGATTGCTAAGGTCGGTTCGCTCCAGGACCTTCGTGACGACCGCGTCTTCGAGATGAGCATCCGCGGCAAAAAGTTTGCGAAATTCATCCGGGTTCTGGATCGCCCAAATCCGCGCCTTCTCGTAAGCAGCCAGCACTCGGCCAACGTAGCCAGGATATTGGCGGGCAAATTCTTCGCGCACGTCGAGAACACCGTAGCTGTTAAAGTTTACGTTGCGATAGAAAAGTCGCGCTCCGGTTTGCAGTTCGGTTTGCGCCATCATCGGGTCGAGCCCGGCCCAGGCGTCAACATCTCCTTTTTCGAGCGCGATTCGTCCATCCGGATGCTGGAGAACTACCATCTGAATATCTTTTCCGGTGAGTCCGGCCTCGTGCAGCGCGCGTAAGAGAAAGATATGCGGATCGGTGCCGCGTGTGACTGCGACTTTCTTTCCCCTGAGATCTTCGACCTTTGTAATCGGAGAATCCTCGCGCACAACCAGTGCGGTCCACTCCGGCCGCGAATAAACGTAGATTGCTTTGATCGGATTGCCATTCGCTTTGCCAATCAGCGCCGCCGCCCCGGCAGTCGACCCGAAATCCACCGACTTGCTGTTGAGCAACTCCAGCGCTTTATTGCTGCCTAAGCTTTGCACCCACTCAACGGAGATGCCGTCGGACGCGAGATCCTGCTCAAGAAATTTCTTGTCGCGCAACACCAGGCTGACCGGGTTGTAGTAAGCGAAGTCGAGACGAATCGTCTTTGGCTTCGTCGCGGCCTTGTTGCACCCCCCTGTCAGGAGCGCAAAGAGAACAAGCAAAGCTGAGTTCGCGACAATCGGTCTCTGTCTATTGCGTTTCAAACCATTTCCTCTCGCGTGCCTGTCGGAGCTAACTCTGCTGCAATGTGGTCTGTGCTTGCACGACCGCTCTTTGCGGCGTGTATTCATTCGCCACGAGTTCACCGAACGGCCCGGTGACATTTCCAAACGGGGTTGCCGGCTTGCTCGCGACGGGTAGATGCGGGAACAGCAAGTCCGCCACACGGTACGCTTCTTCAAGATGCGGATAGCCGGACAAGATGAACGTTTCGATTCCGAGATTGGCATACTCCTGCATGCGCTTCGCCACGGTTGCGGAATCGCCGACCAGCGCTGTGCCCGCGCCGCCACGAACCAGTCCAACGCCGGCCCACAAGTTAGGGCTGACTTCCAACTTGTCGCGGCTTCCGCCGTGCAGTTGCGCCATGCGCCGCTGACCTTCGGAATCGAAGCGTGAGAATGCCTTTTGCGCCTTGGCGATAGTCTCGTCGTCCAAATAACGAATCAGATCGTCGGCCGCGTTCCACGCTTCGCGCTCGGTTTCGCGCACGATCACATGGAGCCGAATCCCGAAGCGAACTTTACGGCCTTCTTTCTCAGCCAAGCGGCGAACGGTTTCAATTTTCTCTTCCACCTGTTGCGGCGGCTCACCCCAGGTAAGGTAGACATCGACTTGCCGCGCAGCTAAATCGTAGGCGACCTTGGAGGAACCTCCGAAATAGAGCGGCGGGTGCGGCTTTTGAACCGCAGGATAAAGAACGCGCGCATTTTCTACGCGCAGATATTTACCATTAAGCGAGATTGCGCGGCCCGCGACGGCCTCGCGCCACACTTGCAAAAACTCGTCCGTGACTTCGTATCGCTCGTCGTGCGAAAGAAAAACGCCATCGCCGAGCGCCTCGTCCGGATCGCCGCCGGTGACTACGTTGATCAGAAGCCGCCCATTCGAAAGACGGTCGAATGTCGCGGCCTGGCGCGCCGCAGCAGTGGGAGAAATAATCCCCGGCCGAATTGCAACGAGGAACTTCAACTTCGTGGTTACAGGAATGAGAGTCGACGCGACAACCCATGCGTCTTCGCAAGACCGGCCAGTCGGCAGCAGCACGCCATGAAAGCCGAGTTCATCGGCTGCCTGCGCTATCTGCTTCAAGTAAGCGTAGCTGACGCTGCGCGCCTGCTCGGCACTGCCCAGGTATCGTCCGTCTCCGTGCGTCGGCAAAAACCAGAAAACTTCCATGATGGCTGTCCCCTCTGTGAATGCGAATCCGAAAGCAGTTTGGCAATTCTCGTGCCAAGACACAGGCGTGCTCGCGTCGAGCAAATTGCTTGTTTCCGAGGGTTACAGGCGACTTGAACCGATGAACGCCCACTCGATTGTTGCTGTAGCAACACCGTATCAACAGAACTGTTGCTGCAGCAACAGCGAGCTACGCAGGAGGATGCAGGTTGAAAATAGCCGATGAGTATGGAAGAGCCCTAACGGTTTCAACCGGGGATGGGATTGCAGGCGTCAGCGCTCCGCCACGGCAATATGCCTTTGAAATCGCCAACCAACTGGCGCAAACCTTTGCGCAAACCGCGGTCGACCGCGACAAGAAGGGCGGCACGGCAAAGAACGAGCGGGACCTGCTCCGCACAAGCGGCCTGCTGAACGTGGTCATTCCGGCGGAGCAGGGCGGATGGGGCATGGATTGGTCAGACACGATGAAACTCATTCGAATCTTCGCGCGGGTCGATAGCTCAATCGCGCACTTGTTCGGTTTTCAGCACCTGATGCTGGTTTCCGTTTCGCTCTATGGTTCTCGCGAGCAGACCGAGCAGTTGTTTTCTGAAACCGTTCGCAATAAGTGGTTCTGGGGAAATGCGCTCAATCCCTTGGACAAGCGAACCAGCGCCACTCCCGACGCTGCCGTCGGGTTCCTCGTCAACGGACGAAAAAGCTTTTGCTCCGGCGCCACCGATTCCGACCTGCTGATCGTTTCCGCGATTCACTCCGTCGATCAAAAATTAATGGTGGCCGCGATCCCCTCCGATCGTCCCGGCATCCGCATTCACGAGGATTGGGACAGCATGGGCCAGCGCCAAACCGACAGCGGAACGGTGGAGTTCAATGCGGTTCCAGTCGGCCACGATGAATTCCTGAGGACGCCCGGGCCGCTCGGAAGCATTCGCGCTTCGCTGCGTTCGTGTATTGCGCAACTGATCCTCAGCAACATTTTTCTAGGCCTCGCCGAAGGCGCATTGGAGGAGGCGCGAAACTACACGCTTGCGGCAACCAGGCCGTGGGCGAATTCGACCGGCATCAACAGCGCCAGCGAGGACCCTTACATTCTCGCCCAATACGGGCGATTCTTTGTGGATCTGCAAGCCGCTCAGGCTCTGACCGATATCGCAGGAGAATCGTTGCAACGCGCCTGGGAAAGCGGCGAAGCGATCACCGAGAGCCTGCGCGGTAAGTGCGCCGTCGACGTTGCGGCGTCGAAAGTAATCACGACCAGAACCGGTCTCGAAATCACCAGCGAGATGTTTGAAGTCATGGGAGCGAGAGCGGCCGCCGGTCCGGCGCGATTGGATCGCTATTGGCGCAACCTGCGCACGCACACGCTACACGATCCCGTCGATTACAAGATTCGGGAACTAGGAGACTTCGCGCTGAGCCACAAACTTCCCAAACCAACTTTTTATTCGTAGGCCCGAATCCGTTTGCAGCCAGGAAACGTATGCGAAATTTTCAGTCATCGACAATTCGAACTCTATTCACCGCGGCGCTGGCGCTTGCCGCGTTCTTGTCATGCGCCGTCGCCCAGAACGCACTGCCTTCCGACCGAGTCATTCGCATCGGGTATCAAAAATACGGCACGCTCGTGCTGCTAAAGGCTCGCGGAAGCCTGGAAAAACGGCTGGCAGCGATGCATATCGACGTTCAATGGACTGAATTCCCCGCCGGTCCGCAATTGCTCGAGGGTTTGAACGTTGGCAGCATCGATTTCGGAACCGTCGGCGAGGCTCCGCCGATTTTTGCCCAGGCCGCAGGCGCCGATCTTATCTACGTTGGCAATGAGCCTGCGGCCTCGGCTGCTGAGGCCATTGTCGTTCCGCAGAACTCGCCGATTAAGAGCCTGAGCGAATTGAAAGGGAAGAAAATCGCGCTCAACAAAGGTTCCAATGTTCACTACATGCTGCTGAAGTTGCTGGAAAAAGGAGGGGTGAAGTACAGCGACATAGATCCAATTTATCTGACTCCTTCCGATGCGCGCGCGGCTTTCGAGCGCGGCAGCGTGGACGCCTGGGCGATTTGGGACCCATTCTTCGCGGCGGCACAAAAACAAATCAAAGCCCGCATTCTCGCCGACGGGCAAGGTGCGGTCAGCAATCATCAGTTTTTTCTAGCCTCCCGAGCGTACGCGCAAAAGCGGCCCGACGTCGTCTCTGCCGTACTCGATGAGGTCGCCTCCATAGATGCATGGGCAAAGGAGCATACGAGAGATGCAGCCGCAGTTCTTCAACCGCAAATCGGATTGGACCAGCCCACGCTTGAACTCGCGCTCTCCCGCAGCGGCTATGGCGTAAAACCTGTCACGGATGCAGTGATGTCGGAACAGCAGCAAATCGCCGATGCATTTTTCAATCTCAAATTAATTCCGAAGCACATTAACGTGCGCGATGCGACCCTCCCCGAAACTCGCGCCCAGGCGAAACAATGAACCGAGAAGCGAAGGCCGAATTTCAACCGCGCGTGACGGTCCAGGCTCGGAACAGCCTCCAGAAGATCGGTGAACGTGCGCTGCCTTGGCTGGTGCCCGTTGCCTTGCTCGTTCTGTGGCAATGGGCCTCCTCCACCGGGAGATTGCCGATCCGCTTTCTCCCATCGCCTCGGGCCATCGTGAATTCGTTTATCGAGCTGAGTGCCTCGGGAGAACTTTGGACGCATGTGCGCGTCAGCACAATGCGCGCTTTATTGGGCTTCGCCGTAGGTGGGGGCCTCGGTCTGATTCTCGGCCTGCTCACCGGTTCTTTTCGCTGGGCAGAAACATTGCTCGACACTACGCTGCAGATGATCCGCAATATTCCGGCGCTGGCTCTGATCCCGCTTGTGATCTTGTGGTTTGGAATCGATGAGTCGGCCAAACTTTTTCTAGTCGCGCTCGGCGTTTTCTTTCCGGTGTATATCAACACATTTCACGGCATTCAGTCCGTCGATCGCGGCTTGATCGAAATGGGCCGTACATATGGCCTTTCCCGCTGGCAACTATATCGCGAAGTGATTCTTCCCGGCGCTTTGCCGTCCATCCTCGTCGGCGTTCGTTTTTCTCTCGGCTTCATGTGGGTAATGCTGATTGTCGCGGAGACGATTTCTGCCCGCTCCGGTATCGGCTACATGACCATGAATGCCCGCGACTTCATGCAGACGGATGTGATGGTCGTCGGAATTTTGTTATATGCGCTGCTCGGAAAGTTGGCCGATCTTTTCTCGAAAGGATTGGAGCGTTACTGGCTGCGCTGGCATCCGGCGTATCAGCCGGCGCGATAAGACCATTATGTCAACGATTTTTGCCTCACGAGAAGGACTCACACGGCAGATGCTGGCCGAGGGCAGGCAATACTCGCGCGGAGTCGCAATCTCGATTGACGATGTCAGCATTGCGTTGGGCGGGCGCACCGTCCTCCAACACTTCAATGTCGAAATCGCGGCCGGCGAGTTTGTCGCCATCGTGGGCCGCAGCGGCTGCGGTAAAAGCACGCTGCTGCGATCGATCATAGGTCTGGAGACTCCTCAAAGAGGAACGATTTCTCTCGGCTCAATCGCACATGGCCAACCAGATGTGCGAATCATGTTTCAGGATTCGCGCCTTTTGCCGTGGAAGCGAGTTCTGCAGAATGTCACTCTAGGGCTCGGCGCCGCATATTCCATACAAGCCGAAAAGATTCTCGCTCAGGTCGGACTTGCCGATCGCGCGCACGACTGGCCCGCAATTCTCTCGGGAGGTCAGCGTCAAAGGGTCGCACTGGCGCGGGCGCTCGTGCACGATCCGTCGTTGTTGCTGCTCGATGAGCCGCTGGGCGCGCTCGACGCGCTGACCCGAATCGAAATGCAGGAATTGATTGAAAACCTCTGGTGGAATCGCGGCTTCACCGCTGTTCTGGTAACCCACGACGTGGCAGAAGCGATCACGCTCGCCGATCGAGTAATACTGATTGAGGGCGGTCGCGTGGTGCTCAACGAATTCATCGACCTGCCGCGTCCTCGGGCCCGCGGCAATCCCGGCTTCGCCGCGCTGGAGGATCGCATCCTCCTACGCGTTCTACAACATCGCACCTTCCCAGTTAACACGAGCGGCACGCGCGAGATAAAACAAACCATCCTATGAGCAACGAAGTGGAAGCACTCCTCGAAGACAAACGGTCATGGGAATGTGCCATCCATCCATTGCTGGCGCAACGTCGCACCCTCAGAGCTTTTTGCGAGAGACGGGTAGAGCCGGAAACGCTGCGGCTCATTCTGGAGGCGGCGCGCGTGGCTCCCTCCTCGATGAACGAACAGCCATGGAACTTCATAATCGCTACGCGCGAAAATGAACTTGAGTTTAATCGCCTCCTCGGCTGCTTGCTTGAATTCAACCTCCGCTGGGCCCAGCATGCGCCCGTTTTACTGCTATCCGTCGCCCGCCTGACTTTTACTTCCACGGGCGAACCGAATCGCCATGCTCTCCATGATGTTGGGCAGGCAATGGCCAGCCTCACATTTCAAGCGAGCGCGTGTGGTCTCGCAGTCTGTCAGATGGCGGGCTTCGAGATCGAAAAGGCTCGCCAAGAATTCTCCATTCCTGCTAACCACGAGCCAGTCGTTGCGGCGGCAATTGGCTATCCAGGTGACCCGCGCAGCCTTCCGGAGAAGCTGCAAAGGAAAACTCTCGCCGCGCAGCATCGGAAATCGACAGAGGAATTTGTTTTCGAGAGCATCTGGGGAAAATCAGCGCCGACACTAGCTACGCAACCAGCGGGGAACCAAACCGTCGGAGTTACTCTGCTCAGCTGATTGTGATCTTGGGCGCGCGCCCGCGCGATCTTCGGCAATCGAACTCCAGCCGAATCCTACTTGAGCAAGTGCCGCAGTACAAGGCTAACGCCGTACCAGCCGCCTGCGCTCACTGCTGCCATCACTACTAATCCCACAATCACGCTCCAGTTCACTCTGCCGCCGGAACGCGAAGTTTCCAGATCGGAGTCGTAAACCAGCCATGAGCGGAAGAACTTCATCTCCTCCCAGCGGGTTGTGGTTCGTTTTATATCGACCCCCAAGAGAGGATGGGGCTGGGGGAGGTTGGAAATTGGGGAGAGCTGTAATCTGTAATTCATTATCCACGCCTCAAACTGCCGTTTGCATCCTGGTGGCCAATTCAAAAAACGCTTTAACCACTGAGACTTAAGATGCACACCCGTCTTTCGAGGTTTCCGTCGCTTTTAGGATCTGGGTTAGATCTCTCAAACACTTGGCGGCTTCGCGAGGATTTTGACACATTCCGTGGCCTGGCTTGGACGAGTCAGGTCGTTTCGAGGAAGCGTGCACCTGCTTCCGGCTTTGTTCCATTGGCAAATTCGATTCTGCCCTTCGGGCTTTAAGGGCAATCTAATGAAGCGAGAGAATCTCGGGTCTTCCTGTGTTTTAATCAGCGTATGTTCGCGCGTCGAATTCGTGTGGAGTATACGCTTGAAACAACCAACCAAAGGCAGCTTTGCCCGTTGAAGTGGCTGGACAGCTTCTCCATGCGCAATTTCACCAACGCCAGTGCGTTTGACGACACGTTGCCGGTGTCCGACGGGAACATGGAGATCGGAAGGAACGTTCCCTTAGAAAAACTTCACGAAGCCATGGAAGACTGGTTTCGCCGGAAGGGCTACTTGCCGCAGGGTTCTAGTTTGTCCGTTGAAGAGCTATGACATAGCTTCGGTGTAGGGGTTTGCACGGGCTGTGACTCAGACGTTGTGTCGGTTTGCCGAAATGCTTGCCCTCCACTGGCCGCGTCAGTTGACCCCGCATCTTTCGCAAGCAGAAGAGGTTTCGGCTTTTGAAACTCGGACCAGGCGATCAATCCCTTGCCGAGAACATCAGAAACCGGAGTTGGGTCTGGTTTGGCTTGACGATCTTGCGCGATAGCGAACGGAGCTATCGCCGCCACCAACATTGAACTGATCAATACAAGGGCGGACCGCTTCATAAAGCAATCTCCTTAAAAGACGAAGTCGGCAGCAGTGAATCAAAAGCATTTCGTTGCGCGTAGCAGCTACCTGTGTACGCCGTGAATCGCTTGCGGTCTATACATCGTTTCCCCTAATAAGGTGCCGCTTGGGGCGAACAGGTGATTCTTCCCGCCAAGATACAAGTTTTGCGGTATAGGAGGGCTTTCGCCCTTTCGTTACGCTGGGTTCCTACTCGACAAACGCCCCCATCGGGCAGGTGCCGATTCACTGGGAGAATCGGCACCTGCTCCCTTCTTTACTTCAAGCTGTTGGCGCGGAACCTACAGGGGTCCGGGCGAGGAAATACAGATTGGAAAGGATTCGCTCGAATGCGGCCCACGACTATCATCGCGCATGAGTTGATCGATCGAAGCTTGAGGAGGCAATTCATGCTTTACTGGACGCTTGTGTTTCTCGTGATCGCGCTTATTGCCGGAGTGCTCGGTTTTACCGGCGTAGCAATTGCAGCCGCGGGAGTCGCAAAGCTGCTGTTTGTTGTTTTCCTGGTGCTCTTTCTGATTTCCCTGGTGACGCATCTTTCCCGGCGCGGAAGCGGCATCTAAAAATTTCGCTGCACGACAAATAGGCAGGGGTCCATCCCCTGCCTTTGACATGTGTACGAACCGATGCAAGGCCCGGCATCGAAAAAAAGGGCACTCAGACCGCAGGAGAGAACTATGAAACTGACCGCAGTGGTTAGAATGTTCGCTCTGTTTCTGCTGGCAGCAGGCACGCTGCTGATCCACGCGCAAGACCAACGAGACACTACAAAACCTTCGCAGGATGAAGCCCGTCCCGAAGAAGCCAAACCCGCTCAGAATGACGCCAAAGCCCCGCGTCAGCAGGAGGATGCAAAACCCGGTAAACAGCAAGATGAAATGAAGCCTCGACAGGATGAAGCCAAGCCAGACGCCAGCGCAAATCGCAACGACGCGCGACCCGGCCAGGAAAACAAGCCTGCCCAAGACAACATGGCGCATCCTGCGCAAGACGGACGGCCAGCCGAGCAGCATGCTGCTGGAGGCCGCATTCCCGACGATCAATTTCGCGCTCACTTCGGTCGCGAGCATACGGTCGTAATCAATCACCCAACCATCGTGGAAGGCCAGCCCCGCTTCCAATATGGCGGATACTGGTTCGCGATTTCCGATCCCTGGCCTGCCGGCTGGGCTTATACGGACAACTGTTACATCGACTATGTCGACGGCGAATATTTTCTCTTCGATTTACTTCATCCGGGAGTTCGCGTCGCGATTCTCGTTGTAACGTAAACGCGCGATTGAAACTCGGGATTTGAGACCCCGTAGACAAAAATTAGAAAGATCGATCCCTCCCGCGGAATTTCAACATCCGCGGGAGGAAATGTTTTGCAATGGTCTTTGCTTTCAGCCGGCCTTAGAAAATAAAATGATGGCTGCGATTCAATCCACGAATCATCTCCCAACCTTTGCAATCTTTTGCAGCAACTAAATTCATAGATGGCGATTAAATCTGAAAGCGCGGCCATGCCGTGCTTTCTTTTGGAGGAACCTTTAAATGGCGGACGATATGGACAAGAAAAATCAGCAAGGCAATCAATACGGCCAGGGCCAATCCGGACAGCCTGGACAGCCCGGACAGTCGGGTCAATCGGGACAGCATGGTCAACAGAGCGGCCAGCAGACCGGTCAACAAAATCAACCGAAAAAGGGCGGTCAGGGACAGAAGGATGATGTCGATGACCAGGACGAGAATCGCGATCGTCAGCGTCGCGCTTCCTAGTTTTCCTTTTTGAACTGACGAATGAAGCCATGGGAGTCCCGGTCGTAGCGGCCGGGGCTTTCAACTTTGAGGGGTTTTAATCTCCGGAGGGATCGGATGGTGGCCATCAAACGAAAGCAACAGACTCTATTAACCACAGTTGCGCGGGGCTTAGGGGTTGCCGCCGGCACCGTTACGCGGATCACCAAGGAGCTTGCTCACAATGTCTCCGCGACGCCGAGCGATTCGGCCGGAAAAATCAACGGTTCCGCTCCAGCTAAGGTGGCGACAAAAGATTCGCAGAATCCCAAGCGGCGTGCAGCAGCGAAAAAAGTGGGCAGAACGGCACGGACAAACGCCGCCAAATCTCAGGCCGGACCCAAACGGAAAATCGCGAAAGGAAAGCTCGCGCAACCAGTTCGCCCGTCGGCGCGTAACAAGTCGCTCCGTAATAAGTAAGAGTCAGGCGTCGCCAACATCAAAGAATATTCACTGTAGTCCCTGTCTGCGGATTCAGGACTTCATACGGAATCCGGTGTATTGTTCCGCGCAGCAAAAACGAACTAGCTTGCAGATAGTGCAACCACTCGAGAGACCAACATAAATAATTCGGTGGAAACTTACAGGTAGAGAGGAAAAACAAAATGAAACAGGGATCATTGCGCGAGTTATATATCGATGAATTACGCGATCTTTACAACGCTGAGACACAGCTCACAAAAGCCTTGCCGAAAATGGCGAAGGCATCGTCCGACGACCAGCTGCGCGAGGCGTTCGAAGAGCATTTGCGGCAGACCGAGGAGCATGTTTCGCGCCTCGAACAGATCTTCGAGCAATTGGGCGAAAAGCCGTCCGGGAAGAAGTGCCTTGCCATGGAAGGATTGGTCAAAGAAGGCGCCGAAACCATCGGGGAAGACTATTCGGACGAAGTGATGGATGTGGCGGTGATTGGAGCGGCGCAGCGGGTCGAACATTATGAAATCGCCGCGTATGGAACGGCGCGAGACCTGGCGAAAGTTCTCGGAGAGGATGGTCACATTTCCTTGCTCGAGGAAACCCTGGAAGAGGAGAAGCAGGCCGACCAGAAGCTGACGGAGCTTTCTCAAGAGATCAATCCCGCGGCGGCGGGCAGCTCTGAAGGGGAGGAGGAAGGCGAAACGGAGGAAACGGGTAGCAGGACAACTTCCTCTCGCCCAACTCGAGGGACGACCCAGCGTCGCGGTTCGAAAACAAAACAGGTCGCTTAGGTTAGGGTTTGTAGATCACGGAAAAGTAAAGATTTGTAAATGGAAGGGATCTGATCCCTTCCATTTGTTATTTGCATCTCACTACGGTATCTACCGTATGGCGGGTTTCCCTAGGGGTGGGTACAGTGTTTACAAGGTATCCCTGCAGTATATTCCCCGAGAGGTACGTATGATTAACCAGACTCTCCCCGTGATTCAGTCAAGAAATTGGCGAGAACTCTACACCGCTGCCCTGTTCGAAACCGAGAAAGACAAAATCCCTGCCCGCATTGCGGATGCCGAAAAGGCGATTCTCGTAAGGGCACGCGAGCTATTTGCGGCTGGCTCTGACACTATCGAGGAAGACCAGGCGTTGGATGATGCCTTGTATGCCCTGCGGGCGCTGCAAAGCTGCCTGAGTTACCGCGCCGCAGCTTAGCTGATTTTTAAGTTACCCGGAAAAACAAAGGCGGGGAGCCTTGGACGGTCGGCTTCCTCGCCTTTTCCTACGACCCACTAGCTGGCTTTGCGCTCCCGTTCTTGCTCGGCGCGCGCGGCTTCGTCGTCCTTCCGCTGCTCTTCCAATTGTTTGTCGGCAGTCTTTTTTGCAGCGTCCTTAACGTCACCCCACGCATTCTGCACCTTGCCTTCAGCTTGTTTGGCGGTTCCGTGGACCTGCTTCTCGGTATCTCCGGTCCATTCGCCCACTTGGCGCTCCACTCGTCCCGCAACGTCCTTTACCTTACCCTGCACTTGATCTTTGTTCATTGGTATCCCCTTTATGATTTTTGCGCTAGCACATTGTTCTACTCGCGCGTTTACTCGCCGTTCCGTTTCTCGCTAAAGCACCGGGCTTCGGCCTTGGATCAGGCGGATCAGGATTGCAACCACTGCCAGTACAAGCAGGATGTGGATGAAGCCGCCTAGGGTGTACGAACTCACCATGCCCAACAGCCACAGGACCAACAGAATCACCGCTATCGTCCAAAGCATCGTCGCTCCTTTGCTGGAAAAAGCTGTAGTTAATTCCAATTGTCCAGCTGAAGGGGAGTTTATGCGAGCCCGCATGACGCAGGTATCCAGTAAAGCCCCTATTCAGGATTGGCTGTCACTCTATTCCGAGTGGGACTGAATCATGAGATTGGATCACGAGAAGACCGATGGCCTTGCCTGATGAAGCTCGCGGTGAAGCCAGGCCTTAGCCAGCTTTAATTCGCGGTGCACCGTCGCGGGAGAGATCTTCAGCGCCGCCGCAGTCTCGTCATACGTCAGGCCGCCGAAGCAGAGGAGTTCGATAATCTCGCTCTTGCGTTGGTCGAGCGCCGCCAGTCGCTGCAGGGCCAAATCCAGTTCCACGATTCCGCCTCGTGTCTGCGGCCCGATCATCACCGCCTCATCGAGTTCCACCACTTCCGCCCCCCCGCCGCGCTTCTGCCGCCGATCGGCCTTGGCATGATCAACCAGAATGCGGCGCAAAATGCGAGCGGAAACGGCAAAGAAATGGACACGATCTTCCCACGCCACATCGGCCTCGACCAGGCGAAGATAAGCTTCATTCACCAAAGCGGTTGCTCGCAAGGTGTGATCGGGACGCTCGGATCGCATGCTGATCGCCGCAAGCTTATGTAGCTGCTGGTAGACCACCGGCATAAGTTCGTCGAGAGCCTGCTTATTTCCGCCGCCCCATTCCTTCAGCAGACGCGTGATCAGCTGGCGTTCTTGGGGAGCCTCTGGCAACGTGCACTTCCTGGGAGATGAAATAAGTGCGTTATAAGGCTGCCGACTGGCATGAGCGAAGTCGATAAATTGGCTTGAATTATAGCTCACATTTCCTCCCCGGAGCTTAAAGCAAATGTAAAGAGTTCATGAATTGCGAAAGACGCAAAGAGCCACGCCCCGAACCCGTGTTTGTGGATCCGGGGCGCGTTCCCGCGGACAACGCGACGATCAAATTATTCAGTAGGGACTCCAATGAACCCCGTGTTGACCGTGCTGGAGAAGTTCATGAATCCCACAATCAGAAAGTCATCGTCGATGCCATTCACAATGGTTACTCCGATGCCGCTAGGATCGTCGATTTGAATCCAATCGCCGAGGTAGTAGAGAAAACCATGCGTCGCACCCTCTGTGTCGGTAAAGGAGCCGACGATTCCATTGAAGTTGTTGATTCCCAGCGCCTGCGTGGAAGTGCTGCCGGGGAAGTTGAGGACGGTGTACTTAGTGCCGTTCAACACCCAGCCATGGCTTACCCCTGAGCTATCCAGGAAGAAGCCGACGATCGCGCCGCTGTTGTTGATCCCGGTCGCCTGGGCGCTGAGAGTGTGGGGCAGAGTCAGGGATTCAAAGACTTCTCCTGACTGCTGGTAAATATAAGGATGAAAGTTGCCGACCCCGTCCATATAGTAGCCCGCAGCCGCGTTGTTGTCGTTAAGGCCCAGGAGTTGGTTAAAGGTCGTGCCGGGAAAGTCAACGTTGGTCCAGGCACTCGAATTGTGCAGAAAACCGTGCGTGATATTGGCCTTATCGATGTAGAAACCGGCAGTTTCGACGTTGCTGTCGTTGTTGATCGCTATCACCTGCGTCTGAACCGACCCGGGATAGTTTTCCGGGGCGAATTCGGCGGGATAGAAGAAAGTGAACCCCTTGTTTGGGTCCGCGCCATGGTAGCCCGCGATTAGAAATTCGTTGTTGATCCCGAGCAGCTGAACGAACGTATCGTGGGGATAGGTGACGTTGTAGAAGGTGAAGATCGAAGGCGGGGTTGACGGTGGCTGCGTAGACCTTTGCCGCTGGGCAAACAGATCCGCTCGCTGGGCAAACAGAGAAGAACACAACAGCAGGGCTGTGGCGATGGCGAATGCGATGCGTTTCATAGTACGTCTCCTTTAAAGGTGAAATCGGCCCTAGGTTCGAGTGCGAGTCCCCTCGGAATGGCATCGCATGTCGCCGAATGGCGGGTGGTGCATAGTGCCACTGTCCGGTTTTCTCGCGCTCACTGATATAAGCGACGTTCGGGGTGGAATTCCCTCAGAGGCAGAAAGATTTTTTGTGCAGACCCGTTCTTTCAACGGAAGATTAATCAGCGGATGATCTTGCGGAGTTACGGTCACGCGCGCTCCCTGTAGAGTGGACTTCGAGCGAAGGTAGCTGGGAACCCTGGGGAAATTTCAGACAAGCTAACCGCAAATTGGCCATGATTCTAATTCTGAAAATCGAATATCACCATTCCTTCGTTTGACTAACCCTTTTGGAGAGAGAACTTTGGTACAAGCGAAAAACGAAGATCGTCGGTCGAATTGGTTTCTTGCCGGCTGACTCCTCGAACGTCGGGCGACGAAATGATCACTGTAAGAGCGGGGTAAAAAAGTAAGCGCGAGTTAAAAAGAATCGCGCCCCGACTCTGGTGAGAGCTCCGGGGCGCGTTCCCACGGTCTACGCGACGATCGAGTTAGTCTTGCGGCGTGCCAACGAAGCCGGTGTTGACTGTCGAGGAGATCGTGATGAATCCGACGATTACTCCGTTATCGTTGATGCCGTTCACGAGGGTGATGCCGATGCCGCTGGGATCATCGATCGACGTCCACTCGCCGTTAGCGTAGTGGAAGCCGTGCATGCCGCCGTTCGCATCGGTGTAAGATCCAACGATTTCGCCGTTATTGTTGATTCCCAGGGCCTGTGTCGAGGTGCTCTTCGGATAGTTCAGCGCGGTGTAAGTGCCGCCGGCCAGTTCCCAGCCATGGCTCACGTTGCTGCTATCGAGATAGAAGCCCACGATCGTCTGCGAGTTATTGATCCCGGTAGCTTGTGCGCTGCTGGTCCCGGGAAGAAAAATCTCCGAGAACACGGCGCCTGTCTTCGCGTAAACATATGGATGGAAGTTGCCAGCCGCGTCCTGATAGTAGCCGGCGGCCTGGCCGATGTCGTTCAACCCAAGGATCTGGTTGAAAGTGGTGCCGGGGAAATCCACGGTCGTCCACTTGCCGGTGCAGTGCAGGAAGCCATGCGTGACATTGGCTTTATCGACATAGAATCCGCCGGTGGCAACGTTCGTGTTGTTGTTGATGCCTATCACCTGCGTCATCGTGGACTGAGGAAAATTCTCCGCCGTGAACGTGCTGGGCAGTGTTAGGGTGAAACCCTTGTTAACGTTCGCGCCATGGTACCCGGCGATCAGTTCGTTGTCGTTAACGGCGAGCAACTGAACGAAAGTGTCCTTCGGGTACGTGATGTCTTCGAAGCTATACGTCAAGGTGGTGAGTTTCTGCTGGGCGAACAGCGAGGAGCACGCCAACAGGGCTGCGGTGAGGGCGAATGCGATGCGTTTCACGGTAATTCTCCTGTGCAACAAATTTTTTGATATGGAGTGGGAGACCCCCTCAGATTGGCATCGCATTTCGCCGAAGGGCGTGTGTTGCAATTTGCCACCGTCCGGATTCTCCCGCTCACACTGGTAAAGGCGACGTTTGGAGCGGGATTCCCTCACGGGAGAGATTTTTCTGGCAAAATTAACACGCAGCAGTTTTGTCACAGTTGGCCGGTGAGAACTTGAATGCAAGTAAAGAGTGCTACAACTTCCTCGGAAGTGGCGAAACTCGCGTTACGTTTCGTCGTAATCATCGGCATCGTAAATTTTTTCGCCGACATGACCTATGAGGGCGGCCGCGGCATCGTCGGGCCCTTCCTGGGTTCGCTTGGAGCCAGCGCTACAATCGTGGGGTTCGTGGCTGGCTTTGGGGAGTTGGTTGGCTACGGTCTGCGATCCGTGTCGGGCTACTTTGCAGACAGGACTCACAAGTATTGGACCATCACGTTTATCGGATACGCGGTCAATATGCTGGCGGTACCGGCGCTGGCGCTCGCGGGCAATTGGCCGTTGGCTGCGGTTCTTGTGGTCGCTGAGCGAACCGGTCGTGCAATCCGCAAGCCTGCTGTAGAGTCCATGCTCTCTCACGCTGGCCAGTCCATCGGTCATGGTTGGGTGTTTGGCCTGAATGAAGCGCTGGATCAGACTGGCGCAACGCTCGGACCCCTGATCACGGCTTGGGTCTTGTACAAGCGTGAAGGCTATCATCACGCCTTCGGAGTCTTGCTGATTTCGGCGCTGCTCTGCCTGGTGGTACTTTTTGTGGCGTGGTTTCTTTATCGCCGTCCGCAGGATTTGGAAGACGAATCCACGCACAAACCCGCCGAAAAGACTCTTTCGGCAAGCTATTGGTTTTATCTCGCCGCCGGAGCATTGATCGCCGCCGGGTTCGCCGACTTTTCGCTCATCGCATTTCACTTCCAAAAGACCGCCACCGTGGTGCCGGATATGGTACCGGTCTTCTATGCGGTTGCCATGGTCACCGGCGCCGTTTCATCCCTGATACTCGGAAAACTGCTAGACAAAGTCGGGCTGCCAATCCTACTTATTGCGTTTGCGATTCCAGCTTTTTTTGCGCCACTGGTTTTTCTCAGTACAACTGGATTCGAACTTATCGGAATGATTCTCTGGGGAATGGGCATGGGAGCGCAGGACTCGTGCCTGAAGGCAGTGCTGTCCAAAGTTGTTACTTCGGGAAAACGCAGTACCGCCTTCGGCATTTTTGACACTGCTTTTGGCGTCGCCTGGTTTGCCGGCAGCGCCATCATGGGTTTGCTCTATGACAAATCGATTTTCGCTCTAGTGATTTTCTCGGTGACGGTTCAACTGCTCGCGTTGCCGTTGCTGGCGCTTGCCAGGAAGACGTCGAGTGAATATTAATGTCATCCAATCATCCATCCAGGGAATCATAACGTTATAGGCTTGGAGGTCATCATGAGTAAGAACGAAGTGTCTGCAAGTTTGGCTGGAAATGTTTCGCTCGGCGGTAAAATCTCCGTGCATCGTCTCGGCTTCGGGGCGATGCGGCTTACCGGAAAGGGCATCTGGGGCCCGCCCAAAGATCGCACAGGAGCGTTAGCAGTCCTGCGCCGGGCAGCAGATCTTGGTGTCAACTTCATCGATACCGCGGACTCCTACGGGCCGCATGTGGACGAAGAATTGATTGCGGAGGCGTTGTTCCCTTATCCCAAGGGACTTGTTATCGCAACCAAGGGGGGATGGAATCGCCCCGGCCCAGATCAATGGACCCATAATGCCTCGCCCGCGCATCTTCGCGGGGCGATCGAAGGTAGCCTCAAACGCCTGCGCCTTGACCGCATCGATGTCTACCAACTTCACGCGCCTGATCCGGCGGTTTCCTTCGAGGCGTCGGTGGAAACCCTGGCCGAGCTGCAGAGACAAGGCAAGATTCATATGATCGGCCTGTCGAACGTAACTCAGGAGCACATCGAGCGTGCCCGCAAAATTGCTCCGATTGTCTCAGTCCAGAATCGCTACAGCTTCGCTGACCGTGAATGGGATTATGTGGTGGATTATTGCGAGCAGAATAAGATCGTGTTCATCCCGTGGTTTCCACTCGGCGCAGGCAAAGTGGCGGGTGAGGCACTCGCCCGAATCGCGAAAGCGAAAAAGGCAACCCCGATGCAGGTTGCGCTGGCCTGGCTGCTGATGCGTTCGCCGGTCATGCTGCCGATTCCCGGCACATCATCAGCGGAGCACCTGCAAGAGAATCTAGCGGCGGCTTCGTTACAACTCACCGAAGAAGAGTACGACGAACTTTCCGGAATTCCAAGTTTGCTGGTGTCGCACAGAGGCGCTTGAAGTTTCCGCTTTTGTCGAGATCCGCAGCAGGTCATCATCCCGAGGGGAGCGCTTTGTCGCGCTCCTCACTTTTCGTAATGCAACAGCGACATCACATCATATCCCTGCAGTTTTTCGCGGCCTCTCAGAAAATCCAGCTCTACAACAAAACCTAGCCCGGCAATTTCCGCGCCGAGCTGTGTTGCCAGATTCGCCGTCGCTTGCGCCGTGCCCCCGGTCGCCAGCAAGTCATCCACAATCAAAACTCGCTGGCCTCTCTGAATCGCATCCTTGTGCATCTCAAGCGAGTTGGTGCCGTATTCCAGCGCGTAAGCGAACCTCACCGTCGCCGCCGGTAGCTTGCCGATCTTGCGCACGGGAACAAACCCTGCATGCAGGCGGTACGCCAGTGCGGGGGCGAAGATAAACCCGCGCGCCTCCATGCCGAGAACCAGGTCGATCCGCTGGTTGAGATAGTGCTCGGAGAGCCGGTCGACCAGCGCGGCGAAGCCATCTTTATCCTTCAGCAGCGTGGTGATGTCGTAAAAAAGAATTCCCTTCTTTGGGAAATCCGGCACTTCGCGGATGAGATGCTTGAGTTGATCGGCGCTCAGGTTCGAATCTGCGGACAATCTACCACGCTCCTTCAATGCGAAATGAACTCACGCCCGCAGCCGGGCGGGATTCGGATACTTCGACCGCATCCACGCGCGCGGCGCGTGGGCCCTCGCGCAATCGAGAGTGCAATCCGGAAAGCTGGTCGCGCGTTCCCTGGGCTAGCACTTCCACGCTGCCGTCATGATTGTTGCGCACCCACCCAGCGATGCCGAGCATGTGCGCCTCGCGCTCGACGAACCAGCGAAATCCCACGCCCTGCACGCGCCCGCGGACTACAAACCTGCGCGCCTCAATCGGCTTTTCAGTGGAGGTCATCTCTGAAAGTGTCATCCTGAGCGGAAAAAACTCGCGCAGCGAAGTTTGCGGAGTCGAAGGATCCCTATAATCTGAAAATCCCGCGCCCTCGGATGCTGTCTAGGCCCGCGACAGATAAACGCCTTCCGCCGTATCCACCTTGATCTTCTCGCCTTCGTTGATGAACGGCGGAACCTGCACCACCAGCCCGGTCTCGGTCTTAGCGGCTTTGGTCACGCTGGAGGCGGTTGCGCTCTTCAGTCCGGGCTCGGTCTCGACCACCGTAAGTTCGACAGTCTGAGGCAGCTCAATGCCGACGGCCTTGCCGTCAAAAAACTCAACCTTAATCTCCAGATTGGCGATCAGATAGTCCACAGCATCGCCGAGAGTGTCTTTCGTCAGGTGCGTCTGCTCGTAGTTGGACGTATCCATGAAGTAGTAATTGTCGCCGTCAGCGTAGAGGAATTGCATGTCGACTTCGTCCACATTCACCTTCTCAATCGGATCGGGTGAACGGAAACGATGCTCGAACATGGCGCCGGTGCGCAGGTTACGTAGCTTGGCCTGAATAAATGCCCGCAGGTTGCCGGGAGTGCGGTGCTCGACGCTGAATACGGAGTGCAGATCATTATTGTGCTTGATGATCATGCCGGGGCGCAGTTGCGTGGCAGGGATCGACATTGCTTGAAACAATCTCCTTAAAAATAAGTGCGGTTTGCTGAACTGGCGGAAAGCCTGCCCTGAGCACGCGTAAGCGAGCCGAAGGGCGGGCAGGCCACATTTTCCGTCGCACACGAGGACCGAACACCCGATTTTACACTCCACGCCGAAGAAAGGAAACCTTTCCCAAGCCGGGTTCATCCCATCTCTTCCGCGCTGCTTCAGAACGAAATACGCTCCCGCAGGACTAGAATTGTTGCAGCGGCCGCGGATTTGGCCGCACGGCTTACGAAATTGAATCGAGGAAATAATATGCGCTTTGGAAGCTATGAATCGTCGGACAGCAGCAATGTGGGAACAGCCCTCACCTTCTTGCTCATCGGAGTCGGCATGGGGGCCTTGGCGGCGCTGGTACTCGCTCCCAAGACCGGCAAACAATTTCGCCGCGATCTCCGACGTGGGTACGAGGATGCGCGCGAATCGCTGCAGGACTGGAGCGATGAAGCGAAAGATCGCGTCCGCGACGTGAAAGACCGCGTCCGTGACGTCGCCGACCGAGGAGCCGAAATAGCGGAAGACCTGCGCCAGAGGATTGAGCCCCTGCGCGGTCGCCGCGGATAATCGGAGCTGTCCAGGCATTCCCAGGATGCGAGGCTGGAGTATTTCCGGAGGGAGTTACTGGCATGCCGCCTCTTCTCGCTCCGCTACGCGCCGGCTCTGGCTGCCGCAACAGCGGGTAGCGATAAGCGCCGCTCTGACTGGTTCTGAGAAGCAGGGCGCTGCGGGCCGGCTTCCAACTTGAACTGATTCACCAGTCCCTGCAGATCGGAAGCCAGCCTGGAGAGATCGGCGCAAGCATTCGCCATTTGGGAGGACGCAGCGGAAGACGATTGCGTAGAGTTCGAAATTTGGGAGACGTTGGAGTTGATTTCGTCGGTTGTGGCTGACTGCTCCGTAGCGGCCGTAGCGATGGTCGTGATCATATCTCCCACTTCCTCCGATTTCTTAATAATCTCTTGCAGTGCCTCTCCAGAAGCGGAGGTTTTCTCCACGCCGCCTTGCACTTCGCTGCTTTCCTTCTTCATTGCGACCACAGCGTTCTGCGTCTCCTTTTGAATCGTTTCGATCATGCTCGCAATCTCCTTGGTCGCCTTCGTGGTGCGTTCCGCCAGCTTGCGAACTTCATCCGCGACCACGGCAAAGCCACGTCCCTGTTCGCCGGCTCGGGCGGCCTCAATCGCGGCATTCAGAGCCAAGAGGTTGGTTTGGTCAGCAATGTCGTCGATAACCGCTATAATTTTTCCGATTTGTTCGGAATTCTTCCCCAACTCGGTGATTGTGGCGGAGACCTGAGTTGTCGAATCGGCTATTTCCCGCATCATGGTAAGAGTCTCTTCTACCTTCTTGCCACCATTGCGGGCGGCGTCGGCGGCACCGCGCGAAGCTTCGGCAGCCTTTTGCGAGTTCTCGGAGATTTGCTGCACAGTCGAAGACATCTCCTGCATCGCAGTGGCGACCTGCAATACCTGGTCGGATTGATTGCGGGCGCCCTCCGCGGTTTGTCCAGCGCCGGCGGAAATTTCTTCCGACGCGCTGGCCAGTTCTTCGGCGGTTTGAGTGATCTTTCCGATCGTGGCCCGTAACGCCTCGACGGTCCGGTTCAGGGCATTCGCCATGGCCCCTAGTTCGTCGGCGGAATCGACACTTAGCGTTTCTGTGAGGTCGCGCGCGGCTAAGGCTTCGAGCACTGCCATGGTTTTTCGTACAGGTGTCGAGATCGATTTAGTGATTAGGAGCAGGAGAAACACGCCGAGGATGACGGCGGTTGCGAGTAAGACTTCGACCCAGCGCCGCGCTGCACGATAGGCCGTGGCTGCTGTCAGTGCCGAGGCATCGCCGCCTCTCACGTTCAATTGAATGTCTTCCCCAACTTTAACCAAGGCCTCGTCCAGCGAAATCCGTCCTTCCCCTTGCGAGAGCTCGACCGCTTCGCGGTGCTTGCCGGCGTCAGCCAGCTCGATCACGTGCGCGTGCGCCTTGTCGAAACGGGCAAGTGATGCGCGGTATTCCTCATAGAGGTGCCGTTCCTCATCGGAGCTGATGAGTGGCTCGTATCGCTTGTAATCCTGAGTCAGATCGTTGCGCAGAGCTTTTAGTTGCGACTTCCAGGAATCGATGCTTTTCTTGTCCGCGAGTAGCAGATTGAGCTCCCGCCGCTTCAGACTCGTCGTGTGGAAGCGAATACTCGCGAGCGCCTCCACGCTGGGGAGCCAATTCGTCGCCAAATCCACAGTGGCGCCGTTCACTTTAGCCAGTTGTCCTAGAGAAAACATTCCGAGGCCGATCATGAGGACTAGCACTGTTCCGAACCCAAGAGCCAGCCTTCTGCCGATATTCAAGTTGTAGAACCACCGCATCCGTACTTCTCCACGTTAACTATCGACGGATCGCGGCAGATCTTGAAGGGCAAAGGGCGAAAGGCTTCCGTCTGCCCGCGCCGAGCCGAGAGGCAGTCAAGCCGAGCGCGACGAGTTGTCTCCTGCGCCCGCCGCCGTTATACAATGTGCCGTATTTTCAAAACGAATTGCCACGGTTCCTGGACCCGTCTGGGATATCTACGATGATCCACGCAGGAGCAAAATTGATGATCCGCAAGAACTTCGCCCTGGTTATCTGTGCAGTCCTGTTGGTTCTCAGCCAAGCGCAGCGGCTCGCGGCCCAGGAACCGGAGAAGTCGGAAAAAACGGAAAAAGAGGCGAAGCCCGCCGATGCCAAGCAGAGCCCAGAAGCCCCGGCTCCCAAAGAAGAGTCATCTGTAACGGATCACAGCATCAAAATCGGCGGCCAGATCATCGGCTACAAGGCCACTGCTTCCACCACGCTCATTAAAGACGACAAAGGCGAACCAACAGCCAGCATCTTCTCGATCGCCTACACCCGCAGCGATGCCAAGGACGAAGGCAAAAAAGACAAAGACAATAACAACACCCGAGATTTGAGCCAGCGCCCCATCGCCTTCGTCTACAATGGCGGCCCCGGATCGTCTTCCATCTGGCTACACATGGGCGCGTTTGGGCCACGCCGTGTCATCACCGCCGATGCCAGCCCCACGCCCCCTCCGCCTTTCAAAATGGTCGACAATGCTGAGTGCCTTCTCGACAAAACCGACCTTGTCTTCATCGATCCGGTCGGTACCGGGTTTAGCCGCGCCGTAGGCAAAGCCAAAGATAAGGACTTCTGGGGCATCGACCAGGACGTCAAGTCACTGGCTCAGTTCGTCGCTACCTACGTTAACCGCAACGGCCGCTGGAACTCGCCCAAATTCCTGATCGGCGAAAGCTACGGAACGTTTCGGTCCGCCGCTCTCGGTAATTATCTGCAGCAGCACAACGGAATGTATTTCAACGGCATTGTACTCATCTCCTCCGTTCTCGACCTCGGGACCATCTCTTTCCCTCCCGGCAATGACATGCCTTACGTCTTCTATCTCCCCAGCTATGCCGCCACTGCCGCCTACCACAAGATGCTGCAGTCGCCGCCCGCCGACCTCAACGCATTCCTGGTCGAGGCCCGCCAGTTCGCCTCAACCGAGTACGCCGGCGCTTTGATGAAAGGCGACGGCATCTCGTCCGCCGAAAAAGCGGACATCGCGAAGAAGGTTTCGCGCTTTACCGGTCTGAGCGAGGATTACCTGGTCAAGGCCGATCTCCGCGTCAATCTTCCCCAGTTCATGGTCGAACTGCAGCGCAGCCGCAAGCTTTCCACCGGCCGCCTGGACGCGCGCTTTTCCGGTCCTGCGACCGATTTACTCGCCGAATACGCCGACTATGATCCGCAGAGCACCGCGGTGGAAGGAGCGTTTGTCGCCGCCTTCAACGGCTACGTTCGCGAAGATTTGAAATTCGGCAAGGACCTCATCTATAACACTCTCTCCGAGGACGCCAACCGGCAATGGGATTGGAAACGCACCGGCCACGAACGGGAATACGGATTTCCCGGCGCACCAAATGTTGAGCCGGACCTGGTCGAGGCTCTAGTGACCAATCCCCACCTTCATGTCGAGGTTGAGAATGGCCTCTACGACCTAGCCACTCCGTTCCTAGCCACCGAGTACACCATGGGGCACCTCGGCCTGCCGGAAAACTTGCAGCAAAATATCAAGCTGCAATACTACGACGCCGGTCATATGATGTATCTCCACGAAGCCGACCTGGCAAAGCTGAAAGCCAATATAGCGATGTTTCTCGACGATGCTACCAAGCAATAAGAATTTTGAGTGGAGGCTTCGGGATTAACGCTATACTGATTGCAAATCTAGTAGCACTCGTCCCAAAACCCTAGGAGACTCGGCATGAGTTTCAAACCTGGAAGCCCCTTTGACAGCATCGAGAGCGCCCACGAGTTTGTCGCGCTCTTAGCCGAAACCGTTCATGAAGCCAAGCAAGATGTAGAAGCCGACATCGAACGGGAATCCGGCTCAGACTCCCCCCGCCGCCTGGACGCACTGCGCACTGCCCTGTACAGCATGGAGAAACTCGAACTCCAAATGAACAAGAGCCGCCGCATCCTGAACGACCTCCGTTCCCTACGCCGCCTTCTCTTCGAGGAGCGCGGCGCAAGTGCGAAATCGATCGCCGATGGGAAAGCTGAAACTGCGCTGCCGACTTCGCGATCCGTCCCTCGATCCCGACTTTGAACTTGACATTCGCCTTATATTCGCCAACAATAGCGCCATGGCGATCACACGCAGGCAGCGCGAGGTCTACGACTTCATCTCCCGTTTCGTGGCGGAGCATGGATATTCTCCATCCTATGAGGAGATCAAGGTCGGCATCAACCTGAGTTCGCTGGCCACCGTGCACAAGCACATCACGAATCTCGAGAAGAAAGCTTTGCTCACGCGCGATTACAATCGCAGCCGCTCGATCGATCTGCTTCCGCCCAAGGGACGGCTCAAACAGTCGATGAGCGTGAACACTGGCTTGGTGCTACCGCTGGTGGGACGCATCGCCGCCGGCCAGCCGATTGAAGCTATACAGACCACGGAGACTATCTCGCTTGCCGACTTCGTGCGCTCGAAGGAAGTGTTCGTGCTGGAAGTCCGTGGCAGCTCCATGCAAGATGAAGCGATTCTCGACGGAGACTATGTGCTGGTGGAGAAGCTGAAGACGGCGCACAACGGAGACATTGTGGTTGCAGTCGTCGATAAAGACGACGCTACGTTGAAGCGCTTTTATCGCGAGGGCGACAACATTCGCCTGCAACCTTCGAACGCGGCCATGCAGCCGATCATTGTGCCTGCGGCTTCGGTGGAGATACAGGGCAGGGTGATTGGGGTGCTAAGGAAGTACTGAAAAAAGCAAAAGCGCACGCGGCTCAAATACACTCCACGCGCGCTTCTACAAGTTCTCAAGCGCAAGCTGATTAGCCAACGTGCTTATCGATAGCCTGCGCGATGGCTTCTTTGGGCCGATAGCCAACCAGTTGCTCGACTACCTGGCCGCCTTTAAAAACCAGCAGAGTAGGAATGCCGGTCACTTTATAGCGCATGGGAGTGGCGCTGTTCGAGTCGACGTCCATCTTGCCGATTTTGATTCTGCCCTGATAATCCTTGGCGAGTTCTTCGACGATGGGAGCGATAGCGCGGCATGGGCCGCACCACGTCGCCCAAAAGTCCACCAGAACGGGCTTATCCGATTTCAGAACATCCTGGTCGAAGTTCGCATCCGTAACTTCGACAATTCCATTACCTGCCATAGTTAGTTCTCCTCGTTGTAACGTCGCGCTGTCGGCGGACGCTCCATATCCTTGGAAGAACGAGCAGTCGTAGCCGTACCCGGCGATCTAATCAAATAAGTGCATTACCCCTGAGGGCACATCTATTATCGCACTTCATTGGTCATACCGCTGTTTGATGCCGATGGAGCGGCTAAAGTCGCAAAGACGACCCGTGTCAGGGCGCCGAGCTGAGAGGATGTAGCCGGCGGCTAAAAGATGAATTTGACGGCCACCTGCACGAGCCGAGGAGCGGCCGCGCTTACCACTTCTCCGAATCTGGGACTATTAATGTTTCCGTTCACCGAAGCCGGCCCGTAAAACTGCGCATGATTGAATACGTTGAATCCTTCGAAACGGAATTGCAGCGATTTCGATTCGGTGAGAGGCACACTTTTCTGCAGAGCGAGATCGTAGTTATCGAGCCCGGGCCCGTAGAAAAAGCGTCGTTTTGAGTTGCCCGGCATGCCGAGCGGCTGGAGGGCAAACAGAGCCGTGTTGAAGTATGGTCTGCCGTTGCGCGGATTATAATTCCGATCGAGCGGGCCCGGTGTGTACTGCGGTTCATCGACGCCATAGTTGTTGATGCCGTTCGGCTCGGCCCCCAGCAAAGAATTATCGGCGTAGTTGAGCAGAGTCACCGGAAAACCGCTGCTGTAGTGCGTGATGCCGGAGATCGTCCAGCCGCTGGTCCACCGATTCGCAACGCCGAAGAGATGTGCGAGGGGAAGCTCGTACGCGTAGCTCGCGACGAAATTGTGTTTTACGTCGAAGGCGGATAAAGCACGGCTGAGCGCTGGATTGGTCGGGTTGACCTCTTCTCCGGCGTTCGAGGATTGGTCGATGGACTTGCTGTATGTATAGCTCGCGAATATCTGCAAATGCGCGCTGGTGTGGCGAAGGCTGAATTCCAGCGCGTTGTAGTTCGAATTCCCGATTGTCGATTGGTTCGTATCGCTGCCGAAGTTTGATCCCAGCGGTCCGCGCGTTCCGTTTACCGTTTGCCCCGAAGCTGTCGTGTATACGTTGCTTTCCCCGAACGGTCCACAGGTGGCCGAGCCGGCGGCGACTTGGCTAGGCTGGCTCAGGCTTAAGCAGAGCGCCGGATTGCCGGGATTGGATTCCACCAACACGAGCAGGCGATGGGATTGATTGCCCACGTAAGCGGCATTCAACAGCGTGTTATCTCCGATTTGGCGCTCGACGGAAAACATGTACTGCTCGGTATACGGAATGCGGTTGTTCACAGGATAGGCGGGGACACCGCTGATGGGCTCATACTGCGACCAGTCGAGACTCGAATCCGGATGGCTGCTCGAGGAATTCAGCGGAGCGAATGCGACCGGAAAATACTGGCCGAGATTTTTTCCGTTGGAAGCAGTCACGAAGGGATTTGAAAACTGTGGTGGGGCGGGGCTGCTGTAGGTCGTTCCATATGGAGCGTTGGCCGCGAGCACTCCGATGGTGAGCGCCTCGATGGATGTGTAATACATGCCGAAACCGGCGCGCAGGCTGGTCTTACCAAGACCTCCCAGAATCTTTCCCAACCCGGTGTCGACCGGCACGTTCGGCGAATAGGCTAGACCGATTCGCGGAGAGATTTCATCGCCCGGAGGCGCCAGCGTGCGCCGCACTCCCGGATCGGTGGGATACAAAATTCCCGCAGGCGCACCGGGGAACACGATCGACTGCTTGCCCGGTTCAGTGGTTGAGATCTGGTTGTATTTTTCATACCAGGGCTCGATGCGATCCCAGCGCAAGCCGTAATTCAACGTAAGATTTGACCGCGCATGCCAGGTATCCTGCGCGAAGACGCCGCTGTATTTGTTGCGCCCGTAAAAAGGATTGAGCTGGCTCTGGTTGTATTGGCTGGGAATGCCGAGTAGGAAATCGGCGAAGTCGACGCCAGTTTCGCTTCCGGTGAACAGAAAGTTGCCGTTGAATTGCGCGATGGGATTGACGTTGACCTGGTCGTAGTGAAACTCGCCGCCGAGTTTGAGCGTGTGGCTGGCAATCACTTTCGAAAAATTGTCCAGCCATTGAAAAGTGTTGTTCGCTTGCTTCAGTTCGTTCGTGTTCGTGCCCGTGGAAAAGTTATTGAAGACAAGGTTCTCTACGCCTTCACCTTTGGGATCAAGCGCCACGATGGTCGGCGTTCCCGAAGAGTTCACGAAGCCCTGCGAAGCGAGGCTGACTCCGACTCCACCCTGCGGTTGGCCCAAGTCGTTGTATGCCCGCAAAAAGCTGAAGTGGATCTCGTTCACCTCAGTCGAATTGAAAGCCCTTGTGTCGCCCAGGCTGAAGAGCTGCGCACGGCCGAGGTACAGCGCGTTGAAACCCGGCACGCTGGCTCCGCCTTGCGCCACCGGATATGGATTGTTCAGCGCGTAGTCGTCGAGGAAGTAATAGGCGGAGATCAGCCCCCAGCCTGTGTTCGCGTCCAGACGCAGCGCGCCCTTGTCGTCGCGGAGAGCCTGGTTGCCGGCTGAGGTCGAGAAAAAGCTGCCGGACTGATTGGGTGCTGGGATGTATTGCAACAAACGTTGGGCCGGCACGGACCACGCCCTTGAAGGAATTTGCAAGGTGGGAAGAACGCAGGCGTCTGTGCTGCCCGCGGAGTAGTTCGTGGTGGTACAACCGGGGAAGTAATAAGGTTCGCCTGCTAAAACCTGATAGCGAAACTGCTGCGAAAGCGTCTGAGCCCAGGCCGGACCGCTGACTGTTGTAGGTACCGAAATCGATTGTCCGTTCACCGTCTGCGTCGAAGAAAACAATCCCGCCAAATCCGACAGGTTGCCGGAACGATCCTGCAGCGAAGGCACCGGAATCAACCCGGTATCGACTCCCTGCCGCTGTCGTGTTCCCTGATAATCGGAAAAAAAGAAAACCTTACTTCGTCGAATGGGGCCGCCAAAGGTTCCACCGAATTGATTCTGAATAAAAGTGCCGCGGGTGGGGGAAAAATAATTGCGCGCATCGAGATCGGTATTGCGGAGAAACTCAAAAAGATCGCCATGAAATGCATTGGTGCCGGATTTCGTAACGACGTTGATTTGGCCGCCGCTGAACTCGCCATACTCAGCGTCGAAGTTGCTGGTTAGAATGCGAAACTCGGCGATTGAGTCGAGGTTGGGAATGATCGCCGTTCCCATGTTTACGTCCTCTTCAGAATCGCTGCCGTTTACGATGAAAGCGTTGGCAAACTCGCGCTGCCCGTTAATGGAAACCGTACCCGGATTCAGATCGCCGGAGGGCGACAGTGCGCTGGCGCCCACATCCTGAACGGTGTTGCTGGTGATGGAGGTCGCGGGAGCAACCCCGGCCTGCAGAGAAAGCAAATCGGTATAGCTGCGGCCGTTCAACGGGACAACGGTCATCTGCTTGCTATCGATCACTTCGCCAATCTGGCTGCTGTAGGTTTCCAAGTGAACTGCGCTGTCGCTGACGGTGACGGCATCGGTTCTCTCGCCCACATGCAGCACAACGTCGAGCAGAAGGGTACTGTTGGCGCTGAGCGCAATTCCTGTACGGCGATAAGGTTGAAATCCGGGATGGGTTGCCTCTAAAACGTAGGTGCCGACTGGTATCACGGGAAAGTTATAGGCGCCACGGTCGTTGGCCGTGGTCGATCGCAGGACTCCCGTGTCGCTATTCACCAGATCAACAGAAGCACGCGCGATAGTCGCCCCTGAGGAATCCTTCACCGTTCCAGAGATGCTCCCGCCGACTCCCGCCCAGGCTGGAGCAATGAGCAGACACAGCAACAGGAAGAATGGCAACCGCGCAACCAGGCCCCAGACCGGCGCCACGACAGCAGAGAGCCTCCACTTTTTCAGTTGCAACCGAGTCGCAACTGAGAGTAGGATTGAGTCGTAGTGGCGGAGCGTGTTTGCCATTTGTTCGGGATTGATCAAGATGCTTGTTTGCGCTAGTTGCAACCAAGTCGCATCTTGATTTCATCTACGATCTTGCCGGATGCGGCGAGATATCGTCAAGCGCGGGCGGAAGATTTCGTCGCAGCGGTGTTGCGACTACTTGCAACAATAGGAGGTGCTCATATGCCGCTTCCCAAAACGGAAATGCCGGGACGTTTGCAGTCCCACTTCGCGGAGCGTGGAATTCGTATGACGCAACAACGACGCGCCCTCCTCAGCGTGATGGAAACCGCGACCAAGCACTTGGACGCATCTCAGCTCTTGCGCAAGGCTCAAAAGCTCGATGCAAGCGTGGATCGCAGCACGGTGTACCGGACCCTGCGGTTGCTGAAGCGCCACGGCCTGATTGACGAACTCGACCTGATGCACATCCACGGCGAGGGACATTACTACGAGCGCAAACTTAACCGCGATCACATCCACATGGCATGTCTGCGTTGCGGCAAGATTATGGAATTCGTCAGCGATATTTTTGAAAACTTGAAGGGACAGGTGGAGAAAGACTGCCGCTTCAGGATTGTGGTGTCGCGGCTGGAAATCGGCGGATATTGCGCGGGGTGCTCAAAATAAGAATTTCAGCCTCTCGAGCGCAACAAAAAAGCGCCTCGAACTTTTCAGTTCAAGACGCCTCGGCAGCCCTCCCCCAGAACTGCCAAACCACTTTTGGATACTAGGATTAGGCCGTTTTGATGTAAACGTCACTTTGGTAATGAGAAGCGGCTAAGGAACTTGGCGCGAGCACGCACGAGAGAACTTGATCTTATTCCCGTCTGAGCGGCTGCTTCAGCCAGGTTTGGCCTGCGTCGGAGGTTAGCCACAGTTCCAAGGTCGAGGTTGAGATTCTTCCGTGCTGCTGGTCGGGAAACTGGATATCGGTGACATCCCCGGTAAGCACTGCACCTTGAACCGACGGGCTCACGCGAGCCCAGTGATCTCCGGCATCCGCAGTGTGGTATAGGCTGCCGCCAGAACCTCCGGCCCAGACCTCAGGCCCGTTGGTAGCAACGGCGAGGAATCTCGGGATCGGCGCGGCGTCGGCCTTCTTGTCCGATTGCGCCTGTCGTTCTGGAGCGCTTCTCGTACGGGGCGCGATTCCGCCGCCTGCGTCAGCCAGGTTGACGGTCGGTTGCACATCTTCCCACGTCTTTCCGCCGTCGTAGGACCGCTGCAAGCTACCTCCGGAACCGATGGACCAGTTCGGAATGGCCGGGGCTGCGGCTTGCGCCATGCCGGACTGGGGTACGGGATCCTTAGCCTTGACCACGTCGAGGTTGCTGAACACCCGGCCCTGCATCGGAAGATCGGCCCGATTTTGAGCAAGTTGATTCTGCGCGACTGCAGCAGTCTGGGTGTTAACCACTTGCACCTGGCTCTGCGCCTCAACCACAACCATCTCCGATGTCCCTCCTGCCGGCGGCGGGGCATTGGCGGACGCCAGACCCTGATTTCCAGCAAACGCGGACGGTGAAGTTTCAGCGGATGGCACTCCGGCTCTTTGGTTCCGCGGGGCTCGTTCCGATCCGCGATCAATTGCGGTCAGCGGCATTTCTAGCTTCTTAGGGGATGCGGAAGCCTCGTGAGCGTCTAATATTCTCTTTTTTGGCATTTCCGGCTGCGAAGCCGGAGCCGCGCCTGGAGGTCCGAGTTGAGCATTTCCAATGGTTTGGTTGGACGGTAAGCCCGAGGCCACCATTGTGCTCTGGCGACGGTGTCCATATTGCACGATTCCAACCGAGGCAACGATCAGAACCCCAGCCGCGAGAGCTCCCCACCGAAGCGCTGGCCATGCCAGCCAGGGAACCTTGCCAATCAGGGGACCTGTGATGTTTGTCTCGGCTTCGGATTCGATTGCCGACGAGACCACCGCGACTACATCCCGGCAATCCCCGCAACGCGCAAGATGCTCGACAACCACCCTACGCTCGCGATCAACGAGAGACTGCTCGGCAAAAGCCGTTAGGAGATCAGGGTCGGGATGCGGCTCAGTGCTGGGCAGATTTCCCTGCAGCCGATTCACTACGAATTGGGGTAAGCTTCGCATTTTCCGACCCTAACGATTCCGGATCCCTTTGACCGCCTCAGCCCGTTGCTTCTGGGGGGGGGGTTGATGCTCTCTTTTCAGAGAACGCTGCATTCGGCGATTCTTGCGCCAAACTGCGGCGAATATCAATTCGCAAGTCGCGCACGTCAGCCTCCATTGCCTCTTCGGCCTGACGCCGGCTCATGCCACGCCCGATCATTTCGGCCAGGATTTTCTTCCGCAAGGACTTAGCCAGCTTATCCACTTTGCGGCTAATCGTTGACTCATGCACGCCCAGCATGCTGGCGATCTCGGCCAAGGTTCGGCCATCGATGTAATAGGCGGCCAGCACCATCCGGTCTTCGGCAGAGAGGGCAGCAAGGGCTGAGTCCGTGGCCAGCTCCAGACGCGAATCAATATCAGGTGCGGCCTCGGGCTCGGGAGCCGCAAACTGCGAACCTTCCTCGCCTTCTTCATCCAGGCTAACCAGGCGTTTGGTGCGGCGGTAGCGATTTACGAACTCCTGCGCCAACACGGTGCGCAGCCAGCCTTCGAGGGAACCGCGCCCGGTAAACGATGCCAGCTTGGAGATACGCTCGCCATCGCGCGAGGTCGTGCCGTATAGCTCAGCGTAGAGAGAATCCGCCAACTCGCGGGCTGCCGAGTCTTCACGAGCAATGCGCAGTGCCGCCTGATAAAGCTTCTCCCGGTAGCGAATGAGGAACAGCTCCCACGCGGCGTTGCTGCCCGCCGCGCAGCCTCTTGCCAGCGCAAGTTCCTCGACCCGCAAAGTCAGCAGAAAGGTGCGTACCTCGGCAGGCTCAGCGCCAGCCGGCAGATACCTTGTCGCGACGTCACTCAGGATCACGACAAAAGCCTCACGCGATATTCCGACCTTTTCGCAATCAGCTTTGGCGTGCAACTCCTCCAGTAACTCGGAGACGGCCGATTGCACTTCGGCGGAGATCGTTTTCTGGAGGCTCATCCTGAGAAGAGATTACGATACCAACGGTTCTAGCCTACCCATTCTTAGACGCATCAAAAATTAATTCTAGTCGCAACCCTTCGATTTTTTGTTTGGGTTACCCACTACGTGGAGTCATCCGTACTTGAATCGTCTCACCCGTTGGGCCTTCTGCTAAATTGTTGCCTTATGCATGAAACTTCATCTCAACCCAGCCGTAGCTTCGCCAGCGACAATAATGCCGGTGTCCACCCCGAAATTCTTGCCGCCATCAGCCGCGCCAACCAAGGCCACGTCGTGGCCTACGGAGCCGATCCCTATACACGCTCTGCAATCAAAAAATTCGAAGATCATTTTGGGGGAGATATCGCAGTTTTTTTCACTTTTAATGGTACGGGAGCGAATGTGCTTGGCCTGCAGGCTCTCACGCGCCCGTTTCACTCGGTTCTCTGCAGCGATTATGCGCACATCTATACGGACGAATGCGGTGCGCCCGAAAAACACACCGGTTGCAAGCTGATTCCGCTCCCGCAGCAGAATGGAAAGATCTCGCTGGATTCGGTTCGCCACGCCTATCACGGCATTGGCGATGAACATCACTCGCAGCCGCGCGTGATTTCCATCACGCAATCTACCGAAATGGGCACGGTTTATGGTCCGGAAGAAATTCAAGCGCTCGCACGATTCGCTCATGAGCACGACATGTTTCTGCACATGGATGGCGCGCGCCTTGCGAATGCCGCCGCATCGCGGGGCCAAAACCTGCGGCAGGCCACACGCGATTTGGGTGTAGATGTGCTTTCCTTCGGCGGGACGAAGAACGGGATCATGGGAGGAGAGGCGGTTGTGTTCTTCCAGCCCGGATTAAGCGGCGACTTTCTTTATCTGCGCAAACAGAGTATGCAATTGGCTTCCAAGATGCGCTTTATAGCCGCGCAGTTTGAGGCTTTGCTCACTGACGATCTGTGGCGGCGCAGCGCCGAACACGCCAACCGTATGGCGGGGTTACTGGAAAAAGAAGTCAGTAAAATTCCGGGAATCAAAATTGTGTGGAAGGTCGAGGCGAACGGCGTCTTCGCGCAGATCCCTCGCCATGCGATCGAAAAAATCAAGCAGAGCTACTTTTTCTATATGTGGATGGAGGAGGATTCGATTGTGCGGTGGATGTGTTCGTTTGACACTACGGAGGACGATATCAGGAAGTTTGCGGAAGTCGTTCGCGAAGCGGTGAAAGAGTGACCGAGGTTGGTTCCGGGTGCGGTTAGAGATTGCTTTTTCGGCTATTTTTGACTAAATTGGCGCATTCCCCCGTTTCTAAGAATTTGCTCGACTGTTGGTCCCAGGAGTTTTCATGAGCCGGAAGTGGCTTGGCATTCTCGTCCTTATCGCTGTTGCGACCCTGTTACTCAATGCGTCCAGTTGCGGGTTTAACCAGCATCTGGTGTCGATCAACATTCCAGAATCGGGCGGTACTTTCGGAGGAGTCGGCCCGGGAATATTTTTTGACTTTACGGCCATCGGTACTTACATTCACCCGCCGGCGACCAAGGACATTACCGATCTGGTGACTTGGAAATCGGACAATCCGCAAGTGGTTCAGGTAAGCAACACGGGCGTAGTTTCTCCGAACGTTTCGTGTGGGTTAGCTAATATTTCCGCCTCTTTCTACGATAGTCCCAACGACGTTATCAGTAACGCCGTTCCGGTCACGGTAAACGGTCCAGCTAGTCTTGGATGCACGCCCGCCGGTCCACAACCAATCCTAACCGTCACCGTCACTGGCACGATCAGCGGGAACGTGACGAGTTCTCCGGCGGGGATAAGCTGCGACACGGGATCGAGTTGCAGTTCGCAATTCACCACAGGCCAATCCGTGACACTGACCGCGACCCCAGCCAGCGGGTTCCAATCCTGGCAAGGCTGTAACACCACGAACGGCGCGAGTTGCACTGTTTTCTTGGAGAACAGCACCACCGTGACGGCCACCTTCGATTAAGACCGCCAGGGAAGGCACCCTGAGTGGCACGGGCACCGCTTATTCGCCCTCGTCTAGCAGCTTACCCAGCGTGGCTCTGTGCTTCTCAGGATTCTTCTTTTTGTGCGGGACCACTCTCGCGACTGGAGGCGCGCCCATCCGCTCTCGCGCGAGTTCCTTTACGACCTGCACCGCGCCGAAACGCTTCACCTTTTTTTTCTTACGCGCCATGGTTTCATCTTGCCATAGCTTTGTCGGGGGAAAAACTGTAATAATCATTCTTCGCGGTTCGTCCGAGCGATTGCGGTGGAAGACTACGCCATGCGGCCCGCGACTAACGATAGGAACTGACGACGACTTCATGGAAGAACGAGATTTTTTCGACGAGCGAACCGAGAAGAAACCAGCAACTCTAAACTGTCCCCACTGCCATCAGGCGGGCGATTACGAAGTCACCTGGGTGGTCCGCACCAAAAAGCGCCAACTTGCCGGCCGCGCCGACGAACGCGACCGTGCGCGCTTTGCCAAGGCCCGCTCCTACATGCTGCGCAAAGACGATCTGATGGCCTGCAAGAACATGCGCTGCCGCAAACGTTTCGAAATCTCCGGCGTGCAATCGGTGGTCTTCACCGATTGACCCTTTGGTCGGACTAGAGCGCTATTGAATTTCCAGCATCCGGTCCAGCGCGACACGAGCCCAGTGCTTGACGTCATCCTTCACCTTGATCTGATTCACCACATTGCCTTCCACCAGATTTTCCAGGACCCAGCATAGATGCTGCGGTGAGATGCGGAACATGGTGGTACAGAGGCAGCCGGAATCGTCAAGGGTGATGACTTTCTTTCCTTCCGCGGCGAATTCCTTTCCCATCCGGTTTACCAGGTGAATTTCAGTCCCTACAGCGAACGATGAGCCGGAGGGCGCCTCGCGAATAATTTTCAGCAGTCGTTCCGTGGATCCCACCGCGTCGGCTTTTTGGCAAACTTCCAGCCGGCACTCCGGATGAACGATGACCTGAATTCCCGGGTATCTAGTGCGAACATTGTCAACGTGCTCGGGTAGAAATCGTTGATGGACTGAGCAGTGCCCCTTCCACAAGATAACCTTGGCGTTCCGCAGTCGATTGGTGGTGAGGCCACCGTTGATCATGTAAGGATCCCAGACAACCATTTCGCTGAGAGGGATGCCAAGCGCGTGGCCGGTGTTGCGGCCGAGATGTTGATCGGGCAGGAAGAGCAGCTTAGAGTTCTTCGCTAATCCCCACTCCATGGCTGCCGCGGCATTCGATGAGGTGCAAACCACGCCTCCGCGTTCGCCGCAGAAGGCCTTGATCGCCGCAGTGGAGTTGATGTAAGTAATCGGCGTAATGCCGTTGCCGAGGTCGTCGGAAATGCCGCTGCGCACCAGTTGCTCCCAACATTCCTCCACTTGCGTTATATCGGCCATGTCCGCCATGGAGCATCCGGCGTTGAGGTCGGGAAGGATCACGGTCTGGCCGGGGCGAGCCAGAATGTCAGCGCTCTCGGCCATAAAGTGGACGCCGCAAAAAACTATGGACTTGCCGGCGGCCTTGGCGGCTTCCTGGGAGAGTTTGTAGGAGTCGCCGCGGAAATCAGCGAAGCGGATGACCTCGTCGCGCTGGTAATGGTGGCCCAGAATTACGACATCTCTGCCCAGAATATCTCGCGCCGCGCGAATGCGTTCGTCCATCGTGTGATCCGGGAGGACGAGATAGTTCTCCAGACTGCAAACAGCAGTTGCGGTTGCCATAGTGTCTCGCTTTCAGCTCCAAAGACGCGAGGGCAAAACTGCTTCGCCGACTCGCTTTGGAACGGGGTTGTTGAAAGCTGCCAGCGGCTCCAGCAGACTCACTGCGCGATTCGATCACGCCCAGCCTGCGGGGATGTTGAAGCCACTTGTTGCTCGTACAAAACTTGGATGCTCAGACTTCGCTGCGGGATACAGATTTCAGCAGCCAGTTCTGGGCTCCTCCAATATTGTGCATGGGGCGGCGCTTCCGCGCAAGTCAGGCCCTCGCCGGCATGCCGGAGGTTAGATAACTCTCGTAAACTGCAATCGCCATTTGGCAATCCCGCCCGCATGTGTTTACCATGTCACCCGATGACCCGCGAGACTGTGGTCGATTCCCGGCAGGAGATTCTGCGCACCGCCGCACGATTGTTTCAGCAGCGCGGCTATGACGCGACCTCGATGAATGATGTTGCCGCCGCGCTCAAGCTGAGCAAGGGCGGCCTCTATCATCACTTTCAGAGCAAAGACGAGATTCTGTTTGAGATCATGACCCATGCAATGGAGATCACGGAAGAGCGGGTGCTGAATCCGGTGCGCGCTATTGCCGACCCCGAAGAGCGGTTGCGGGCTTTGATCCGCCTGCATATCGAGGTCGTGCTCAGCCCGCGCGACCGTGAGATTACAGTGATGCTGCACGAAAATCATCCACTTCCGCCGGCGCTGCGGAAGCGCATTAATTTCCGCAAGAAAGAGTACATCCACTTCCTCGAAAACCTGATGGCGGAGGTGCAGGAGAAGATGAAGCCGAGATTGCAAAGCGGCTCCAAGAGGAGAGTCAGCCCGCGCGCGGCCGCTTTCGCACTGCTTGGCATGATCAATTGGATCTATCAGTGGTACAAGCCCGAGGGCGAGCTGCAGGCGGATAATCTGGTTCCGCAGTTTACCGATCTCATTTTTGGAGGGATTTTGGCGTGAAGACTTTCTTTGGTCACCTTGCCGAGATCGAAGAGCAACGTGCCGAGAGCGGCAGGGCATACCGCGAGTTCTTCCGTGTTCCGGCCATGAGCGCGGGTTTGTATGTGCTACCGGCAGGGGCTACAGATCACCAGAAGCCGCATCGCGAGGATGAGATCTATTATGTGATTCGGGGCAAAGCGCGCCACAAGGCGGGTAGCGAGGACAAGGAAGTCACCGCGGGCAGCGTGATTTTCGTTGCTGCGGAAGTTGGCCATCGTTTTTACGACATCACTGAAGAGTTGGCGCTGCTGGTGTTTTTTGCGCCTGCGGAGACGTGAATTTCGTTCGAAAGTCTGTGGCTGGCCATTTGCAGTTTGTGCAGCAGCTCGCCGGCTCGTTGGTTGTCGATTTCGCCGTGCAAGAGGCGATGCATGAGCTGCGCCAGGGCCTTCTGTATGGATTTTTGCATCGTCTAGCGCTACGGATTCGAACCAGCGCTGGCGGGTGCGCTCAGCAATTCTTTTGGCGTTGCGCTTGTGCTCGCGATGGTGAAAATCGCAGAGGCGCAGTCTGCGGCGGGCTGGGCGTTGGCAGCCGGTGCCGTCTTCCTGCCGGTGTTGGCATTTGGGTGCGTGGGTGATGGCCATCGGGTTTTTGTGTGCTTCCGGGTCGATTGCTGACCCCCCGGCCCCTGCTTTTTGCAAATTATTCAGGAATCAGCAGCTTTGCGGTTTTTCGGCCGCAATTCCAGGCGGATAAAGGATTTAAGTGTTCATCGCATCGAGCCTGTCGCATGGAACCCGTCGCATGCAGCCTGATCAGTTTT
>Ga0116135_1000055_pt1 | contig 50064 bp, 58 predicted proteins | sample June2015DPH_20_1_FD_89738 | JGI IMG/M metagenome (GOLD analysis project Ga0116135, IMG submission 89738) | Peatland microbial communities from SPRUCE experiment site at the Marcell Experimental Forest, Minnesota, USA - June2015DPH_20_10 | ecosystem: Environmental > Terrestrial > Soil > Wetlands... | reverse complement strand
TTGGAATGGGTATGCTTGTGAAAGGCCAGCTGGACCGATTACCATGTATGATGGGTTAGAACAATTTAAAATTCTCTTTAAAGGATGGCATATGGCTCAAAAAGATGTGTGCATACGATAGTTTGTAAAGAAGGGTGGCGGCGAAGCCGCCGGGTGGATTTTATGGAAAAATTGGGGTTTATTAAATTATTTATGTTTTAATAATAAAATAGTACTTAAAGATATTATTGTAATTCCTAGCCAAATACTAAAGGTTTGTGGTATTTCAGTAAAAACCAGATAACTAAGAATAGAGTTAAAAATTAGTTTAGTGATCCCGTAAGGCATAATTAAAGTTATTTCTGCAGTTTCTAAAGATTTATTGAAAGAAAAATGAGCTAAAGCCCCTAAAAAGCCTAACGCTAGTAATGGTAGAAAATTAGATGTAACTGGTATAACAAAAGAATTATTTAATAACGCAAAAACTAAACTACAGGGAGTAATTAACAATAGTAAATAAATAGTAGTTAATTTAGGACACTCTTTAAAGATAAATAATTTTTTAGTAATTAAGTTGTCTGCGGCAAATATTAAAGTTGCGCAAATAGGGAAAATTGCCACCCAATCAAATAACTTTAAATTTATTGCTAAATCTGGTCTAGTAATTAAAAATCCTCCAGTTAAGCTTAAAAAGATTGCTATATGTCGATTAAAAGAAATTTTTTCTTTTAATAAAATTGATGCTCCAATTATAGTTAATATAGGGGAAATAAAGCTAATTGCTACAACTTGTGGTACTGGCATTTTAGTTAAGCTAAAGTACCATAAAGCGATTCCGAAGATAGCAATAATAATTCTAAGTAAATGTAAATTACAATTTTTAGAAGTAATTAATTTGTTAAATATGTTGGTGTTTTTTAGATCTTTTAATATAAATGGTAGTAATAAAACAGTACCAATTAAATTTTGAAAGAACATAATTACAAAAGTGGACAGTTTTTGTTCGATTGGTAAACTAGAAGAACCTGACAAATATCGTACTATAATATTTACTCCGGCAAAAGCAGCACAAGATAAGATTTTCCAGAAGATCCCTACTAGAAATTTAGAGTTTATATTTTTAGTTAGGTTAATTGTTGTAGTAATTGTTTTAAGCATATAATAATTATTATATTATTAATAATCCTAATATAGTTGTTTTAAATAATAAGGCTTAGTATATCTTATCATGATTAATAAATTAAATAAAAAAAAATTAGCAAACGCACTTAGGTTTTTAAGTGTAGATGCGGTGCAATTAGCTAATAGTGGTCATCCTGGTATGCCACTAGGGATGGCAGATCTAGCTGAGGTATTGTGGAACGATTTTTTATGCCACAATCCTAATAACCCTAATTGGATTAATCGCGATCGATTTATATTATCCAATGGTCATGGAAGTATACTGCAGTATGCCTTGTTACACTTAACTGGTTACGATGTAACTATTCAAGATTTGCAGCAATTTAGGCAGTTACATTCTAAAACCCCAGGTCATCCAGAATATAAAATAACTCCAGGGATAGAGGCAACCACAGGGGCATTAGGACAGGGTATTGCTATGGCAGTCGGGATGGCTTTAGCAGAGAAGTTATTAGCTAAAACTTTTAATCGTCCAGATTTTAATATTATCGATCACTATACGTATTGTTTTGTTGGAGATGGTTGTTTAATGGAAGGAATATCCCATGAAGCTGGCTCTTTAGCTGGGGTTTTAGGTTTAAACAAATTAATTTTGTTTTGGGATAATAATGGGATTTCTATTGACGGTAAAACAACTAATTGGTTTACAGAAGATGTAGCTGCAAGATTTACGGCGTATAATTGGCATGTAATCGAAAATATAGATGGACACGATCCAGCTGCAATAACTGATGCTATAAAAACAGCAAAACTTCAAGTTAATAAACCTAGCTTATTGTGTTGTAAAACAACTATTGGTTATGGCTCACCAAATTTAGCTGGTAGCGAAAAATGTCATGGTTCACCATTAGGCGCTGCAGAAATATTAGCTATTAGAAAAAATTTACAATGGGAACATGAACCATTTGTTATACCAGAAGAAATTTATAATGCTTGGGATTATAAAAATAAAGGCGATATTATTAATTCTAAATGGGATCAATTATTGCAAATTTATAGTGGAAAATATCCAGAATTAGCAGAAGAATTACATCGTCGTATATCTGGTGATTTACCAATTAATTTTGATAGGCTAATAGAAAATTTATTATCTAATACTATAAATAACTCTAATAATAGTTCTGCTAGCACTAGATCGGCATCTAAAATAGTTCTAGATGTTTTATCTAAAGATTTACCAGAATTGTTTGGTGGTTCGGCAGATTTATCGCATTCTAATTTAACTTTGCATAATAATGCAGTAGTATTTAATGTAGGCAATAATAATAGCAAAATTGATTTAATATTTAATTATATTAATTATGGAGTGCGAGAATTTGGCATGTTTTCTATTATGAATGGCATGGCATTACATCAAGGGTTTATTCCTTATGGTGGTACGTTTTTAGTATTTTCTGATTACGGTAAAAATGCTCTAAGAACAAGCGCTTTAATGCAACAAAAAGTAATCTACGTATTTAGTCACGATTCAATTGGTTTAGGGGAAGATGGACCAACTCATCAACCTATAGAACATTTATCTATGTTGCGTATGATGCCTAACGTATCAGTATGGCGACCTTGTGATACCGTCGAAACTATAATTGCTTGGCAGCAAGCGGTTTTTTATAATGGCCCTACTTGTTTAGCGTTATCTAGGCAAAACTTAATACAACAAACTAGAGCTACTAATATTATTAATAACATAAAATATGGTGGTTATGTTCTTTACGAATCAAAGTTGCCAAATGTCTCAAATATACAAGCTATTATTATAGCTACTGGTTCAGAAGTAGAGTTGGCGATGCAAGCTGCAAAACAATTGGTTGAAAAAATTGCAATTAGAGTAGTTTCTATGCCAAATGTTAATGTGTTTTTACAGCAAAAAGAAGAGTATAAAGAAAGTGTGTTACCAAGTAATATTTTAGCTCGTGTGGCAGTAGAGGCCGGTAATACTTTTATTTGGCATAAATTTGTTGGGTTAAATGGTAAAGTAATAGGGATAGATCGGTTTGGATTGTCGGCGCCTTATAACCTAATATACCAAGAATTAAACATTACTGTTGATGCCATAAAAATGGCAGTTTTAGAAGTAGGAGCTGTCCAAGAATAACTTCCCCATTTTAAAAATCAATTAGGCGGCCTGAAAGAATACAAACATGGTTTTAACGTAAAAATATAATGAATGGTGCCTAAGAGATTTTTAAAATGGGGAAGTTATTCTTGGACAGCTCCTAATTTAAAGGTTAATATTTATTATGCTATGCATAAATAACATTAATATTAAAGACAAAAAAATATTAATCAGAGTAGATTTTAATATCCCTATAGTAAATAACGAAATTGTAGATATTAGTAAAATTGAAGCTAGTATTGTTACCATTAAATATGCATTAGCACAAAATGCTGGGGTTATATTAATATCGCATTTAGGCGATCCGGTTAATCAAGATCAAAAATTATCTTTGCAAATAGTACTGCCAATTTTAGAACGATTATTAAAAATTCCTGTATTGTTTAGCAATAATTTATTTAATTGTTTGCCGGTTTTTGTTGAAAATAATCAAGTTGTTTTGTGTGAAAACATTAGGTTTATAGAGGCAGAAAAACAAAACAATCCAGAGTTTGCTAGATATTTAGCTAGTTTAGCAGAAATCGTGGTTATGGATGCTTTTGCTAGCGCACATCGTAAACATGCATCTACTTATGGGATTTTAAATTATGCTAAATTAGCCGTTGCTGGATTGTTATTGCAAAAAGAAGTAGTTAATTTGCAACAAGCTTTAATTAATCCGAATAGGCCTATAGTTGCAATTGTTGGTGGTGCTAAAATTACTACTAAACTTACAATTTTAAAATCATTGTTACGTACAGTCGATTACTTAATGGTAGGAGGGGTAATTGCTAATACTTGTTTGTTAGCGGCAGGTTATAAAATTGGAAAATCTACTTGTGATTTAAATTTTTTAAGAATAGCTAAAGAAGTTTGTTCAAATATTTTGTTACCAATAGATGTGTTAGTTGTAAATAAGCATAATGCAGTAGAACAAAAAGATATAGAATTAATTGATGATTTTGACTGTATATTAGATCTAGGTTCAAAAACTGTTAAAAAATATATTAAGCTTATAAGTATTGCCAAGACCATTTTATGGAACGGGCCGCTTGGTAAATATGAGGATGTAAGATTTATTAATGGAACTAAATTGTTGGCTGAAGCTGTTAGTAATAGTAATGGCTTTTCAATTATAGGTGGAGGAGATACTTTAGCTGTAGTGGAACAACTTAAAATCAATAAATTTTCTTATATTTCAACTGGTGGTGGAGCATTTTTGGAGTTTGTTGAACAACATAATTTGCCAATGTTAGATTTATTAAATAAATTTATTAAATAATATGCGTGTATTAAAATTTATTTTAGAAACTTCTAAACCATATCGATGGTATATGTATGGAACATTGTTTGCTATTTGTATAATATCAATTGATGCCAATATAAAGCCATATTTAATTAAATTATTAATCGATACTGCAGTTAACCCAGAAAAAGCTAATCTTTGGGTATTAATCACTATTTTTGCGACATCTCAAATTTTAATGATTTTAAGTTGGAGCTTAGTGGATTTGGCTATGGCTAAGTATAATCCTCAGCATAGAGCTCATATGACAGCTATTCTTACTAATCGGATTAATCATTATTCGTATACTTTTTTTCAAAATAATTTGTCTGGCAGTATTGTTGCTAAAATTGGTGATGTTTTTAATTTGATCCCCAAGATTGTTAGTACTATTACTTGCCAATTTGTTGTTTTTTTTCTTACGTTATTAATAACTTTAATTTTGTTGGCTAAAATACATATGCTGTTTGCTATAGGATTGTTGCTATGGATTAGTATTTTTTTAACCGTAACAATTTATATTTTAACTAAAAAAATTAAAGTTTTTACTAAAGATTATGCTGAATCTAGATCAGTAATTTTTGGGCATTTATCTGATTATTTAACTAATATGCTTAATGTTAAATTATTTGCCACAACTATTTTTGAAATGCAAAAATTAAATTTAGTTATGCAAAATTTTATAAATAAAGCCCAAAAGTATGGCTATATGTTAACAAAATTTTATTTTGTGCAAGGCATTATAGTATCGATTTATATTATGGGATTTTTATTATGGTTAATTGCTCTACAAAACAAAAATTTAGTAACTGCCGGAGATTTTACTTTAATTGTTATTCTTAATTTTAAGATGTTAGACAAAATGTACGAAATTTCTCATCACATACGAGAATTTGTTACTGATTGGGGTTCGGTTGAACAAGCAATTAGTATTTTAGAAACAGCACCAGAAATTCAAGATCAACCTAATGCTAGTATTCTACAAATTAATCGAGGTGAAATAATTTTTGATCAAATAAAATTTTATTACAAAGGTACCGAAGCGTTATTTCAAAATAAATCTGTAGTTATAGCGCCTGGTCAAAAAGTTGGATTGGTTGGGTATTCTGGTGGCGGGAAATCTACTTTTGTTAACTTAATTTTAAGGCTTTATGATGTAATAGACGGTAGAGTACTTATTGATAATCAAGATATTCGACAGGTTACTCAGGATAGTCTTCATGCTGCTATTGGTATGATTCCTCAGGACCCGTCATTATTTCATCGTTCTATAATAGATAATATTCGTTGCGGTAGATTAAATGCTACTTATGAAGAAGTAATTGATGCAGCTCGTCATGCGCGTGCTCATGAATTTATATTAAGGCTTCCTCAGGGGTATGAATCATTAGTGGGTGAGCGTGGTGTAAAATTGTCTGGTGGGCAACGGCAGCGTATAGCGATAGCTCGGACTATTTTAAAAAATGCACCTATATTAATTTTAGATGAAGCTACTTCTCAATTAGATTCCATGACAGAAAATAACATTCAAGAATCACTTCGGGAGTTAATGCAAAATAAAACTACTATTGTAGTTGCACATCGTCTTTCAACTATTCTTCATATGGATCGTATTTTAGTATTTGATCAAGGTAAAATTGTAGAAGATGGTACCCATCAAGAATTATTAGCAAAATCCGGGCTTTATAAAACTCTTTGGAATGCTCAGGTCGGTGGATTTTTATTAGATAATTTAGTTTAGTTTTTTTGCTGTAATTTTAATATAATTCAGATAAAATAAAAATAATATGATTTATCAACTAAAAGGCCGCATAATATCTAAAAATGGTTTGTTAATAATCATGGATGTTGTTGGTATTGGTTATGGTATTTTTGCGCCGATGAGTACTATATTAAAACTTCCAGAGGTAGGTCAAGAGGTTTTGTTGCATACCCATTTAGTAGTACGAGAGGATGCGCATTTATTGTATGGATTTTTGGATGAACGAGAAAAATTTTTATTCTGTGAATTAATAAAAATTTCTGGTTTTGGGCCAAAATTAGGATTAGCAATTTTATCTCATTTAAGCATTGAACAATTTTATCAAAGCATTACGTTACAAGACACATCAAGGTTAGTTGACATACCTGGGGTTGGGCAAAAAACTGCACAGAGGTTAATGGTGGAAATGCAAAATAAAATTAATAGTAAAAAATTTATTAGTATTATTAATGGCGTTAATAATACTATAAATGATCAATTAGGGTTAATAATTAATCAAAATATTACTAATGATGCTGAAGAGGCATTAGTATCTTTGGGGTATAAGCAAAAAGAAGCTATGCTAGCTATTAAGACAGCAATTAATGATTATAAAAATAATAAAGTTAATACTAGTATATCTAGTGAGCAATTGATAAAATCAGCATTAAAAAATTTATCAAAAGCATATGTTTAATTTGTATAACTATTAAATGCATATGAGTTTTCGGTGTTCTACAAATTAAAAGGCTGTTTGTCTGAGCCCGTAGGGCGAGTTTACAGCTTTTTAATTTTAGAACACCGAAAATTCATGTGTGTTTAGTATATAGTTACTAATTTGGGATTTGAATGATTAAAACAGAAAGATTGATAACTTCATTACAAAAGCGTGATCAAAATAACGATATAGAGAAAATTAATGTTGAAGTTGACCATAGCTTAGAGCAAAAAATTCGCCCCAAAAAATTAGTAGATTATATTGGTCAAAGTAAAATTAAGCAGCAATTAGAAATTTTTGTTAAAGCTGCCAGAGGTAGAGGTGATTCTTTAGATCATTTATTATTATTTGGCCCTCCTGGTTTAGGTAAAACAACACTAGCAAATATTGTTGCTAGTGAAATGGGAGTTAATTTGCGTCAGACATCTGGACCAGCTTTAGAAAAAACTGGGGATTTGGCAGCTTTAATTACTAATTTAGATCATGGAGATGTTTTATTTATTGACGAAATTCATAGATTAAATCCAGCTATAGAAGAAATATTATATCCGGCGATGGAAGATTGTAAGTTAGATATTATTATTGGTGAGGGTCCAACGGCTAGAGCAATTAAATTAGATTTACCAGCATTTACTTTAATTGGAGCTACGACTAGAGCTGGGTTATTAACTGCGCCATTTAGAGATCGTTTTGGAATTTTATTTCATTTAGATTTTTATTCCGAACTGGAATTACAAAAAGTTGTAGAAAGATCAGCTAGAATTTTAAATGTGTCAATAGAATCTCAAGGTGCTTTAGAGATTGCTAAAAGATCACGCGGTACCCCTAGGATTGCTAATAGATTATTAAGAAGAGTTAGGGATTATGCAGCGGTTACTATAAATAACGAGATTAACTGTATAGATAGCCAAGTAGCAAGCGCAGCGCTTAATTTATTAGAAGTAGATGTATGTGGTTTCGATGCATTTGATCGGCATTTTTTAAATATTATTGCTGAACAGTTTGATGGTGGGCCGGTAGGTATAGAGAGTATAGCGGCATCAATAGGTGAAGATAAAGGTACGTTAGAGGATATTTTAGAACCGTATTTAATTCAACAAGGATTTTTAATACGTACTCCCAGGGGGCGTATATTAACAACTAAAGCTTGTGAGCATTTAGATATAAAAACAGGGGTAAATATAAAATTAGGAGAATCAAATGGCTAGTAATTTTTCAATAATGGTGATGTTTTTAAAAGCTAGTTTTTTGGTGCAAATTGTTATGTTAGGATTGTTGCTAAGTTCCATAGTAAGTTGGGCAATAATTTTCAATCGTAGCAAGTTTATAAAATCTAGAATTAAAGTATTCAATAATTTTCAAACTTTGTTGAATTCTGGAGTTGAACTTTTAACTTTATACAAACAAATTTCAGCGCAAAAATCTAAAATTGGTATAGAATCTATTTTTTTTAAAGGTATTAACGAATTTTTACATTTATCTAAAAATAATATTAAAGCTACGTTAATATTACGTGAAGTAAAACGCACTATGGCAATTATATTATACAAAGAGCATGAATTATTAGAAAAAAATTTAACTACTTTGGCAACTATTCAGTCTATTGCTCCATATGTTGGGTTATTCGGTACTGTTTGCGGTATCATGAATGTATTTCATCAGCTAGGAAGTACAACCAGTCAAGCTACTTTAGCAGTGGTTGCTCCAGGTATTTCTGAGGCATTAATTGCAACGGCCATGGGATTATTAGCTGCAATTCCAGCTGGAGTTTTTTATAATAAGCTGGTTAGTAAAATTGATTCTTTAATTTTTGGGTACCAAAGATCTACTCAAGAATTAATTAGCATAATTAGCAAAAGAGTTTATTATCGCAATCCACAACAATCATATACGATAGAAAATTAAATATGTTATTTAATAATAAAAAATCTAGACGTCAAGTAGCTGAAATTAATGTAGTACCTTATGTTGATGTAATGTTGGTGTTATTAGTGATTTTTATGGCTACTGCGCCAATTATTATGCAGGGGGTACAAGTTGATTTACCTAAAATGCAGGCTAAGGCAATAGATAGTAAAAAAGATAATTTTCCTGTAGTAGTATCTATTGATGAGCAAGAAAATTTATATTTAAATATTGCTCAGAATCCAACTAAACCAATTGATCAAAAACAATTGCAATTGGAAGTGGCAGCCGCCATATTACGTGATCCGTCTAGGTTAGTTACAGTAAGGGCCGATAGCCGGGTTAGCTATAAGGTGGTATTACGGTCTATGGTATTATTACAAACATCTGGGGTTGTAAGCGTAGGTTTAGAAACTGGTGGTAACAGCTAATGCAAAATAATGAACTTCTTATAAAAGTTGATTTATTAAAATCTATAATTATACATGGATTATTGTTAATAGGAGTAATTAGTAGTGGCTATATACACAACAGAAAAATATTTTTAGATTTAAAATTAGTAAATAATTCTAATCATAATTCAATAAAAACAACAGAAAATAATATAATACCTATTAAAGCAAATTTAATAGACCATAAAGAGTTACAGCAAGCAGTTAAGCGGCAAGAAAAAGCTTTTACAGATAGAATTGCTAAAGAAAAAAGATTAGAGCAACAAGAACAAAAAATAGCTAAATTAGCAAATCTTACTGAACAAGAAGCTAAAAAATCTAAGCAAGATAGAGATGCATTAAAACAAGATAGAGATATTCTAAAAAAAGATAAAGAAGCTTTAAAAAAAGAGCAAGAAAATTTACAAAAAACCGTTAATAAGATAAAACAACAACAACAAGAATTAGCAGCCGAACAGGCTAAATTAGAACAATTAAAACAGGAAAATTTAAAAAAAAAACATTTAGCACAGCAAGCCAACAAGACCAATTTAACAAATCAAACTAAATTAGCTCAAAACGCTGGTGGAACATCAGAAGTTTTGCAAACAGAGATTCAAAATTATTATAGTAAAATGAGAGAGAAGATTATTAGCAATCGTAAAGTTACTAGTTTTTTCCCTGAGCATTTGGAATGTATAGTAAAAGTTAAAATTTTATCAAATGGTCAATTAGGTTTGGTAAAATTGGAAAAATCTAGTGGAAATGCTGCTTACGATGCGTTTTCTGAACAAGCCATATATAAATCTGCACCATTTGATATGCCAGAAGATCCAAAAATAAATAAAGAATTAGTAGAGCAAGAATTGGAGTTTGGGTTTTCTGCTAATTTAGTCAGTAATAATATATAGAGTTAATTATGAGTAAAATAATAAAATTAAAAATAATCCTAATTTTTATAATGTTTGTAAATGTTAGTTGGGCAAAAGTAGTGCATATTAGGGTAACAGAAGCTATGGATGTTGGGATTAAATTAGTAGTCTTGCCGTTTAATAACTCTATTAAAAGCTCTAAAAATTTAAATGAAATAAGTTATATTGTCGGTAGCGATTTAAATTATAGTGGTCAATTTAAAGTGTTAGATCTAGATTTAGAAGATTTAGATGTAGTTGAAAAAATTCCAACTAACGCTCAAGAAATTGATTTTACCTTTTGGCGCAGGTTAGGGGCAGAATATTTATTAATAACTAAACTATATCCAGTGCAAAATGCGGCTAATTTAGTAGTTAATTTACAATTAATAGATTTATATAAGCCATTAGAACCAATCAGCTTAAATACTGAAATTGAAAAATACCCTAACGAAGCCCCTCGTAAGCTTGCCCATAGAATTAGTGATGTTATTTTTGAAAAACTGCTTGGTATAAGGGGATTTTTTAACACTAAAATTGCCTATATTAGAGCTGAACATTTAGGTGAAAAAAATCCAGTATATAGTTTAAATATTGCTGATTTCGATGGATTTAATGAACACAAATTAATTTCTACTAAGTACCCATTAATGTCGCCTAACTGGTCTAGGGATGGTAAAAAAATTTCTTTTGTATCATTTAAGGATAATCGCGCCAACATTAGTATAGCTGATTTAGAATCTAATAAAGTTACAATATTAACTAGTTATCCAGGTATTAATGGGGCGCCAGCATGGTCACCGGATGGAAACAAGTTAGCTTTAGTGTTATCTAAAGATGGAAATCCTAAAATTTATACTTTAGATTTAATTAACGGTAATTTGCAAAAAATTACTAATGGTATAGCTATAGATACTGAGCCTTTTTGGAGCTCTAATAGTAAAGAGATCTTTTTTACTTCTAATCGTGGAGGTAAACCGCAAATTTATAAAATTTCTTTATTAGATAGAGAAATTCAGAGAATTACATTTAAAGGAGAGTATAATGCAACGCCATCTTTAACGCCTGATAATAAAAGCTTAGTAATGTTGCATTGCACAAAAAATTGTAGTAAAACAGACACAGGTTATAATATAGCTGTGCAATCTTTGGATAATGGGAATGTTAAAGTTTTAACTAAAATAGGTATGGAGGATTCGCCAGTGATTTCTCCAAATGGAGTAACAGTATTATATAGTACTGAACATAATAAAAATGATAATAATAGAATATTAGCGGTAGTTTCTATAGATGGTCATTTTAGTTCATACTTACCTATACCTGGTAATGGTAGTATAAAAAATCCAGCATGGTCACCGTTTCTAGAATGATTTTTTTATAAATTTATTAATTAAAGGGGGTTAGTGTGGTATTAAGACAGTTAAATATTTCTAAGATAGGTTTAATAATATTATGTAGTGTAAGTTTATTATTAGGTGGTTGTGGAGCTAACTATAAAAATAGAGATATATTTAGAAAAGGTATTCACGGTAAGCACGTAGATTCTTTTGCGTTTTATGGAGAAGAAATAACGCCAGAAAGAGAAAAAGAATTGTTGGCAGAAAATACAATATATTTTGGTTATGATAAAGATGAAATCCAAGATCGGTATAAGTTAGTTTTGCTAGCTCACGCTAAAAAAATGTTAGAAGAACCTCACTTCAAGTTACGTGTGGATGGTCATACTGATGAACGCGGTAGTGCAGAGTATAACATTGGTTTAGGAGAGAGAAGGGCTAAATCTGTAATTAGATTTTTAGAATTTAAAGGTGTAAGAAGCGATAGATTAGTTAGCGTTAGCTACGGTAAAGAAAAACCAGCATCAGTAGGTCATAAGGAAGACTCTTGGCGTTTAAATCGTAGAGCAGAACTTGCTTATGAATAAATCCTTAAAAATATTATTAATAGGCAGCTTAATTATTTTTCTATACCACCCATTAGGGTGGTGTAGAAGTTCTAGATCGAATTTAGAGGATAGGATCGAAAATTTAGAAAATAAATTAGAAAGTAATTTAAATATAGAGATGGCTAGTAAATTGGAAGCTTTAGAGCGAGAAGTTCAAGAATTACGAGGAATTATAGAAGAACAACAACATAGTTCAATCTCTCTTTCTAAACCTAAAATTGATCAAAAATTAGATGTTCAACAGCTTGATTCTGAACAACTTGCATATAATACTGCGTATAAATTAGTAGAAGATAAAAATTTTTCGGAAGCTATTGTTGCATTTAAAGATTTTGTGGGGCGGTATAATAATGGGCAATATACACCAAATGCCACATATTGGCTTGGAGAGCTGTATTTAACAGAACATAACTTTGATGTAGCAGCAGATTATTTTCTGCAAGTTGTTAATAAATACAAAGATCATGCTAAGGCGCCAGATGCATTATTAAAACTTGGGATCCTAGAAACAGAACGTGAAAATTGGTCGGAAGCTAAAAATTATTTTAATCAAATCAAGAAAAGCTACTCTAATTCACCAAGGGTACATATGGCTGAAGCAAAATTACAAAGTATTCAGAGAGAAGGACATTAAGTAGGGTAGGGTTAATTGCATTTCTGAGCTATAAATTAATAGCTCAGAAATGTAATAATAGAAATTAATCTATCTTTGGACGTTTTCTATCAGGTGAGCCAACAACATCAGAATTTTGGTTTTCTGGAGTAGCGTCGTTGTTTTCTGCTTCTGTAGAATTAATTATTGAAGGATCTTGTTCAACAACAGTATTGTTAAAACTAGTCAAGATAAGAGGAACTGTAACCTCTTGAGTTTCTGCTTCTCCTTGAACTTCTTGAGTTGCTGTCTCTTCTTGAGTAACTTCTTGAGTTGCTACTGCTTCTTCTTGAACTACCGCAGTTTCTTCTTGAGTTGCTGTTTCTTGATTTGTGGCTTCTTGTTGGACTTGTTCATCCATAATGTATGTCTCCCAAATAAATAAAAATAACTAAAATATTAATTATTTTATAACATTAAAATAATCTTAAAAGCAACACACAGCCATATATTTACCATCATGTGAAAGACTAATTTCATTATTAATTAATTGTTGTTCTCCAATAAATAGGGTTGGGGGAGCATTGGAATTGAATCTAATTATTTCTATGTTTGGATCAAAACCACAATGTTTTAGAAATTGTTTAGCATAAAATCTAGTTTTTAGTGATTTTTCTAAAAAAATTGAAGCTAATTCTCGTTTGGTGAAATATAATTTCATATAATCTAAAGAAGGACTATTTTCGATGTTTTCGATTATATTATAATTAATTTTTTCCCAATCATTAAAGATTGTTTGATTGTTTAAAAGTACAGCTATGCAATGTACAGAATCTGGAGAATATTGCCAGTTTATAGAGATTAATTGGTTGTTATATAATAAAGTACCAGTAATTTTGTTAGTTTCAGTAAGATCTTGTAGTTTTATTAGAGTTTTGTATTCTACTCTAAATTTATTATGGCTAAAAATTAATTCTGGTAATTGTTTTTTTAATGCTTTGTAAGCCGCTTCTTTGGCTGCCCAAATTGCCCATAATATTTTTGGGTTATTATTAGCATTTAAAATACTGGATTGTTCTTCCTTAGTAAATACTCTAGCTAAAAATCTTAAAAAACGTGGTTCTAAATGCTTTAACTGGGCACGCGGTAAAGATAAATCTACAATGTCGTTTCCTAATTTAAGCATACTGATCTGTAAAAAAATAATCTTGTTCCATTTGATAAAGAGTTTGTATTATATTTTTAGAAATTTCGCGGTAACTACGCAAATTATTTAAATTAGTATTAATGCTTGGAGTATTAGCAGTAATTGGAGTAATAAGGTTTAATTTACAGTAAAATCGATCTTTTTCGTTAGGGAAAATACTGTAGGTTTTTTGAGAAGAACCACGCAAGTATACACATAATACTTTAACATTTGGAACTTCATTTATTAACTTTCCTACTCCATATGCGAAATTTTTGGTATCAACTAATCCGTTAGTACTGCGATGTCCTTCTGGAAATAATAAAATATATTCGCCTCGAGATAGTAAATATTTAGCTTTTTGCATAGTTTTTTTAGGTTGATCTGTGGAAGTATTTAAATCAAAGAATATACATTTACCTAAGTAACAGATAATTTTATACAATAAATTATCTTTTAAGTGTGCTGTTGTAGGAAAATTCCAGGCTAGAGTATGAAAATTACATATATAGTCCCACATTGAGCCAAAGATAAATATTAATAACACAGAATCAATGTAAGTTAAATGGTTAGGGCAAATTATTAATGGTCCGTTTATTTGTTTTTTTATTGATTTAAATTCATTATAAACATTTTTAAAATTATTTATTTGATAACGTTTAATAATAAATAACCATACCCAAAACATTGGGTACAGTAAAAATATTGTAGAAAAAAAACAAATAATTCTTTGAAATAGTAATAATAATTTCAAATACACGCTAATAATATTGTTAATTATGATAGTTTTGCTTCAATTACGGCTATGGCGTCCCCAATAGTACGAATTTTGTCAGCGGATTCATCATCAATTGAAACATTAAATTTATCTTCGATATCTATAACTATATCAACAAGTCTAGGAGAGCTTACACCTAAATCTTCAATAAAACGAGTTTCTTTGCTGACATTGTTTAGTGTATCATTTTTACAATAAGGAGTAATTATATTTACTAAATCGTTAAAAATTGTATCACTACAAATTACAGTATCTCCCATATTAACCTCCAAAATAAAAAATTAATTCCATCGTTTAAAAATCAAGCAAGCATTTACATCGCCAAACCCGAAACTAGCTTTAGCTAGAACATTTAAATCAGTTTCTTTGGTCTTGTGAATAATACTATCTGAAAATTGCTCAAGCTTAAAGTGAAGATCCTCACAATTAATTGAACCATGAATAAATCCTTTGCATAGTTGCAGTATACTAGCAACACATTCTATCGCGCCAGCTGCCCCTAAGGAATGCCCAATTAATGATTTAGTTGAATTAATTGGCGGGAGTTCGCTAGGTTGACATTTTAGAGCTTTTTGCCAATTATTAATTTCTAATGTATCGGCCATGGTAGCGGTTAAATGGCCATTAATTAAGTCAATATCTTTATAATTAATTTTTGCCATAGTAATAGCTTCTTGTATACAACGTACTACACCAGCTGGGTTAGGGGCAGAAATACTACCGCCGTTACGTTGCCCACCACAATTAACATGTACTCCTATAATTTCAGCATAAATTTTAGCACCTCGTTCTTCAGCACTTTCTAAACTCTCTAACATTAATACACCAGCTCCAGAGCCAGGAACAAAACCAGAGGCGGTTTGACTCATTGGTCTAGACGCTTGCTGAGGAGTATCATTAAAGCCACGAGCAAGAACTCGCATAGCATCAAAAGTAGCCCAAGTATATTGAGAAGCTCCTTCGGTTGCTCCAGCTAACATTCTTTTTGCTCTTTTTTCTTTTATGGCCCAAAAAGCATTAATTATAGCTTCTGTTCCAGTGCTACAAGCACTAGAATTAGTGGTAACTTGTCCACCTAACCCTAGTAAACCACCAACGTTAGCACTGGCAGCGCTAGACATTGCTTGTTCTACCATAGTAGAACCTAGTCGTTTTACTTTCCCTTGATCAGTAAATTGTGCGACTGGCCCTCCTATAGTTTCGCAGCCACCAACACCAGTTCCTATTATGGCACCAGTATCCCAATCAATAATGTTTTCGCTAGGATCTATTAACTTGAAACCAGCATCTCGCCAACAATCAATAGCGGCTATAGCTGCAAAAATCATGCTGCTATTCATTGCCATTAAAGATTGGGTCGATAAATATTGTTGTTTTAGAGTATCAATATTTTGCGGTACACCAACTACTTGACAGGAAAAATTTAATTTTTGCAATAATTCAGAATGACGGATCCCGGAATAGCAATTTCTTAAGGCAACTTCAAAATCTTTTAAACCATGAGCATTAGGAGCCAAGACCCCTAAACCAGTAATAACTATTCTTGATGATGATGTCATCTAGGTACCCCTATACCAGAAGCTACAGCGCTAGCTAATAGATTATGGTTTTGATCATAAAGTTCTATATTTGCTCGTAATTTCATTTTTCTCCAAAAAACTTTAGTTGCTTTTATAGTTACAGTATCTTTAGGGTGCACTGATTTAAAAAATTCTACTTTTGCATCAGTAAACATAGTTAGCCAGTTATTTATTTTGTTGGGTGGAATTTCTAATGATAATAAATAAATTCCAAAAGCTACAACTCCAACCTGACACATAGATTCTAATAAAATAACTCCAGGAGTTATTGGTTTATTAGGGAAATGCCCCACATAAAATGATTCATTTTGTTTAAATGTATAAGTACCGCTGATTTCGTTTTCGTTTACATAAAGAATTTGATCGATAAAGCGAAATGGTTCTTGTTGAGGAATATATTTTAAAATCTGAGCTGGCGTTAATTGCGCAGTTTTTAATTCTGTACTCAACTAATTTTCCCTCCTATAGAATTTTTACTAATATGTGGGTAATCTGGATATTGAATACCAACGAAAACTCCCACTTTAGCATCTTTAATTGTATAAATAGCTTGTCCATCTACTAATACGTTTGCTGAACCAATAGCATAATAGGCTCCAACAGATTCTTTCTTAACATATCGTCGGATATCTACTTCGTATCGTACTAATTTGTTATGTGGTCGAATTTGACCAAAAAATTCTACTTCTTTAACGCCCAATGCTCTTCCTGCACCCTTTGCGCCACATAAGGTAGCATAAAAACCAACTAATTGCCACACTGCATCCACCCCTAAGCAACCAGGTTGTACTGGATCAGTACGAAAATGACATTGAAAAAACCAATCACCTAAATTAATGTCTTGTTCGGCAATAATCAAACCTTTATTGGCATTCTTTTCAATTTTAATTATTCTATCAAACATTAACATTGGTGGGGATGGTAAAATTCCACAGCCTTCTATTGGAGGATCTTCTATTAATGATCCCCAAGAAAAACTTAAAAGTTCTTGTTTAGTAAAAGAGGTTTTATTTAAATAATCTTTATATTTTATTTTCATATTATATTATAGTCACCCTCTTTCAATTACCATACCACCCCAAGTTAACCCGGCTCCGACTACCGCTAGTATAATTTGATCGCCAGATTTAAAATGAGTCCAATTTTGAGATAATACGCTTGGAGCGCCAGCAGCGCCACAGTTACCAAATTTATCGACATTATATAAATGACGATCTTCAGAAATACTAGTTAATTTACAAACAGAACGTAACATAGTTAAGTTTGCTTGGTGACCAATAAAATAATAATTATTATGTTGAATGTTACTCTTTTTTTGTAGTTTTTCTATAGTTGCTAAAGTCTTTTTTATAGCAAATCGTTGCACTACAGAACCTTCTTGGTAAAAATGTCCACCTGTAGGTATGGTTATTGTTTTCCAACCTCCTGGATTGGATTCCATTATAGTATGAGAAATATAAGTATTTGATTTATGTTTTTTGGAAACTATAAGAGCTGTTGAACCGTCGCCAAATAGTACTGCAGATTTTCGATCTGTAAAATCAATAGCACGAGTTATATTTTCTGGCACTACTAATAAAACGTAGTCTGGTAAATTGTCAGCTTGCATTAAATTAATTATATTCATATGAATAGCAAAAGTGGAACATGCTGAATTAATATCAAAGGAAGGGGCGTTTATTTCTAATTCTGCTGCAATCATACAAGCTTCCGCTGGTAAAGAGTATTGTGACAAACAGCTTCCAGAGATAACCATACCAATATCTTTAGGTAATAAATTAGCATGAGTAAGAGCATTTTTGGCCGCTAAAGCCCCAGTTTGAGCATTAGAAAATTCTAAATGAGAGCCTATAGGTGTTGGATTTTTATTATAAGTATTTTTAATATAATCTAAAGAAAGCACGGTACGTCTTTCTTGAATCCCAACTCTATCCATAATCCATTCGTTACTGGTTCCTATATTTAAATCAGTAAGAAATTGATTATCAATTATATTATTAGGATGAAAATGGCCAATACCATGGATAAAAATCATATATTCACAAACATTTTGTTAAGAGTTTTAACATTTGTAACCGATTGAACAGTTACACCGATAGATTTAAAAAAACCACGTAAAGGAGCAGCTGGTCCAACTTCTAAAATGTGTTTAGCGTGTTTTAATAACGCTACCATATTTTTTTGCCATTTTACTGAACCGCTGATTTGTTTGGTTAAATATTTAATTAATGTTTCAGTGTTAGAATCTGGATAAAAATCTCCATCATAATTAGAAATAACTGATGTTAGAGCAGCTGTATTAAATTTATGTTTAAATTGTAATAAATAATCTTGAAATGGCTCTTCGATTTTTTGCATATAACGAGAATGAAAAGGTGATTTAACAGCAAGATAAACTATGCGCATAGATGGATTAGCTAAAGTTTTTTCTATTTGGTTAACTGTAGCCTGAATATCTTCGTTGTATCCACTTAAAACTATTTGTTGTATAGAGTTTTCATTAGCTATATCAACTTTGAAATTAGAACAAATATGCTTAATTTGTTCTAGTGGTAGGGGATCAGCTATAATGGCTACCATACTACCTTCTTTATTATCTATTATAGCATTTTGCATTAATTCACCTCGGAAATGCACAATTTTTAGCGCAACATCAAAGGGAATAACTTTAGCTGCAACTAGCGCGGTGTATTCTCCTAGAGAATGGCCGGCAAAAAAGGTTGGAGAAAAATCATAATAATTTTTTAATACTTTATACATGGCTATTTCAATAGCTAAAATACATGGTTGAGTGTACTTAGTATCATTTAATTTTATTTCATCGTTTTGACATATTTCATATAAATTAATATTTAAAGTATCGTTGGCTATGTTAAAAATTTGTTTTGCATCTTCGTAGAGTTCTACAAAATCTTTACCCATGCCTAAGTATTGTGTTCCTTGGCCAGGGAAAATCACTCCGTCAAATTGCATAGCTGACTCTCCAAGTTAATATTATAGATAGCGCTATTTAACCAGCGTTTGCGTTCTTTTTCAAGGTTATTGTTTTTAATGGCTTGACGAATAGCTAGCATTAAGCGATTCATAAATGTTACATTATGAATTGAAAGTAATTGGTATCCTAATAGTTCTTTAGATTTTAAAAGATGATGTAAGTATCCTCTAGAGTGATTTTTACAAGTTAAACAATGACAATCTGATTCAATAGCTTGTTCATCTAACCTAAACATTTTATTAGTTAAATTAATATGATTATTTAGTTTGTTTTCTGGTAAGTGAGGTGGGCGTACTAAAGCGCCACCATGTCTTGCTAATCTAGTTGGGTGAACGCAATCGAAGGTATCAATTCCATTCGCTACCCCTGAAAAAATATCATTAATACCACCAATGCCCAATAAATGGGTAGGTTTGGAGCGGTTTAATATAGATGTAGTCATAGAAACGACATCGTACATTTGATCGCTAGTTTGTCCTAAAGATCCGCCAATTGCTTGACCAAAAAAAGGATGTTCGTTAATAAAATTACAACTGTCTGAGCGTAAATCTTCGTATATTCCACCCTGCACTATGCCATAAAGTGCTTGAGTACCATTATTGCCTTGTTTAAATTCTGTTAAACTGCGAAGTGCCCAACGATGGCTCATTTCCATAGATTTTTTGGTATATTCTTTCTCTACATGAAACGGAGTACATTCATCTAGTACTAAAATTAGATCGGCTCCTAGATCACGTTGAACTTTAATGGCTTGTTCTGGAGTTAAAAGATGTGTTTTTCCATCCAAATAAGATCTAAATAAAGCGCCATTTTCGGAGATTTTTAGTAAAGTTTTTTGGGTATAATTATTTTTTTTACCTTTAATTTCATTTGCTACCGAACCGTGTCCTAGACTAAAAATTTGAAATCCACCAGAATCTGTTAAAATTGGTCCATTCCAGCCCATAAAACGATGTAAACCACCCATTTTAGCAATTATTTCTGAACCAGGTTGAATCATTAAATGATAGGTATTAGCTAAAATAAATTGGGTACCACTAGCTTTCATATCATAAGGAGAAACAGCCTTAATAGCTGCTTTAGTGGCACAAAAAATAAATGCCGGTGTTTCGATTGTCCCATGTGGAGTTATAATTTGTCCCAATCGAGCATTATTTTGGTTAGATTTATAAGAGATCTTAAAATTAAAATTATTATACATATGCTGCTGAGTCTATTTTTGGTTTTGATTTAAAATAATAGCTTAAGTAAATAATGGGGGAAGATAGAATAATTACTAATCCATAAGTTACTAAAGTCCAAAGTACGTATGTAAAGAATAACACGTAAAAACTTGCTGGATTTGGAGCTAAAATCTTCCATGCCAGCATACTAAAAAGCATAGTATCTACTATCGAAGAAAATACTGTTGATATTATAGAACGTAGCCATATTATGCGATTTTTAGTAATTTTTTTTAAGTAGTCATAGATCCAAATGCTATTTAATTGAGTAAAAACAAAAGATATCAAACTAGCTAATAATATGCGTGGCGAAGGAGTAAATAATATAGATATAGCTTCTTCTGCTAACAACATATGTTCTGTACCGGCAGATGGAGTAGTTTTGGCTATTAATGGTGGATACCCAATGGCAATAATCATTAATATAGCCATTAAAAGTTGTGCAGCAAAACAAAACCAAACGCCTTGTTTAGCCATATTTTTTCCGTAATGTTCATTTAAAACATCGCTACATAAATAGGTGGTAGAAAAAACAATGGTACCCAAGGCTATTGGTTCTGGGCTAAAACTTAAATTTATCCCTTTAAGTACTTGAATATTGGCAGACAACATAGCTACTATATTATAAATATATAGGCCATATGCACCAAACCATCGTAATAAACCTAACATAGTACAAATACAAACCCCGAATAAAATTAAAGAGGTATATTCCGAAGGTAAATTTTGTAGTATTTTAATGAAAGGTATAACGAGTAAAGTATCCATGGTGGTAAAATATATCAAAAATAAACCCATTTGTAGAGAGGTATTGTTTTTATAGTATAAAGCAGTATAATCACGGTTTAATTCGTGCAACTAATTTCGAAGGGTCGTTAGCTCAGTCGGTAGAGCAGTAGGCTTTTAACCTATTGGTCGAAGGTTCGAATCCCTCACGACCCAATTTTTGGATATGATAATATAGGAAATTATATGAAATTATTGTTAAAAGCATTATTAGGCATTATTACTTATATTGGATTTACGGTAGTAGCCTTAGCTAGAACATTCGGTGAAGTTTCAAATACTTTATTTTCTGGTGTTAATGTTTTGACCAAATTTTTTTGGGCTGGTTGTATCTTAATTGGAATTTTTTTATTAGTAGGTAGTTTAATTAATTATCAATCTCATCGTAATAATCCTAAATTAGTACCAATGGCTACAGTAATAACTTATTTATTTTTAGGTATTTTAACTATTAGTATTCCATTTTTAAATAAATTATTTGGGGCAGATTCTTATGATAGCGCTCAACAATCGACTATTATTCGTTAAAAGGTTGTATGGCTGCTTATTATAGACAAACTCAATGGGAACATTTAAACAAGTTTTTTTTGTTTGCTTTTATAATAATTGGAATTTTTTTTTTAGTATTAGCTATAGTTAAATATCACTCATATCGTAATAATCCTCAAGCAGTGTCATTGTCTAAAGTAATGATTTATTTATTTTTAGGTATTTTAATTATTAGTGTTCCGTTTTTAAGATTTTAAATCTTGAATAAATGCTTCTAATTCGATTTTAAATTTTTTTATTCTAGCATATTGAGATGTATTAGCGATTTTTAATGCTTGGTCTAATTTTTGATTAGCAGCTGGTAGATTGTCGGTTATAATTAATAATTTTGCTTGGGTTAATAAATCTTCTGATGGGTCGTTTAGTTTTTGTGCACAGGCAATAAGCAATTTATATATTGTTGGTTCCTCAATAAGCTCATAGATCTGGTCGTAATTATAATTTTTTAAAATATGTTTAGCTTCTAACGGTAAATTAAAAATTAATAAAATTTGTGCATAATCTAAAACTAACGGAAAATAATCTGGGTATAATTGTATCAAACCAGATAACTTGGTTTTTGCGGCTTTAATATTAGTTGTTGTTTGTAAATTAGCTAAGGATAGCTGAATAATAATATTTTCTGGGTTTTTTAATGCCAGTTCTTTTAGAATTTTTTCCGCTTGTGAAATTTTATGTAAATTTTGTAAAACTAAAGCTTGTTCATATTTTAATACAGTGTAATTATTATAGCGATGATTTTTTAATTGAGTTTCAATGTGTGCCAATAGATCGATTTTATTAACATTAGAATTAGCGTTAATTCTTGCTTTAATTAAATGGTAATCTAAATGATCTACAAATTGTTTATAATTAATTTTTTTAGTACGACCTAAAGCATCAGAGATCCGTGATTCAAACATTGGGTGAGTTAATAGATATTCAGGTATTTTTTGTTGATAAAGATGTAGTTGGCTAAATCGTTGAAAAATATTAGGCATGGCTTGCGGATCAAAACCAGATTTAGCTAGTATTTGGATACCAATACGATCAGCCTCTTGTTCATTGTCCCTAGAAAAATTTAACATATGTTGCATATGACTTCCTAAGACTAACGTAGTTAAATGTGGATTAATAATGGCAGTAGCTATCGCACCGGCAATGGTAATGGGCATTAATTTTTGTTGTTGCAATAATTGTCTAGCGGAATGTTTTTGAGTTATGTGACTAATTTCATGAGCCAAAATAGCGGCAAGCTCACTTTCTGATTCTGTTACCTTAATTAATTCCGGGTAAATTCCAATATTACCCCCAAAAAATGCAAATGCATTTATTTCTTTATTGTCGTTGACTATAAAAAAATTAAATTTGTTTAGATCGATTTGTTCGGTATTTGCTAGTAAATTATTACCTAAATGGTTAATATATGCAGTTGATATTAGATCAGGATAAATCATGCCAGCATGTTGTAGTTGATGTAATAGGGATTTGCCGATAATAATTTCTTCTTTAGTAGACATTATTGATTGAGTTTCATTACCTAAGTTAGGTAGATTGTTATTTGCGACAGCGCAGTTTATTATTAATACTAATAACCATAAAATAATATTTTTTATAGTCATATTTTTTATAATTATTATTTTATTAAACATTTTATTAAACATAATATGAGTACTTTAGATTTAACTACTTTAACATGCCCATGGCCTATTATAAAAACTAAACAGGCTATGGACAAATTATCAGGTACAGAAAACTTGCTAGTTATCGTTACTGATCCTAGCTTTATTATAGATTGTAAGGTATACGTAAAAAAGACTGGGCATAAATTACTTTCTAGTTGGTATAACGGTAATAATATTTATTGTTTATTACAAAAGGGTTTATCATAGAAAGATAGGAACTAAATTATATGTTAGAAATCTTTAAAGCTTGGTATAAAAAATATTTTTCTAATCCAGAAGCAATAGTATTATTGTTAGTTCTGTTTATTATTTTTAGTTTGATTGTAGTAATAGGGGAGATTTTAGCCCCAGTTATAGTTAGTTTAATAATAGCTTATTTACTAGAATGGTGGGTAAATATGTTGATGCAGTATAATATTTCTAGGCGCTTTGCTTATTTATTAGTATACACAGCATTCTTAGCAATTTTTGTTGTAGCTATTTTAGTATTATTACCATTATTATGGCGGCAATTTAGTAATTTATTTACCGATTTACCACAAATGTTACAAAATGCTAAGTCTTCCTTAATAAATTTAGTAGAAAAATATCCAGCTTATTTTTCAACAGAACAAATAGATACTTTGATTTCAAGTTTATTAATAGATATTCAACATTGGGCTAAAACGAAAGTTTCTTCTTCTTTATCTTATATTCCTGGAATAATAACATGGTTAGTATATTTATTTTTAGTACCATTATTAGTGTTTTTTTTCTTAAAAGATAGCAAAGATATTATTGCTTGGGTAACTAGATTTTTTCCAAGAAATAGAAAAGTATTAAATACTGTTTGGTTGGAGATGGATAGGCAAATTGGTAATTATATTCGTGGTAAAATTATACAAATTACTATAGTAGGGTTAGTTAATTCTTTAGTGTTTTTATATTTTGATTTGCATTACTCCATATTATTAGCAGCTATTATCGGAATTTCTGTCATTATTCCTTATATAGGAGCAGTGCTTGTTACTATACCATTAATCTTAGTTGGGTATTTACAGTGGGGCTTTAGTGCGGAACTTACGTATATGTTAGTAGCCTATTTTATAGTGCAGGCGTTAGATGGTAATGTATTGGTACCAATCTTATTTTCTAATGCAGTTAATTTGCACCCGGTAGCTATTATTGTAGCAATTTTATTTTTTGGATCTGTTTGGGGTATGTGCGGAGTGTTTTTTGCTATACCATTAGCTACTTTAGTAAGAACGGTATTAATGGTTTGGCCTAAAGAAGAGAAAGCTTAAAAAAACAAAAGGATTTTTTATGGAAGAAAAATATTATGGTGTTCCAACGCAACCTCAAGGTATATTTCAAACAATTAAAACCGGATTTTCAATATGGAAGTATACTTTTAGTCAAACTGTAGTTCTTTCGGTAATTAATGCAATAATGTCGTGGCTATTGTTATATTACATTGTATATATTAAACAGGAAAGAGTTTTGCCTTGGTATTTTAAAGTATTAGGTGCCATTATTTCACTTACCATATCTATTAGTATGGTTTATCGTATTGATAAATATATACATAACGAGTACGTAAGCTTTAATCGTGCAGTTGTAATTGGTTGCAGAAAAGTATTGCCAATGTTATTAGGCATCGCTTTATATTTTTTTGTAGAAAAAATTGGCATGCATATTATTTCAAGTATGATTCTTATTGTTTTTCTTACTTTTTTGCCGTGGTTAGTAATTATTGACGAAAATAGTATTGTAAATGCTATACGTAAAAGTTTTACATTAGTTATAGGAAATTGTTGGCATACAGTTGGAGCTGTTATAGTAATAACTTTAATGTGTTGTTTAGTTTGTTTTTTGTTAGCTTTTATAGATGTAGGGATATTGTTTTTAAGTTATCAATACGGAATACACATTGATTATTTTGCTTGGATTATAGTTTCATCATTATTAATAACATTAATAATAAGTATTATGTATCCATTAATTTGTGCATGTAATATTGCTATACTTTATAATTTAAAAGCAAGAAATAAGGAAAAATTTAGCGCTAATTCATTGGCTCTAAACTAATGTCTAAATTTAACGTATCACAATAAGTTAAAAATCTTTCTCTTAGCGATACTATGTGAAGATCGGTAGGAATTTTGATCTGGATTTCTATATTAGCTATATTGATGTTGTAAGGGTGAGAATTAGTATTTACTTCTTTTATAGTGATATTTTCTCGATAAAAAAATTGTAATAGTTTGTTTAACAGTCCAGGCTTATCTATAGTTGTTGTTTGTACTATATATTTTATGCTTGGTTTTAATAAGTTAGTTTCTGATAATAAATCAATATTTTCTAAAATATTATTACGTTTAGTATATACGTGTAGTGGATATTTTTTATTTAAAACCATTAATGATTTTTCTAATTTAAAAATATTATTCCATTTTCCACTAATAAAAGCGCTAAATGCAAGATCTTGTCCTAATTCTATCATTCTGCTATTTATAATATTACAGTTATATGTTGCTATTAAAGAAGTTAATATTTGGGCAATATTGCTATTATTAGAATTTTCCCCTAAAGAGATTAAGTTTAAATAACTAACACCAATAGGCTTAGCTACTGTTGTTTTGTTTTCTTTATCAATTTTAGAGAGATTTTTAGTTTTGTTAGTAATTTTGCTTTGCTGCATAGAATACACGCCCATTAAGCTATAAAAATATTTATGTGTGTTTAATATATGTATTGTATGGGATCAAAAACTTAAATTCTATTGGATATACATTTTAGCTAGCAATTAGATTAATCCAGTAAAATAACTAGTTAGCGTGGCTCCTAGTAAAACAAATATCAATAACCACCATAATAATTTTATACCATTAGTTTCCATATAAATTATCATTGTACCATTTAATTTTTAGGTGTATGCGCAGATGTTAATCTGAATACTTTAGAAACCATATTTATAGAACGTAATCTTTTAATAATATTAGTTAAATGAGCTCGATTAGCAACATAAATTATAAATAATAGTATGGTATGCTTGCCATCTTTGTCAACGTTAATATTTTCTATATTAGCATTACAGTCAGATAAAGCATTGGCAACTATAGCAAGTATCCCACGGTTACCTAAAGCTTCAATTTTAAGTTCAACTGGAAATACGCCAGCAATATTATTTGCCCAAGTAACAAATACATATTTTTCTGGAGAGCGTTGCATTTCTGTTACATTGTTGCAGTTTTCTTGATGTATAACTATGCCGCGTCCAGCGTTAAAAAAACCTATAATTGTATCTCCAGGAATTGGACGACAGCATTTAGCATAATTAATTACCATGCCTTCAGTACCTTTGATTGCTAGTGGTACATTGGTACCATTAGTAATTGGTAATTGTACTAATAATCTTCTAGCGACTAGAGGGGCTAATTGATTTCCTAGACCAATTTGAGCGAACAATTCTTCTTTACTGGAAATGTTTAATTCTTGTAGTACTCTTTTATATTCTTGTTCTTTAATTTCTTTTATTGAATCAAAAGGCATAACTAACAATTCAGATATAGCTCTATCTAATAAACGTTTACCTAGATTTATTGATTCACTGTTATGTTGATTTTTTAACCAATGTCTAATATTACTACGTGCTTTACTAGTTATTACAAAAGTTAACCACGCTGGATTTGGATTTGCTCCTTTAGCAGTAATAATTTCTATTGTTTGACCATTAGATAATTTTGTACTCATTGGTACTAATCTTCTATCGATTTTGGCTGCAATACAACAATGCCCAACATCTGTGTGTACTGAATAAGCGAAATCAACGCAAGTAGAGCCATTAGGTAAAGACATAATATCTCCATTCGGAGTAAATATATATACTTCGTCTGGATATAGATCTATTTTAATATGCTCTATAAATTCTAAAGAGTTACCGGAATTTTTTTGAATCTCTAAAATGTTGTTTAGCCATTCTTTAGCGCGTATTTCGACATTACTATTAGAAAATGATTTGTATAACCAGTGTGCGGCTATGCCATTTTCTGCCATTTTATCCATGTCTTCAGTACGAATTTGAATTTCTACAGGGATTCCTTGTTGGCCAATCACTGTAGTGTGTAAAGATTGATAGCCATTTATTTTTGGAACTGCAATGTAATCTTTAAATCGACCATGAATTGGTTTATATAAATTATGTATTGTTCCTAATACCCTATAACAAGCGTCAACAGTGTCTACTATAATACGTACAGCATATACGTCCATTACCTCAGCTAAAGATAAGTCTTTAGCTCGCATTTTTTTATATAAACTATATAGTGGTTTTTCTCGGCCATAAATTTTTTTTGTAATAACATTTTCTTCTTGGCAACGATTTTTTATGGTAATTTCTAAATTATTAATAATTTCTTTACGATTACCTCTAGCTTTTGCTACCGCTTCTTTTAATACTTTATATCTAATTGGATAAAGATAAGAAAAACCTAAATCTTCGAATTCTGTGCAAAAATTATTCATACCTAATCGATTTGCAATTGGGGCATAAATTTCTAAAGTTTCTAGAGCAATGCGTCGTTGATTATCTCTAGGTTTAGCATCTAAGGTACGCATGTTATGTAAACGATCTGCTAATTTCACTAAAATAACCCTAACGTCTTTTGCCATAGCAAGCATCATTTTACGTAAATTTTCTGCTTGAGCTTCTTCGCGAGTTTCAAATTTTAGCTGATCTAATTTACTTACGCCATCTACTAACTCAGCTATTTTAATGTTAAATAGTTCAATTAGTTCTTTTTTGCTAACAGAAGTATCTTCTAAAACATCATGTAACATCGCAGCGATAATGCTTTGATAGTCCATGCGCATATCTGCTAAAATTTTTGCTGCGGCCAATGGGTGGGTAATATACGGATCACCATTAGAACGTATTTGCCCATGGTGCAAATTTTCAGCTAATTTATACGCTTTAGTAATTTCTTTAATTTGAGAAGCTGATAAATATTGTTTAAGCTGTTGTTTAAGATCTACAAACTTAAACACTAGAATATTCCTTAAATTTATTGAATTTTAAATATCTTAATTTTCTTGTTCTTTAGGGAATTTATAACCAGCAGCTATTTCTCTTAGGGCTACCACTGTAGCTTTATCGTTTTCCCAATCTAATTGAGCTTCTACTGTTCCTTTAGTAAGTTTTTTAGCACGATCTGCAGCTTCTAATACTAGTTTAAAACGACTGCCAACTTGTGGTAAGCAATCTTCAACAGTTACTCTAGCCATTATTTGTACTCCTATATAAATAATTATATTAATAAATCATTAATTAAACTTGCATTTACAACTTTCTGTTTAACAATACTAAGTTGTTGAGCATTTATTATAGTTGATAAGTCCTGTATAGCTCTATCAAAATTATCGTTGATTACAAGATAATCGTAATTTATATAATGTTGCATCTCTGTTTTGGCAGTATTAAGTCTTTGTTGGATAACTGTAGGTTCATCCTGTCCTCTAGAAGTTAACCGTTTAGTCAGTGTTTGTAAAGATGGTGGCAATATAAAAATGCTTAAGCAAGCTGAAAAACTAACATCTAATTGACTTTTTATTTGTTTTGCTCCTTGATAATCTATTTCTAAAATTACGTCCTTACCTTGATTTAGTAAATCCACTACAAATTTTTTAGAGGTGCCGTAATGGTTACCAAATATTTCAGCATTTTCTAAAAATTCTTTATTATTTTTCATTTGTAAAAAATTTTTTTCATTTATAAAAAAATAATCTAGCCCATCTTGTTCTTTAGAGCGTTTTGCCCGAGTAGTATAAGAAATAGATCTTACAATATTACTTAGTTTATTGGTGATTTGTTGTACTAAGCTAGTTTTACCCGCCCCTGATGGGGCTGATATTATAAATAATGTGCCAATTCGTGTCATAGAGATCTTTTTAAATATATGTTTAAATTAAGTATATGTTTAAAATAATTAATATTAATGTAAACGGTATAAGATCTGCAGTCAAAAAAAATTTTTTTGACTGGGTGATGAATCAACAAGCAGATCTAATTTGTTTACAGGAAACTAGAATTCAAACAGAACAATTAACAGATCCTAAATTCTTTTTAGATGGTTATAATGCTTATTTTTGCGATGCTCAGCAAAAAGGTTATAGCGGCGTTGCTATTTATTCTAAGTATAAGCCAAAAAATATTATTAAAGGGTTAGGTTGGTCTGTAGCAGATAATGAAGGTCGGTATCTACAACTAGATTTTGAGAATTTAAAAGTTGCCAATATTTATATACCTTCAGGAACATCAGGAGATTTACGACAAACTATAAAATATGATTTTTTAGAAAAATACAAAAAAGTTTTAGCTGGCCAACTAAAAGAAAGAGTTCCATATATTATTTGTGGAGATTTTAATATTGCTCATAATAATATTGATATAAAAAATTGGCGGACTAATCAAAAAAACTCTGGATTTTTACCAGAAGAACGTGCGTGGTTAGATATAGTTTTTGATCAAATTGGCTTTATAGATGCATATCGTTTTAAAAATCCTGATAAAATAGAGTATACTTGGTGGTCAAATAGAGCTAACGCTTGGAACAATAATGTTGGTTGGAGAATAGACTATCAAATTATTTCCCCTCAATTAAAAGATCAAATTATTAAAACCGAAATATATAGAAAAGAAAAATTTTCTGATCATGCTCCATTAATTATAGATTATAATATATAAAATTATTTTAATTTATATATAGAGCAAATAAGATTGTTATGTTACTAAGTACATTATCAAAAAAATTGGTTATATTATTATTTGGCTTATTCTTTATTAATTTAAATTATTTATCTGCAGAAAATTTATTAGAAGTTTACTATCTAGCTGCTGAAAATGACCCAACAGTACTTGGTGCACGACAAAGCCAATTAGCTGATGCAGAACAATTAATGATTGCAAGAGCTAAGTTTTTACCGAATGTTACATTTTCTGGTAGTCAAAATTATGGGAAAAGTTCAGATACTTATTATAACATGGATCATGTTAAGTATAACACTAACCAATATAATTTAAGTATTACGCAGCCAATTTTTCAGGTCGTTGATTGGATGAATTATGCGACTGTTAAAAAACAAACATTGTCTTCTTTAAAAAAATATGAGGATGTTGAACAAAAATTATTTTTACGCGTTGCTGAACAGTATTTTGCAGTTTTGGCGGCGGTTGATCAATTAGAAACCTCCAAATCTGCTAAGCAAGCTTTTTTTAAGAGATTAGAACAAGCTACCCAACAATTTAAAGTAGGTGTGGCTGCTATAACAGATATTAGTGATGCGCAAGCTAGATTAGATACTGCTAGCGCCAAAGTAATTAGCGATGCTAATGCATTAACAACTACTAAAGAAACTTTGGGTCAAATTGTTGGAAAGTTTATTGATCGTTTATCTCCACTAAAACAACAGATCCCTTTAGTGCCGCCTAGTCCGGAACAAATTGAGCCATGGTTAGAAAAAGCTAGAAAATATAATATCAAACTTCAAGCAGCTAGATTGGATGTAGAAGCGGCTAGAGAAGCAGTGCGACTTTCCTCATCTAAACATTTACCGACCTTGAATTTAAGTGGAAATTTTACTAATAGTAAGCCCCCCCCAGCTCCAGTTCAAGATAATAATAGAACTAGAGAAATTGCAGTAGCATTGAATGTACCAGTTTTTAGTGGTGGTGCTATGGTTGCTGAGACTCAACAAGCTATATTTAAAAGTAATGCAGCATTGCAACAATTAGAGGGAGTTTATAGAGATGCAGAGAGTAGTACTAGGGTGGCCTATAACAGCGTTTTAACGCAAATTAGTCAAGTTGATGCGTTATTTCAATGTGTCAAATCTAGTAAAGTTGCCTTAAAAGCAACTCAAGCTGCTACGGAAGTTGGAACCAGAACTATAGTAGATGTATTAAACGCTCAGAGTGATTTATTAAATACTCAAAGAGATTATGCTAAAGCCCGCTATGATTATATTGTCAATGGTTTAAAATTAAAACAAGCAACAGGTTCATTAAATTTACTTGACTTAGCACAAGTAAATGATTTACTAGAACAAGAAGTTAAAAAAGAAACTAAAGAAGAAATTAAAGAAGAAGTAAAACAGACTGCATCTAAAAATTAATATGTTATTAATATTCATGTATCATCAAATTATTAATTCTCGTGTGGAGTTAGAAGTTAGTGTTAATAAATTTCAGCAGCATCTTAAATATTTACAGCAAAATTTTAATATTGTTGTACCAGGCCAAACTTTATTTAAAAATAAAATTTCTGTTTGTTTAACTTTTGATGATGCTTATGCAGATTTTTATATTCATATTTTCCCAATATTAAAGACTCTTAATATTCCGGTAGTTTTAGCTATACCAGCAGGTTTAATACAAGATACTACAGCTGTTGATAATACAGTTAGAGAATCTGTGGTATACCATTATGGGCTAGATCCTAAAGAAGCTCATAAATCGCCACTTTGTACTTGGGAGGAAATAAAAAAAATGACAGCAACAGGGTTAGTTTATCCTGCATCTCATTCTTTAACTCATGCTAATCTTACAAAAATTAATTCTTCTGAAGTGTTTAAGGAAATATGTGCTTCTAAACGTACAATTTGGGTTAAATTAGAAGAAATAACAGAAATAATGGTATACCCATTTGGAGCACAAAATAGATATGTATATGCTATGGCTAAAAATCATTATAAGTATTTAATGCGGATTGGTAATGCTAGTAATAGTAGTTGGAATCAAGGGGTGTTGTATCGTATTGATGGTGATAAATTATGGAAAAACAATCAGCCTATTTCTAAGTTAAAAATTTTTTTATGGAAAATAAATTATTTTTTAAATAAATTAAGGTGTAATTAAAACATCAAATTTTTCGTGCCGATACACTCTCTTTTTAAATAATATTACCTAAACTTATAAAAGATAACAATAATAAGCAAAGAGGGGTTGAGTATGTCTGTGGATAGAGAGCAAAATGAAGATCAGCAAAAGCAAGTTCTTGTTATGCATGCAGCTTACGAGATTAAGCATTGGTTAGAAAGAGAATGTTTAGATAAAACTAGTAAGTTTTATAAAGGTAATGAAAGATTAATATTGGATATTATAAAATATATAGCTGGAAATGTTCATCCTTTAAATGCAGCTAAAATAGCACATATATCTAATCAATTATCAATATTAAAAACAGAACACTCAGAACGTAAAGAAAATATTCAAAAGTTTAATGATGCAATAAAAGCAGACAGTAGTAATTTTTTAAAAGTTGAGAATAAGAAATTTACAAATATAGAAGTTAAAACTGTTCAACAAGTCATTGGTACAGTTAGAGATAAAGAGACTAGTTCTGATTGGGATAGGGTTTTTCAAGGTAAAAGTGTAGTTAAAGTACAAGGTAATCAATTAAAAACATTTAAAGATTTTGATACGGCTTTACAACAGTTGACTAAAGTGGGAAGTTTTGATCCTACAAAAGCGAAAGAGGCGTTGTTAAAAATGTCAAAATCAATAGAAATGTGTGGCACTGATGTATTAGGGGATAAAGGTATAATTCCTGGGCAAAAACCAACAGTTCCAGTTAAATATGAATTTAACAAAGATAAAGATGATAATATACATGTTGAATTAACCTATGAAGGATTCATTAGTGTTGCAGGTAAAGAACCAAAATCAGGTGCATTTAAACTTAACTTAACGTTTTATCAAGCTGAACAATATTTTGTAGCCGAAAGACAGTTTGAATCAAAGGAAAAGTTAGACTTAACTCCACTAGCCAAAAAACCAGGTAGGCATTAAAAACTCAAAAATCATTTCAAAAAATATCCAGAGCTAATCATAGCTTGGTTACCATTACAATTTTCAGCAAAAGCAATAATTTTACATATATCGTTTGATAAATTAATTATGACAAATCTAGCATTATTAGGAGAATTAGGGATTTTATAAGCATTTTTTTCCCACCATTTTTTATTTGGATATCCATCTTTGTTGGTGATGCGAATTTTAGGATAGCCACTCCAAAATGGGCATTCGGTGGTATTTAAACAGTTTTTGGTAAGAGAGTTAGAGTATAACATTTCTTTAGCTAGCGCTAAAGCATTTAGGCTAGCTTGTTGTGCTTGTAGCATTTCCCATTTTATTTGAGATTGTTTTTTAAAACTAGGATTGTAAATAATACTAATAATTCCAGTAATCATAATAAGCACTATGATAATAAATATAGTACTACTTTTGGCTAATTGTTTATTAATATATTTCATGATTTATATGGTATTAATACACCTGTAACAAAAGAAGTTTGTTTTTTCTTATTAGTAAGTTCCCAACTAATGTTGATAATAAAAATTTTGTTTTTTGTGCACCAAAAGATATTTCCTATGCCATTAGGTAAGTTATCGCGTATAGCTTGTTGCCAATAAGTTAGATCGTTTGCTGCTGTAGTTAGTGAATTGCAACCTTTAAAATCGGTATAGCAAGTATGGTCAATATATTGTTTTTGCTTAATAGTTGAGTCTACATAAAGGCTATTTGGGCCTTTGAAAAATTCTTTATAGTTAAGATACATCCTATTAGTAATATCATTAGCTAGTACATTGGCTATTTTTTTATTAAAGTTATCTTGTGTTTTATTATTGACATGTATTTGCCAAGAAGTAGCTATTAAAGTAATGAAAGTAGCAACTAATAAAAAAATTAAAATTGTCAGTTGGCTAAAACCATGGTTTTTAGATATTGGCATATTAGTTATTATGCAATTAAAATGGATTTATGCAATTTAAAAAATATTGGTTAAGTTTTCTGGTATGGTCAACAGAGATTAAAGAATACTTATTAAAAGTATGCGCACAGCTTAAAAAATATTTGTTAGCAAAATATCCCACACTACTAGACACAATTAAAGAAAATTTATTTAAATTTTTTTTGCTGTTAATAAAAAACAAAGAATTATTTAAACAACTTATATTAAAAAAATTGTTTAGACGTATAGCAAAAGTTAAAAAATATCTATTTAAACGGTATATTTTACGATTAATAGAAATTAAAGAGTTTATATTAAAAATATGTATAGATTTTAAAGGATATTTGCTAAGAAAGTTGTTTGGGCTTATAGAAAAGATCAAAAAATATTTATTTAAGTGGTATTTACGGTTCATACAAGTTAAAGAGGTCGTATTAAAAAGATTTATACAAATTAAAGAATATTTATTTGGGAAGCTGTTTGAAAAATTAATAACGATAAAAAAATATTCATTAAAGCTGTTTGCCAGATTAATAGAAATTAAAGAATTATTATTAAAAATATTTACATGGGTACTCAACATTAGGAAATATTTATTAAATGGATCTGTATTAGTACTAGAATTAGGATTATTAAGTGTTATTTTTTATGCAGGCAAAGAATTTTATTCTCAAATTAAAATTACTGAAAATATAAAAACCGTGCAGAGTGAGCTGGCTAATACAGTGTTGTCGTTAACTAATTTATTAGGTAAATCGACTGGGAATATTGATATTCTTGAGCAAGGAGACCAAATAAATGTTAAACCAGCTTTATATTATAGCCAACAACAAAAAAGTCATAAATTGGAGTTAACTTTATTAAATCCTAGTTATGGGTTTGTAGATTGTGCTGGAGATATAACCGCCAATGTTAGTTATCCTGCAAAAGTAATTCTAACTTGGCAACCAATGCAACATTCTTCTGAATTATATGAATTAATTTGTGAACGGTATAGCAATTCTAACAGTAACTCTAAAGCTTCTAATAAACATAAAAAAGTTTTATTGAGTAATATTAATGCAGTAAAATTTAAATTTTTAGAATATATAGATTCCAATGGAATTAGTGTAGTTAAGGGGATTAATGCAATTAAAGAGATTGATCCTAAAAAACTACAACAAAATAATCAAAATATTAATGATATTCGTATTAGAGCGGTACAAATTGGTATGTTAGTGCAAAGCCAGGATAAATTATATTATAATGTTCGCCATAATTGGTATAGTATTTTTAATGATCATATAAATTTTTTAGATAGCTGTATACATAAAGTCATTTATATTACCGTGAAGAGTAATTTATCTTAAAAATTTATTAAAGTTTTTTGACTTGACTATTAATAATTTGCCCATATATCATCAGTAGTAATTTAATTCAACTTAAATTCAAACTTAAATAAACAAGAAAAATTTATAATTTTTGATTGGAGGAATGCATAATGAGCATGAAAATTCGTCCTTTACACGATCGTGTTATTGTAAAACGTATAGATGAACGTAAAACAGCTGGTGGAATTGTAATTCCAGAAACAGCAGGAGAAAAACCACAACGTGGACTTATTCAAGCAGTTGGTCCGGGTAAATTTAATAGCAGTGGTACATTACAAAAAATGGAAGTTAAAGTCGGAGATGAAATATTATTTGGTAAGTATTCTGGCACAGAAGTAAAAATTGCTGGAGAAGACTTATTAGTAATGCGTGAAGAAGACATTATGGGGATTATTGAAGCCTAATAGCTTAGGGTGTTTTAGTTTTAAATTTTTTTGAATGAGGAAAAAATCATGGCAGCAAAAAGTTTAAGTTTTGGTTCAGAAGCGCGTGAGCGTTTATTGGTCGGAATGGATATTTTAAGAAAAGCAGTTGAACAAACATTGGGCCCTCGTGGTCGTAATGTGGTTATAGAAAAATCTTTTGGTGCGCCAATTATTACTAAAGATGGTGTTACTGTGGCAAAAGAAATAGAGCTAGAAGATAAAGTAGCTAATATGGGTGCTCAAATGTTGCGAGAAGTTGCATCAAAAACTTCCGATGTTGCTGGAGATGGTACAACTACGGCTACAGTATTAGCAGCTTGTATAGCAAGAAAAGGTAACGAATTAGTAGTTGCTGGTATGAATCCAATGGAATTAAAAAGAGGTATAGATAAAGCAGTTATAGCAGCTGTTGAAGCATTAAAGAAAATGTCAGTGCCTTGTTCGGATGATAAATCTATTGCACAAGTTGGAACTATCTCTGCAAATTCCGATGTAGCTATTGGTGGTATTATTGCTAAAGCAATGTCTAAGGTTGGAAAAGAAGGTGTTATTACTGTTGAAGATGGTACTAACTTAGAAGATGAATTAAATGTTGTAGAAGGTATGCAATTTGATCGTGGGTATATTTCTCCGTATTTTGCCAACAACCAACAAAATATGACTTGTGAGCTAGAAAATCCGTATATATTATTAGTTGATAAAAAAATTAGTAATATTAGAGAAATGTTGCCAACTTTAGAAACTGTTGCTAAAGGTGGACGTTCATTATTAATTATAGCGGAAGATGTGGAAGGTGAAGCATTAGCCACTTTAGTAGTTAATAATATTCGCGGTATAGTAAAAACTTGTGCGGTTAAAGCTCCTGGTTTTGGTGATCGTCGCAAAGCAATGTTAGAAGATATTGCAATTTTAACTAATGCTCAAGTAATTGCCGAAGAAGTTGGTATGAGTTTAGAAGCTGCTAAATTAGAAGATTTAGGTAATGCTAAACGGGTTGTTGTAACTAAAGATAATACTACTATTATCGATGGCAGTGGTGATAGTAAAAAAATAGCTTCTAGAATTGCGCAATTACGTAAGCAAATAGAAGATACATCTTCTGATTATGATCGTGAAAAATTACAAGAAAGAGTTGCTAAGCTTTCTGGTGGTGTTGCAGTTATTAAAGTAGGTGCAGCTACCGAAGTTGAAATGAAAGAGAAAAAAGCTAGAGTGGAAGATGCATTACATGCAACTCGTGCTGCAGTTGAAGAAGGCGTATTACCAGGTGGTGGCGTAGCTTTCATTAGAGTTATTAATGAAGTTAAAAAAGTTAAAGGTGATAATCATGAACAGCAACAAGGGGTTAGCATAGTAGTACGTGCTTTAGAAGCTCCTTTACGTCAAATTGTGGCTAATGCTGGTGGCGAACCTGCTGTTATTTGCGAAAGAGTTAAAGCTGAAACTGGTAACTTTGGCTATAATGCTGCTAATGGTGAATTTGGCGATATGTTTAAATTTGGTATCTTAGATCCAACTAAAGTAACTCGTACTGCACTACAAAATGCAGCATCAGTTGGTAGTTTAATGATTACTACAGAATGTACCATATCTGATTTACCAAAAAATGAAAAGGATAGTGGTGCAGGTCATGGTCATCCAGGAATGGGTGGTATGGGCGGCATGGATGGCATGATGTAATAATATAGTTTTTAAACTATATAAAAATAAAAAATGGCGAATAAATTATAGTTCGCCATTTTTTTTACTTTCTATCACCTTTAAATCTTACTTGTTTTTTTTGTGATGGTGAGCTTTCTTTAGTATGAGGATGCTTTAAAATAGGTTTAACTGTTTTAGTACTTGGTAAAACAGGTTTAGGTTTGCTGTTAATTTGATGTACTGAAGAATTAGATAATTTTGAAGATATTAAATTAGCTAGCTCTTGATATTTAGTATTATATTCTAACAAAAAATTAGTATATTTATCATATGCTTTTTGTAACTCAAATGTTAATGAAGCTAGATCTTTATTAGAGTTTTTATTGAAAGAAGAGAAAGGTAGTTCTAACCGTTGAGGGTTAAGCATATATTCGTCCATAACGTTTTTTATAACCAGAACATTTGTATACATGCTATTTAATAACTCGTTATAGTTTTCCAATTGTTGTTTAGGAAGCGTAAAATTACTTATTGTTTTTAATTGCGCATCTAAATATATTAATCTTGATTTTAATGCCGAATTTGTCTCATCAAGTTTTGTGAGTAATTTGAGTATATTTTCTTTGTTGTCTAGTGTTTTTTTAGGCATATAATCCTCCAATATGTTTGTATTAATAAAGTTAGACATATGGTGATTCATTTAAGTTCAAAAATTGTTTAATTTATCGTTGATATACAGTTGTTATTGGTGTTAAATAAACATTTTTTGTAGATGTGTCTTTATGCAATTATACAATGTTCTATTGGAGCCGCATTAATTTCTAACTTATCTCTATTTTTTGCTATAAGATTGTATAATATAGCTATAATAAAAGCACTATTAAATGGGGCTATAAATATTATAGAGAAGCTATTTCGTATAATATCATTTACAGAAAAGCTGTCCAATATAAAAGAGCATGCACTATGTAATATACTTATCATTAAAAAAGCTCCAAACGTATACCGCCAATTTCCTAAAACTAGTTTAAAGCTATTTTTAATAGAATCTACAATACTATTTTCTTCTATAATTAATAAGTAATTTGCAAACATAATATATACAAAAATAATCGCACTAGGAATGAATGGTAAAATACAACATATGTATATTGTAAGTTTAAGGTGTAATAAATCATCCATAGGGAAAGTGAACAAAACAACCATGAACAGCGCAATGGCTATTACGAATATTATGAAATATAAAATATGAATTAATAATTGGGAGAATGCTTTGTTAGCTCCGGTTGTAATTGCTTGACTAAAATATACGTTTTCATTATTAGCGATCTTATTAATAATATAAATTATACTGACGTTTGTAATAGAAAAAACAATGGCATATAAAACTATCGTTCCACCTAATAATATACAATGCTTACTAAAAATTAAATTTAAAGAAAATTGATCCCATTTATAACCTCTTAGTTTGTCCCAAAAGTCCAAAAATACGGGCATTAGTATTGAATGTGCAATTATAGAAATTAAACTAAATGGTATGGTTTTAATTAAAGCACGCTTCCATATTGAGAAACTCGTTTTAATTATTTGTAACATGTTTTGTGGTTTGGTTGGAATAATAATTTTCATAATTTTTTACTAATTGCTTTAATTATTAAATATATAATAGTACTATAATTTCTATTAAGGAAGAGCACAATGATTAAAAAATTATTACAACTAGTCCTAATTTTATTTTCGCCAGCAGTATTGTTTGCTAATGAATATTCTTACATTAATTATACTATTACACCATTTGTTAATGAAAACACCCCAAAAGTAATAGTCGAAACTGAGATACAAGGAAATTTATCCGAAAAACTAGTATTAAAGTTGCCAGATCATTGGGCTGGTATTGATTATACTAAGCAAATAAAAAATATTAAAATCAAGAATGCAAAATATAAGTTTACCGTTAAAAGAAAAAATACTCATGAATTAAGCATAACTATTCCTAAAGAAATTAATAGCATCCAGCTAAGTTACGAAATTTATCAAAAACCAAAAGATCCGGCAAATATTCATGAAACTATAATACGTAAAGACTTAATTCATGCACCAGGGTATGGGTTATTTGCTTGTCCAAAAGAATTAAAAGACACAGATCGCGTTCAGTTTAATATAAAATGGCAAAATCTTCCTAAAAAATGGTTAACTATTTCGTCTCAAGGTACAACTGGTTCATTACAAGTTACCTCTATAAAGCAGTTAGTGCCAGCTATTTATGTAGCAGGTAAAATACGTATGTACCAGATTATTGGCGGTAAAAGCCCAGTATTTTTATCACTTTATGGAACATTTAATATTAAAGATGAGCTTCTTATCTCTTATCTAGAGAATATAATTCACAGCCAACGATCATTTTTTAATGATTATAATTTCCCTTATTATGCCATAAGTCTTATAGAAGGAGATGATCCACATTCTATGGGTGGAACAAGATTGCATAATTGTTTTACAGCTTATTTATCACAAGGATGCGGTACTAAGCTAGATTATTATATTTTAATAGCTCATGAACATTTACATACCTGGATAGGCGGTAAAATCGCTAATAAATACGATCAAGAAGAATTAAATTATTGGTGGACAGAAGGTTTTACTGATTATTACTCAAGAGTGTTAGCATTGCGTTCCGGAGGTATTTCTATAGATGAGTTTATCTTGGAATGTAACCAGCTTCTTAAAAAATATTATTTATCGCCAGTATTAAATGAACCAAACATTAGAATAAAGCAAGATTTTTGGAAAAACTCTGACGTAGAAAAATTACCTTATTATCGTGGTTTTGTATTCGCAATTTATTTAAATAATATAATAAAGAAAAATAATATTAATCATTCTTTAGATAACATAATGTTAGATCTATTTAATAGTTTTGTTAAGAGCCATGCACAAAAAGAATTTTCAGTTGAACAATTTAAATCTATTGCAAAAAAATATGTACCGGAAGGAATCGATGAACAAATTATAAATTTTATAGACCAAGGAAAAACAATAGATCTTGGCAATCTTATGGCTGTTTTACCATTAAAAATCATAAGAACTAAAACAAAAGAATTTTACCAATTTAAGTCAAATTTATCGAGTAAAGAAAAAGATCGGATTAAACAATTTTTTGGATTTAGGTGGTTCTTCTCCAAACCTATTAGAACCTTTAGTACTTGGCCATAATAGTAATAAAATTTCAGGAATAAAGCAGGGTATGCAGGTAAATAGTAAAAGTAATATAATGGGTATAATCCAGCAACCAGTTCTATTTAAATCATTTAATCTAGCAATACTAAAGCGTATTTTTGTAATCTCTATGTTACTTAGTTTTTAGTTTAAGGCTATCATATCAAGTTATTTATATTAATACAGTTGGAAATACACTAGTGTAATCAGGCATAGTTAAAGATTGTTTTGTTGTTATTCTTTAGTTAGTGATTATGTAAAAATAATGCTTTGGTATTTTTGGTTGTTGCAGCACGTTTATTACCTAAAAAACTTATGGAATTAAGTTTGCAAAAAGTACCGATAAGAGAAACCTTTTATATATGAAAAGTACAAGTGTGGGTAAAAATTAAGAGTTGTATTATTATATCCACTTGGCTATAATTAAAAATTATGGGCAAGCTGTGGGAAATTAAAATAAATGCTTCTATTGGATATAGAATATTTTATGTGATGATAGAAAAATATACTATGGTTCTATTACATGGGTATAAGAAAAAATCACAAAAAGCGCCAACTAGAGAGATAGAAATAGCTAAAAACAGAATGACGGAGGTACTAAAAAATGAAACCATATACATTAGATGATCATATTAAAGAACAATATACACAAAGTAAGACTTTTGCTAAACATTATGATAGGGAACTTTTAATAAACTCTATTGCTAAACTTGCTGTCGAATTAAGAAAACATAAACATTTTACTCAACAAGAACTTGCAAAAAAAGCAGGAACTACACAATCTGTTATTGCTAGACTAGAAAGTGGTAAAGATACTCGTATACCATCGTTAGGGCTATTATTGAGGATTGCCGCAGCCTCTGGTGAAAAATTAAATATTAGTTTTAGTAAAAGATCATGAAAATTGTCCCCAACTTGATTCGAACCGGTGTTATCGCCCTAAAAGGGCGTTAAGTTGTACATCAGTGTTTTTGATTGTTACAGCACGTTTATTACCTAAAAAATACCTAAAAAAATTATTAAGACTTTTGGATTTAAGTTTGCAAAAAGCATCTATAAGTGATACCTTTTAGATATGAAAGGTAAAAAACACACGTTAATGGAATATATAGAAAACCTACAGTCAAACGGACAATATTGGTTTATTCGTGCAGATACAATAAAAGCTTTAAAAATGACTAAAATAGCTTTTAAAATGAGTGTGGGTAGATTAAAAAAAGCTAAACGTATTAAGGTAATAGGAAAAGGATTTTATTTAATTGTTCCAGTTGAGTATAGGAGAGCTGGTTCACCGCCACCTTATTGGTATATAGATCCTTTCATGAAATTTTTACAAATAAATTATTATGTTGGTTTATTAAGTGCTGCTGCATACTACGGAGCATCTCATCAAGTAAGTCAACAATTTCAAGTTATAGTAGATCGTTCAGTTATTTTAGGAAAAACTAATCAGCTTAATTTGGTATTTTTTAGAAAAAAAGAGCTTAGTAATACACCAGTAGAAGATTTAAAAGTTGCTACTGGTTTTGTCAAAATTTCTACTAAAGAAGCAACAGCTCTTGATTTAGTGCAATATTATAAAGCAGCAGGATATTTTGGATTGATAGCTACAATATTGTTAGAATTGTCGCCATTAATAGATCCAAAATTATTATTATTAGCTGTTAAGCAAGGGCAATATGAAATTGCTACTGTACAACGATTAGGATATTTATTAGATTTTCTTGGATTTAAAGAAAAAACAGAGTATTTATTTGAATGGTTACAAGAACAATGGAGATATAAAAAATATAAAAAATTGATTGTTTTAGTGCCAAATAAATTATCAAATATAAAACAACATTTAAAAGATTTAAAATGGCATATTATAATAAATGAAAAAATAGAGGTTGATGAAGTATGATCCCCAAAAGCTATATTACCCATTGGAAAAATTATTATAATTGGCCTTTGGAAGAACAGGTAGAGCAAGATTTAATTATTTGTAGAATTTTGTTAGAAATGTATAGTGATCCTATCTTAGCCAATCAATTAGCGTTTAGAGGTGGTACGGCATTACAGAAACTTTATTTTAACAAGATAACTCGCTATTCAGAAGATATTGATTTAGTACAAATTAATGTTGGGGCAATCGGAGAAACTATTAATAGGATCAGAAGTATTATTGATCCATGGTTAGGTACACCGAGTTATAAAAGAAATGAAGGTAGGTTTGTATTATATTATACGTTTTTAACGGAAAATGAACCGATTTCAAAACGAAAAATTAAAATTGAAATTAATACTAGAGAACATTTTGCTGTTTTAGGATACATAGATCAATTATTTATTGTTGATAGTCTATGGGTTAAAGGGCAAGCATTTATTAAAACATATTGTATTGAAGAATTACTTGGTACTAAATTAAGAGCGTTATTTCAGAGAAAAAAAGGCAGAGATTTATTTGATTTGGGAGTGGCTTTAGAATTAGTAGATGTTGATGTTAATAAAATAATTAAATGTTTTAATGAATATGTTGATTTTAAAGTAACTAGGGCGCAATTTGAGCAAAATTTATTTTTAAAGTTAAAAGACCCTGCTTTTTTAGAAGAAATGTTGCGATTAATGCCAATAAATTCAGAATTTGTCAATAAAATGAAATACTATAAACAAAATGTTTATGAACAAATTATTAAAAACTTATCTGGAGATAGTTGGAAATCTGGTTTTTCAACATCATGATTAATTGGTTCCAGAAATAAAAAATTTATACATGGTAAATTATATGGGTAGACAATTAAAAGATTCACGTATCGAAACTAGAGAGGCTCGTCTAAAATTAAAGCAAAGGCATGAGCCATATTGGCGTCTAATTCATCCTGGTTGCCACTTGTTATCGCAAAGAAGTATTAGGCGGTGTATGGATGTTACGTCGTTTAAAAAGCAATAGCCATTATACTAAGATGGTGCTGGGTGATGCCGACGACATGACAGATAGTGATGGGATAGTTATTTTAAGTTTTAAAGAATCAGTATTGATTTCATTGTCGATTATATGATTTTATAGCAGATTACTATGAGCTTTAAGTGCTGATAAAAGTATGCTGTGCTTGCTATATTTTTAAGCGTTTACCACAACCACATATAACGGAAATATTACGGAAATCAACTTATACCAAACAGCAAGAAAACCATAACCCATTGATCTAATTGACAATTTAAATGCGTCCCCAACCGGATTCGAACCGGTGTTATCGCCGTGAAAGGGCGTTAAGGTGTACGTCGGTGAACAACCAAAAACACTATAAATCCCTGTATTTTAAATATATTGTCCGTTATAATACGTTGATGTTTTTGGTTGTTTGCGCACGTTTATTACCTAAAAAATACCTAAAATCAGTGTAACCACAAACATTGTTTAAGTTATCTGGTTTTAAAGTCACAAAAAATGGTATATAATTGTGACATTAGATGCGGAATAATTATATGAAAAATACTGTTTTTACAATTAAATCTACAATATATGGCCATGGTAGGGGTTGGTGTTTTACCCAGAAAGATTTTGCTAATATAGATAAGCCATTAGCAGTACGTAAAGCTCTATCGAGGCTTAATGATTCTGGTTTCATTAATAGAATTAGTTGGGGCTTATATGAATACCCACGGCAACATAAAACTTTAGGCCAATTGCCTCCAGATCTGTCACAAGTCACTAAAGCGTTAGCTCGCGATTCTAAAATTAAAATTCTACCATCTGGCGCTTATGCTGCTAATCTTTTGGGTCTTAGTGAGCAAGTGCCAGGGAAGATTGTTTATTTGACAGATGGTCCATCGCGCAGGATGAATGTTGGTAAAACGGAGCTTATTTTTAAGCATACTACGATTAAGAATATGGTTGCAGCTGGGACTATTGCTGGTGTTGTTATTCAAGCATTACGGTATTTAGGAAAAGATCATATAGATCCTGTAGTAATAAATAAATTAACAAAACGTCTTTCTAGCTCAGAAATTAAAGAACTCCAAAAACAAAGTAGAAATGCCCCATATTGGGTTAGGCAGTTTATAAACAATATTGTTAGTAGTGGTATAGAAAATGAATGACTTTATTAAAATTAATCTACAAGATCGTAAGCCATATTTTGAAATAGCAGCTACCAATTCGGGCTTGCCAGTAAACATAATTGAAAAAGACTTTTGGGTTTGTTGGATATTAGAGAGGCTTTTTAGTTTGCCAAATATTGGATCCAATATGATTTTTAAAGGTGGTACTACTTTATCCAAGGTTTATTCAGTAATAGAGCGTTTTTCAGAAGATGTAGATTTATCAATTGATAAAGAAAAATTAGGTTTTATCGGTGAAAAGGATCCTGAACAAGCAATTAATAGTAAGAAGCAGAAGCAACTCATTGAAGATCTTGCAGCTAGTTGTAAAATTTTTATTAAAAATGAACTACATATTATTTTGTACGATGTAATTGTTGGTTTATTAGGAAAAGATAATAACTGGGAGCTTGTGATAGATCAGCATGAATCTGATGGGCAAACTATTTTATTTCATTATCCAACAATAAATAATTTATACAGTGGATATATTAATCCGAGTGTTAAGATAGAACTCGGTGCTAGATCCGACAATTGGCCAACGCAACAACACTTGCTTACTCCATATTTGCATCAGTATTTACCAATTAATGCTGTCAAAAAATATAATGTTAATGTAAGAGTATTAGATGTTGCAAGAACCTTTTGGGAAAAAGCAACCATTCTTCACATGTATGCCAACTGGCCAGAGCAAAAAATAATTAACCAAAGACAATCAAGACATTATTATGATTTTTTTAAGCTACTTAAATCAACGTATTTATCTGATGCACTATCTAAGATCAATTTGCTTACCAGGGTAGCTATGCATAAACAAATATATTTCCGCTGTGCCTGGGCTAAATATGAGCAAGCAAAAATTGGTACATTAAGGTTAACACCACCATTGTATGTTCAAAGTAGTATGCGTAAAGATTATCTTGCAATGCGAGAAATGTTTTTTAATACTCCGCCAGGTTGGGATGAAGTAATAACGGCAATTACTCAATTCGAAGTTGAATTTAATTCTGCAATGAGTTTGGCGTAAATATAATAAATTTTATTACAAATATTAGGAGTAAGATAAAGTAATTATATGGGTAGACAGTTAAGAGATCCACGTATCGAAACCAGAGAGGCTCGCCTAAAGTTAAAACAAAGACATGAGCCATATTGGCGTCTAATTCATCCAGGTTGTCATTTGGGTTATCGTAAAGGAGTATTAGGTGGTGTATGGATGTTGCGTCGTTTAAAAAGCGATAGCCGGTATACTAAAATGGTACTTGGTGATGCTGACGATATGACAGATAGCGACGGGATAATTATTTTAAGTTTTAAAGGATCGTTGCAAAAAGCTTTTGGAATTATAGAATCAAGTAATCCATGTCAAAAAAACTTAACGGTAAATTATGCTGTCAATCACTATTTAATCTGGTATAAACAGAATCGTAAAGCATATACAGAAACTGCGTCATGTATCGAGGCGCATATAAGACCGCTTTTAGGAACAAAACTTATTGCTGATCTCACTACTAGAGAAATAAAATTGTGGCATCAAAAATTAGCAGAGCAACCAGCACGTAAACGTAGTTCTAGTTTTGGTGGACAGCAATTCAAATTGTTACCACAAACTGATGATCAAAAAAGATCTAGACGTAATACCGCCAATCGTATTCTTACGGTATTAAAAGCCATATTAAATAAAGCATTTCAAGAAGAATATGTAAATAGCGATCTAGCTTGGAAGAGGGTAAAGCCATTTGCAAATGTAGATGAACCAGTTATACGGTTTTTGAACCAAAATGAATGTGTAAGGCTAATTAATGCGTGCCAAATTGATTTACGTAATTTAGTTAAAGGTGCACTTTATTCTGGTTGTCGTTATGGTGAACTAGCTAAACTACAAGTAAAAGATATTAGCATAACGCAAGCTAGTGTTTATATCCAACCATCAAAAAGCAATAAAGGGCGTCATGTACCATTAACGGTAGAAGGCCTTAGTTTGTTTAAATCTTTAATTATTGGTAAATTGGGCGATCAATATGTATTTACAAAATTAGATAATAAACCTTGGGGCAAGAATCATTATACAAGGCTACTCAAAGATGCTTGTGAAGCGGCTAAAATTTTACCTGCAATAAGTTTTCATGAATTAAGGCATACTTATGCCAGTTTTCTTGCGCAAAAAGGTGCTGATCTGCTTACTATTTCTAAATTGCTTGGACATGCTGACACTAGGGTGACATCGAGACATTATGCGCATTTGTGCGATAGGACTTTGGCCAATGCGGTTAATAGTTTATTGCCGAATTTTTTATCTTTAGAAAAAACTAATATGGTTCATGTAACAGCGGATCTATATGTGTGATAATGCAACAGCATTTTATGAATATCTAATTATAGCGCTGCATAAAAAAATGTCCTTGACCTATTCTATAACTCAGCGTTATAGTGAGACGGTAAACTGATTTATGGAAGTACAATATGTTTAATACAGTAGGGCTTAATATAATTACTATATTAATTATATTATATCATGTACTTGCTTTTGTTATTCCGATTGTTTTTAACGGAATATTAATTATTCTAGGGTTAAGATTATTCTTAGGTTTAATTTCAGAATAAAGTGTTAGCTTGAAACAATGGGTAGCTATTAACGTATAATACTCATAGAGAAATAAAAAACCACCTAATAATCTGTATTAGTTCCGATAACCAGTTTAAAGAGTGAAGCATTTACATTTAAGATTAAAAATTAATTATTCTTCAAAATAATCATTGTCGATTATAGGTATACCAATTTTTCTTTTAATTGATACCCCAACTTCTGCTTCTATCATAAGTTTTGCTATATCATTACCATCTAACAAAATAAGAGTATCTGATACTGACTTTGCATATTCTTTGGCGCTATTATTATATGAGGAAGTGGTTAAAAAGATACCTTTTGAAGCTTGCCTGCCTTTTAAGGCACCAAAAAACTTTTGAATTTCTGCGCTACTAATTTTATTATCTGATTTATATCGCTTAGCTTGAAGATAGATTTTATCTAATCCCAATCTATCTAAATCTACTATACCATCAATACCAAAGTCTCCAGATCCTCCGGTATGTTGTATACCTCCAGTTTTTCCATACCCAATGGCTTTAATCAAATCTAAAACTAATTCTTCAAATTTTAAGGGGTTAATTTCAAATAATTTTTCTCTTAATTCACTAATTACATTATTTTTAATTTCTTGGTAACCCATATTGATTTTTTCTTCAGGATCCACTTCATCAATTTGTACGTCAGTGTTATCTTCTGTGTTGGATTGATTTTTCTTTGCTTTAAATTCACAATAGCCTGAAAATTTTTCTAAATCTTTTGGAGAGATTGCTCCATCATGTTCCTTTAGAAATTTTTTGCCATCCTTAGATATAACTACCAAACCTTTTTGGGGGAACTGTATAAGACCAGACTTTTTCAAATAAGTTATTGCCCAGCCAACCCTATTTTGTAATCTATTTTGTCCTGACTCTATACGCTCATTTAATTCATCTTCACTAAAATGCATTTTCTCGCCTACAAGTTCAACAATTTTTGATCTGTGAATTTCTTTGGAAGAACAAACTATTTCTAATGTTGGTCTTAAGAATGATTTAAAACCTGGTATTGCCATTATGTTGCTCCTTTAATCATGGTTTAATGGTTATGTTTTGATAGATATTTTTTAGTAAATTGTCAAAAATGTATTTTTCTGGTTCAAGTGATGTTTCTTCTTGATCTTTAAACTCTCTTACAATGCGATTAAGAGCAAATTTATTAAGAAAGCCTTTCTCGCAAAGCTCAATAAAATTTTCTTTAGTTATTCCCGTCATTACATTAAAAAATTCAGGGGATTTCGTTTGGATTACATCGTTAATATTATATTCTCTCTCGTATGTCATATAAATAAAATCTGCCATACAAATCGCCAGTCTTTTGATTTGAGTCGCATACCATTTTTTTCGTGTTTGGCGTTCTTTGTCCTTGTCTTTTTCCATAAACTCACCGATTACTTTCTCTATTTCTTCTGTAGATAGCTCGGCATCATTCTTGATCTCTTTAAGTTTCTCAGCGTCAATTCCTATTTGTGCTAATTCTTTTATATCAACAGAACCAACTTCTTGCGTTCTATAGCCTTTAACATTGTTTAAAATTTCTAATAAATATGGATGTTCATTAAGTAGTTTTAATGAATCAAAATTTACTAATATATTTGAAGTGATCCTTCGAGCCAACGAAAGTCTTGAACCACCATGATCAAGTACATCAAAAATATCTTTTGCAGTGGTTGGTATGCTGGTTAGGTTTCCTTCTATAAATCTTTTAATAACTAAAGTATCACATAATCCAGCAACAGTAATTTCTAAATTATCTTTTTTATGATCAAAACTTTGTTCGTAGCTTTCTTGTTGATCAAGCTGGTCGGCAATGTTATTCGCACAATCGTATACGATTTTTAAACATCTTGTTATAGCAAAATCAAATACCCATGCCTTAGGTTTTAGGACTATAGTTTTGTTCTCTTTATTACCAATCCAAGTTGACTGAACTCTAAAAATAGCCTGAAAATATGCTTCTGCGGATTGGACATCATTTAGCACTAAAATACTATCCCATTCTCTGATAGTAACACCCGTTAAAAATCGTCCACATGTTAACGTAATAGTACCAAGCTTTGTAGGATTGGAATTAACTTCATGAATGTTTCTTTCGATAATTGCTTTTTCTTTGGCTATAAAATTAGCATCATCTTCTGATTTTGTACCACTTCCTGAAGCATTAATTAGTACAAATTTAGAGAAATAAGGATGATGCTTTAATTTTTGTATAAGAGCAGTAATAGATTCTACCCGATTTAACCACCATACAGTATGACGAATTGATGGTACCCCTAACCCCCTGTTTCAGGAAATCTGTCGCCTAGAAGTTAAATAACTTAGGTGGGCGATGGAGTATAATTATGATCCCAAAAAATAATTTTTCTGAAGACTTTAAAAAAACTATGGTTACAAAATTG
>Ga0116135_1000054_pt1 | contig 50478 bp, 44 predicted proteins | sample June2015DPH_20_1_FD_89738 | JGI IMG/M metagenome (GOLD analysis project Ga0116135, IMG submission 89738) | Peatland microbial communities from SPRUCE experiment site at the Marcell Experimental Forest, Minnesota, USA - June2015DPH_20_10 | ecosystem: Environmental > Terrestrial > Soil > Wetlands... | reverse complement strand
GTGGAAGGCAGCAAAGCCGTGCTGGCTCTGATTCTGGCGAACAAGGCTTTGGCCACCAATCAGGCGGGAGAACAGTTGCTGGCCACGCACCTCAGGAGCAGAGACGGCTACACTATCGAGCGATTCATTGAGTCCATTCACCGCGGCGAAGACGTGGTGGACGGCAAGCTGGGCGCCATCAAAGTTCCAACATTGATCATCTGGGGGCGGGAGGACGCTCTCACCCCTTTGGCCGGAGGGCAGATGTTCGCGAGCGAAATTGCAGGATCGGAACTGGTGATTCTGGATCATTGCGGCCACATTCCTCAGTTCGAATGTGCAGCTCCGTTCAATGGAACACTGCTGAAGTTCTTGAACAGCGGGCAGCCGACGGCGAGTAAACAGTAGCTCAAGAATCCACGAGCCAGAATCCAGAATCCAAAGCCCGAATCGCCGCTGCGGGGAACTCCTGGATTCTGGCTCCGGAATTCTGGATTCTTCGGCGTTCCTGCGCTACAATCAGGATTCATGGCGATTGCGGTCCGCACATGAGGCTGGGAATCGATTTCGGCACCACGCGCACGGTTGTGGCTGCGGTGGATCGCGGGAATTATCCTATCCTTCCGTTTGAAGATCCGGACGGCGCGGTGGTGGATTGGTTTCCATCGCTGCTGGCGGTCCGGCACGGCCAACGGCTTTATGGCTGGCAAGCGTGGGCCTGCCAGCAATATCCGAATTGGACCATCGTGCGGTCGTTGAAGCGGGTGCTGCAAGATGCCGGCCCCTCCACCATCCTGCAGTTAGGCGACGAGCAAGTTCCGTTGGTCCAAGTGCTCCACGAAATGACTGCGGCGCTGCGGGCTGCGCTGCCGAAAGAACGGCTGGAAGTGGTGCTGGGAGTTCCCGCCAACGCGAATAGCAATCAGCGGTTTCTTACGGTAGAGGCTTTCCGCGCAGCCGGCTGCGATGTGATCGGCCTGCTGAATGAGCCATCCGCCGCTTGCATTGAGTACGGCCACCAAACCAAAATGACCGGCCTGATTCTGGTCTACGACCTAGGCGGCGGAACTTTCGACGCGTCGCTGGTGAAGATCGGAGAGAAAACCCACGAGGTGCTGGCCACCGAAGGGATTCCAACCTTAGGCGGCGACGATTTCGACGAAGTGCTCGCGGATCTCGCGGTGACGGAAAAGGACCGCGATGAACTCTCTCAGTCCGAGCAGTTCCGTTTGTTGTTGGAATGCCGGATGAAAAAAGAGGCTGTGCATCCCAACACACGCAAGATCGTTCTGGATTTGGATAATGTGCGCGAAGGTTGGGGCACTGTAACCGTGCAGGCGGCCGATTATTATGAGCACTGCCGGCATTTGGTGGAAGAGACATTAAACGTGGTGGAAGATCTGCTGGTCAAGAACGGAAGCAGCGATTTGGAAGCCATGTACGTGACCGGCGGCGGCAGCGAGCTGCCCATCGTGAATCGAATGCTGAAGGAACGCTTCGGCAAACGCGTCCGTCGATCGGTACATGCGCGCTCGGCGACCGCGATCGGGCTTGCGATTCAGGCCGACCAGCAGGCCGGCTACGTGCTGAGCGACAAATTCTCACGCTACTTCGGCGTGTGGCGCGAGAGCGATTGCGGGCGCGGCGTGTTTTTTGATCCGCTCTTCACCAAGGGCACGGTACTGCCGCGTTCCAGTCAGCAGCCGCTCGAAATCCGGCGCGAGTATGCGCCGGTGCACAATATCGGCCATTTCCGGTATATCGAATGCACGTATCTGGTTGACGATGGACAGCCCGGCGGCGATGTTACGGTTTGGGATGAGATTCGCTTTCCGTTCGATCCGGCGCTGCAGGCTTCCGACGGTCTGCCGGTGGAGCACTCCCAGGCTGTGACATCACAGAGCATCGAAGAACGATATTCAACCGATTCCAGCGGAGCGGTGATGGTCACCATAACGAATCTCACCGCCGGGTATTCGCGGCAATTTCGATTGGGCCGATGGGCGTCGCCGGAAGCCACGCCGGCCAAGCCCAGAGTTCGCCATCGAGCGTACAAGCCAGCATCGCTACGGGCCAAGCGTAGCCGCGGATGAGCGAGTTGGTCGACCGGATTCGCCAGTCGAAAGTCTACGACTTGGCTCAACCTTATTTCGTTGGGATGCCGCATTATCCAACGCATCCGCCGTTTCTTTTTGGACTGACCAAGAAGCATGGCGACCTGGTGGCGGAAGGCGGTGTCAGCTCGGCCGCCGATTCCATCGCGCTCGGCAGCCACGTCGGCACGCACATCGACGCGTTGTGCCATTTTTCCTGCGGTGGGAAGCTTTTCGGCGGCATGGAGGCGCGGGCGGTGCAAAGCGATGCCGGCGGCGTTCGCGAGCATTCGGTGGATCTCGTCGAGCCGATCCTGCGCCGTGGCGTATTGCTGGACATGGCCGCGCAGATGAATATGGATGCGTTGCCCACCGATTTCTCGATAACGCCAGATCATCTGGAAAAAGCCGCGCAAGAAGTAGAAATCCAAAATGGCGATGTCGTTCTGATACGGACCGGCTGGGCGCGTTTCTGGAACGATGCCGCGCGTTACATCACCGGCGGCTCGGGAGCGGTTCCATGTGGTCCGGGCCCAGAACTCGACGGGGCGCACTGGCTGAGCAAGCACGGGATCTTTGCGGCGGGCTCCGATACTGTGGCCTTCGAAAAGGTGCCATCCGGGAGCATGCCCGTTCACGTACATCTGCTGGTGGAGAGCGGAATCCACATCATCGAAGCGCTGAATTTGGAGGAATTGGCGCGCGATCGTGTTTATGAATTTGTGTTTGTGGCCGCGCCGCTGAAGATTCGCGGCGGTACGGGATCGCCGATTCGTCCGCTTGCGCTGGTCTGAGGGCTAGCCCGCCAAGGCGGTTAGCGGCTTCCAGCCGCGTCCGCCGCTTCAGGATGCAGTCCGGAATGCGGCTTGACGCCGCTGTCTTTCCACGCGCGCAGCTCGGTAAATCCGGCCGCAATCTCGGCGGGCAAAATGGCGCAGTGTCCATCGTGTTTCACGTACTGCTGCACGAACATGGCTTGCGAACCGGTTTGCTCCGTCAACTCCGGATAGCGGTTCGGAATGCGGACTGGGACTAGCGGATCGTAACTCGTATGAATCGCGAGCATCGGATGAGTCAGCCGACCGGTGGGAGTGTACCAGGCGCGAATATATTCCGAGGCGTGCGGATCGGCCTTGTAGCGCTTTACTCCGTCGTTGAGAGCGTTGTAATCGTCGGGGCTCTCATAAATCACGTCGCGATTGTCGAACGGATTGCCGCCGGCGCGGCGCTGCAGGTCGAGCAGCATGAAGGTGATAAATGTCAGCGTACCGGCCAGATCTTTCGTATTGTGAGCGCCGGAATAGCGGAGCAGCGCGGCGGCTTTCTCGGGCGCCGCGTCGATCACCGCTTGAAGCTGCTTGGCGGCGTCTGGCGTACTCTGATAATCCGCTGGAACTTTGTCGGCCGGCGGCAGCGCGCCGGGGAAATAATAATCAAACACCACGCGAGGCGTCGAATGCGCCGCGCTCCATGAAATATGTGGTGGGCGCCAGAGGGCCGCACAACGCGAGGCCGGCGTCGTACGTAGTGGGGAAGCGTTCCATGAACATCATGGTCAGGAATCCGCCCATGGAATGTCCCGTGATGAATGTTTCCTTGGGCTGACCATATTTGGAGCCGAAGTACCTGCGTAGCGCTTCCGTGTCCTCGACGGCTTCCTGAATGGCCCAGCCGCCGGCCGCGTATCCGGACTCCGCGACGGCGTAACCCTGGTCGGTGAAAACGGCAAGCACCGGAGGCAGCGTGCCTTCCTTGTAGGTGACGGCGATGGGGCTGTATCCATGACAGTACATCACCAAACCGCCGTTCCAATTGGCTGGAATATCAATGCGGAATTTGGCACCGTTGATTTCGCCCATCTCGACTTTGGGTTCGCCCGGCGCAGCCGCGCAGAAAGTTGCGCAAGCCAAGAGGGCAGTGATTAGTCTCATCGTGGAGCCTCCTCGAGAGTTACCGAAAGTATAGCAAGCAGGTGGCCAGGCGGCAGGATGCAGGCGGCGGCAAGCACCGCCGGATTACCGGTCTCTCCACTGCCTCCTGCCGCCTGGCGCCTGCCGCCTGGTCAATATCGCTGCAAAAAGCCGCCCAACTCCTGCCCCATCGCCTTCCGCTTTGCGATGCACAGGTCGATTTGTTCCAGGGTCTGGGCGAGATTTCTGGGGCCGCCGGTGAAGGATTTTACGCGATCCGCGAAGAATGTTTGGACGGCATCGCGATGAGATGCATCGCAGAATGCCCCTCCCACAAACGGGAGGTCCGCGGCATAGTCCTCCCCCACTTCGCGCGGGATCACCGTCAGGAGCTTGTCGATGTTTTGCTCGACAAATTGGAAGGGCAGGTCGCGCGTTTCGGGATAGGCACGAGGCCCGAACAGCAGCGCAAAGAACGATTCGCGGGCGTCAAACTCCTTCGTGAGCATCAACGCCAAAGCCCGGCGCACGATCTCCGGATTCCGGAATCCGCCCAGCGCGCCGATGATCAATTCGCGCTGGTGTTGATTCTGTTCCTTCGCCGCAGCCTCGTGCAGGCGATCGAAGAGATCGCTCGTTCCAAATTCCGCCGCCGTGCGCAGCACCGGGGAAATCATATCCGGATCAATGCCGTTGCGGTCGCTCAGCCATTTCCGTGCTAGCGGCTCGACGCCGGCTATCAGTTCGCGCTGTTCTCCCACGCCCGCCACAAAAGGCACCAACTCCTGCCGCAGCAAGCGCGTGTCTTGGGTTTCATCGGGCTTCGCCACCCACCCCAATTCCAGGGCCCGCTTGCCGAACACTTCACGGATGAACTGCGCGCCCTTCTCGCGCAATTCCTCGGGTACGGCGCTGGTCCTCAGGACTCCCGCGATGTCCATCACCTTCGATACAATTTCCCGGTTCGGATCCTGGCTGAATTCGGAAACCAGATCCAGCGCCGCTCGCGGAGATATGTCTCCGCTATTCATGAGCGACTCCACGTTGCCGAGCACGCCCACGCGTTCCGCCAAGCTGAGATGCGATCCGTGATCGGCCAGCACCTTGTCCAGCAGGCCGTTCTTGTAATCGACCTGGTAATAGCCGTTCTCCCCGTCATTCGGCTCCAACCAAACCGGGCAAGTCTTCGCAGATGCCAACACCATACGGGATCGAGGATCGGAAAGCAGCTCGCATTGACGATGCTTCGTGCTGCCGGATTCGTACGCAACGCAGATCGGAATCAGCCAGGATTGCTTGCCGGAACCCGGGGAGCCGATCGGCAGCAAACGCTTTTGCGACAACTCCAGAGCCGGTTTCGCCGTGCAATCCAGCGCCACCGAAACCTCGGGAAATCCGGCTTGATTCAGAAAAGTGTCGAACGCAGGCGCGATGTCGTGGCCGGCCGCGGCGCTGATTCCGGCCTCGAAATCCTTGGCCGTGGCCGCTCCCCAGGCGTGTTGTTTGAGATAAAGCTGGATGCCTTTCCGGAATTTCTCTTTGCCGATCCAGGTTTCAAACATCTGGATCACCGCCTCACCCTTCTGATAGGTGATGCCGTCGAAAGCGTTTGCGATGTCATCGTTCGATTCGATGGGCTGCCTGATTTTTCGCGTCGAAATCAAGCTGTCTTCGCCCATTGCAAAAAGCCGGTCGTTCACCATGGTCGCGTCAATGTGCCACTCCGGCTTCCACTCGGCAACGATCTTGTTTTCCATCCAGGAAGCGAACGCCTCGTTCAGCCAGATGTCGTCCCACCAGGCGGTGGTCACGAGATCGCCAAACCATTGATGCGCCATTTCATGCGCGGTAACGATGGCACACTCACGCCGGCGAGCGATGGTGTCGTCCTCAGGTTTCGAAAGCAGCAACGTCTCGCCGTAGGTGATCAGCCCGGCGTTTTCCATCGCAAAATTGCTGATGGGCATTACGATGGAATCCAACTTTTCGTAGGGATACGGAATGCCGAAATAATCTTCCAACAACTTGAGGAGCTCCGGAATGGATTCAGCCGCGTACTTCGCGTTGACGCCCTTGCCGCGCGGCGTGATGATGCGCAGCGGCGTCTTGCCCAACTTCCCCGCGTCGACAATGTCGAAACGGCCTACCGCCAAAGCCACCAGGTAACTGGGCAGCGGTTTGGATTCCTTGAATTTCACCGCCCGCATGCCGTCCGGTTCGTCGGCGTGGGAGACTTCAGGCGAATTCGCCACAGCGACATCGTCCTTGGGCACGTGCAACGTCAATTGCCACGGGACTTTGAAACCCGGCTCATCGAAGCAGGGGAAGGCGCGGCGCGCGTCCGTTGGTTCGAACTGGCTGTAGACGTACCACTGGTCCGCTTCTTTCATCTGAAACAAGCCGGCGCTGCTGTTCCGGCTGATTTTACCCTGGTAGGCGACGTGAAGAATGCCTTTTCCCGAAACCGGGTGGTCAAATGAAAATCCGGCAAAATCTTTTCCACCGTCCAACACTTCGGCTTTTGACGGCGCTCCGGATGCCGGCCGGAAGCTGGCCTCCTGGATCTGTAAATCGGATGCGTTTAGCCAGATGACCGGCGTCGCGGTGCGAATGTCGATACTGATATCCACAGCGCCTCGAAACGTATCGCGATCTGGAACGATGGTGAGATCCACTGCGTAGCGGATCGGCTGTACGTTATCCGGCAGGCGCAGCTTAGGAGGTTCCAGTACAGGTGCGGCCAGAGCAGCCGTGAGGGAACAAGTAGCAAATAAGACGAACAATCGCATGTTTGTGGAATTTAAACTCTAACTTCTACCGGCGCCGGCACGATTTCAACGGCGCTCTTCTGCAGCCACACCACCGACAGAGCGCACAAATAAAGTCCGGCGCCCACCAGCACGGTGGCGCGCAACCCGATGTGTATGGCGAGGAAGATTGCGGCCGCTGATCCTAATACGCTGGATGCCGCATTCAAAGCCCAGGCCCAGCGCACGGCTTGCGGGAAGCGCATTTCGAGCCACGTCAGGCCGGTGGGAAACGGGATGCCCATCAGGAACGCTGCCGGCGCAATCAGACAGACGGTCACCAGGATCTTCGCTTCCAGGGGCCAGCCCACGCCATATTCGCTGATAGGAGACGCAGCGAAGGCGATCACGGAAACAGCCGCCGCCACGCCCATTAGAGTGATGATCAAACGGCCGCGGTGTGCGCCGCGAATTATCCGTCGGCTATAAAAACTTCCCAGCCCGCTCCAAACCAGCATGGAAAAAACGATCACCGTTAGGGCATACGTGGGATGGCCGAGGAACAGAATGAACTTCTGAATTAAGGCCACTTGAATCATGATGTACCCGGCGCCCAGGCACAGGAAATACAGCAGGAATCCTCTGAGGCCCTTTTCAACCGGAAGCCGTGCGCGGAGCAGCAGCGGCGGCAGCGCCAGAATCACAACGGTGGCAACCACGCTCACTCCCAACAACTCGAAAAGCAGCGGTAGCGCGTGATTGATCTTCGAATCCGCCGCGTCGCCCGGCATGGCGATGTATTTCCATAGATCGCGGGTTTGAACCGTATAGAAGAAAAACGGCCGGTCATCGTCGATGGGTGAAACATCGAATGGGTAGTTCGCAAGGAATTTGTCCGGGTCCGGACTCAGAAGAAACTGCGAAAACGCATTGTCCAGTTTCTCGCCGGGCAGATACACACGCTGTAAGTGGCCGTTTCCACTGGCTGACAACGCTCGTGAAATATCGGTGCTGGTGGCGGGCTTGCGAAAGATCACCACCGTATCCTGCGAGCCCCAGCCATTCAACTTCTCGGCATCCGCCCGCACCACCATAATATGCTTGGACGGCTCAGTTTCGCCCAACTCCGCCAGCGCCGACCGCGCCAGCGAGAGCAGACGTAGGGATTCGCGCGGAGGATCGAAACCCCAGCGCGTGAAAGCCATCAATCCGTCGTCGGTGAGATGCTCGAGATAATCGCGGAAGGCATCCGTGGTATACAGATTATTCTCGGAAAGCGCGAACGCGCCCGCCGCCGTAGAAGCCCAGGTATCAACTAGGGTAGCTTGCAGAACCTGATATTTCTCCTGGCTGTGGCGCACAAAACTCCGTCCGTCTTCCACAAACAAATGCACCTCGGGACGGAAATAGAGGCGATTGCTGAGATCCGGAAATCGCTCGCGCATGATGGTGTTCGCGATAATCGGATTGATCTCAACCGCGGTGACATCCTTGCTTCCCGAACCGATGGCGCGAGAGACATCCCAGCCGCCGCCCGGTCCGATGATCAAAGTCTTCGCGCCTGGCCGTAAGACGTACGGGAAGCCCGGGCCCTGACTCAGCAATTTCTCTTTCTCAGCGGCCGTGAGATGATCCAGATCGAAGCGCGGAACACCGGTGGAAGCATCCGCATCGATGAGGATTGAGGCCCGCTGACCGGGCTTGTTCACCAATCCGATTCGCGAAAAGCTGTTCCACTGTACGAACTGCTCCTGGGGAAGCGGCATACCCTTGGCGTAGTGAATATCGATGGGATGCAGTTTCCAGTTGTAAACAATCAGCGCGACGAATCCGAGGGCTAAGACCACGGCGGCCACGCGCCCACGCAGCGTGCCGGCCAGGTTGTACCAGATGGCCGCCGACACGGCGAACAGAACGGAAGTGGCCAACACCGTGTTCGGACCGCCGAATTGGTTCAACAACGGCACCAGCGCCAGGCATCCGCCCGCGGCTCCGAGCAGATCGAAGAAATAGACCCGGTCCACCCGTTGGATGGCTTCGGCGACTGCTAACGAGACCACCGCCCCGGAAAAGAAAAACGGCAGCGCGCTCGCGAAGAACACCACGGCTAGCGTGCCGTTGTCCATAGTCGTGCGCGAGAGGATGAAGATCAGGCACAGCACCACCACGAAGCTGTTGAGAACTGCCAGCGTTCCCAGCTTGAAATATATATTCTGTTTCCAGCCCGCTATTACGTATGAAAATACGCCGCCGGCGCCCAACCCGAACAACGCGATAGAGATTGCAAGGAATGCGAAATGATAATAGAAAACCACCGAGAAGATGCGCGTCAGCGACAGTTCCAGGATTAGAGTGGAGAGCGTGGTAAAAGCCACGCCCAGGTACACTTGCGACCACCTGGTTCGACTCGAATCTGCGGATGAACTAATGCGGGGCAATTCCCTATGTTAGAGGATTCGTGCTGAAGTTCGCATCCAGCCGGCCGCCGGAGCATAAAGCGTGACATCCGGCGGCCCAGCTCTTCTTCCCTAGAACTTCAGACGGGGATGAAGCCGCACGGGTTGCGACTGCCTGCTACATCATTGCCGCCGGAGGCGCTGGTTCATCCGGATGCCCAGCATTTGCCAACGGTAAACGCACCAACAGGAATCCTAACAACAAGATGACGACGATTCCGAACAAATACGAAGGATCGGCGAAGATCTTGGGCAGCGGCCACTCAAAAAACCGGAAGGCCGCGATAACCAGGCCCATCAGCGATTCACCGGCAATCAATCCGGACGCGGTGAGTATGCCCACGTTCTCCACACGCGCCCGTTGGGCTTCGTTGAGACCCGATTTCTTCCGCTGCGAATCAGTGACCCAGCGAAACAGCCCGCCGAGAAAAATTGCAAACGTGGTGTTGATGGGCAGATACATTCCCACGGCCACCAGCATGGGGCTGCGAACTTTCACCATGATCATAACGATGCCAAACATCACACCCACCACCACTAACGACCACGGCATATCACCGCCAACAATACCCTGCGCAAGCGTAGCCATAAGTCCGGCTTGCGGAGCGGAGAGTTTGGGATCGCCGAACCCGCTGCCGCCGTTTTTGATGTTCGCGGCCTGCAGAATGTAGAGGGGCCAATACATGGCCGCGCTCGCCACCACCACGGCAATCAACTCGGCGATCTGAATCCGCCGCGGCGTTCCCCCCAAGATGTATCCCACTTTGAAATCCTGCAACAGTTCACCGGCGACGGCCGAGGAAACACAGGCTACCGCCGCGACGCCCAAAACAACAGCCACGCCGCCAGGTCCCGACACACCCAGTGAGACCATCAGCAACGCGGCGATTATCAGCGTCGTCAGAGTGAGCCCTGAAACCGGATTATTGGTAGAGCCGATCATTCCAACCAAGTAACCCGACACGGTGGCAAAGAAAAAAGCAATAATCAGCATGACCACGGCAGCCACAATGCCAGCCAGCGCTTGGTGAGCCAGGTAGATGTAAAGCGCGATCATCACCAGGAACATTATTGCGATCAAGCCGAATACCGTTTTCGAGCTCATGTATTGTTCAGTGCGGCTAGTCTCGCGGGCGTCGGCGGCGCTCACCTTTAGATCGGATATGGCCCGTCGCAGCCCATCGAAGAGCCCCTTGCGCATTTTGAATAAAGTGAACGCCGCTCCCACCATCATTCCGCCCACTGCGATGGGCCGCACGATGTAGCGCCACACCGCGTTCGCGATTCCGAGCCAGGATTCGTCCGTCGAAACGCCGGGCAGAAAGTCCCGAAGACGAGGTCCCAGGAAGAAAATCAGCAGCGGGACTAGCAGTCCCCAGGCCAGCACGCCACCAGCAAAATTCAGAGCCGCAAGCTCCGGACCGATGATGTAACCAACTCCGATGTACGCTGGGCTGACTGTTGGGCCGGATGCCATGGTGACGCCACCTGCCGCCAAGGCTTTCTTGGGATCGCCCAACTTCACGACGCTCTTTCCGATCTGGCCCACCGGCAGGAAAAAGTTCTTGTCGGGCGCAAAGAGTTGGATCTCTCCCAGGAACTGAATCGCGGCGCCCAGACCGATGTTGTAGAACAGAAATTTCGCAGCTTCCGCGCCGCGCCTTCCAGCTTTGTGGATTTCTGAAGCCGCCACCGATTCGGGAAACGGCAACTCCGGATCTTCCACCATCACTCTGCGCACCAGCGACACGAACAGGACGCCGATAATGCTGCCGACTACCATGAGAGCCGTGGATTTCCAATAAGCATCCTTGGGAGCGAAGGATGGCCACGCTCCAGCAATCAGGAACGCCGGAAGCGTGAAGATTGCTCCGGCCGCCACTGATTCGCCGATGGACCCCGCTGTACGCGTGATGTTTTCTTCGAGAAGCGATCCTTTGAAAAGCCGCAATACCGCCATGCCAATCACCGCGGCTGGATACGTAGCGGCAATCGTGATCCCCGCGCGCAGGCCCAGGTACGCGTTCGCCGCGCCCAGGATCACTGTCAGCACCAGTCCGAGCAGCAGCGCTCGCAGCGTCAACTCGCGCATCTTCACGTGCTCGGGGACAAATGGGCGAAACCGCGGTTGTTCGGTCATCGGTTCACAATCATATCAGGAGATGTTCGTGGGACGGGCAATCGTGCCTGCCGTCAGGCGGTGCCCGAGGCTGCTCCGTTGGAACTAGAATAATCGAATGACCCAAGCAGTGACGCAGTGTCCCGTGGAAGAAGCCATCCAGATTATCGGCGGCAAATGGAAGCTGCTGATCCTACGGTCGCTGCTGTTGAACGGTCCGCAGCGTTACAACGAACTGCTCCGGACGGTCACTTCGATCAGTGCGAAAGAACTCACGCGAAACTTGCGTGAACTGGCGAAAGCCGGGCTGGTAGAGCGAGGCTCTGGGACAAGCCGGATGGGCGGGTACGATCTTACGCAACTGGGCAAGGGCCTCTTGCCGACTTTCAAGAAATTACTCACTTGGGGGAAGCGGCTGCTGGCCTCGCGGTAGATGTTTTACGCACATTTAAGTGCGTTGACACACCATCGAAGGCAACGAGAGAATAGATCCACTCATCATGAAAGCCTTCGCCGTCGAAACTTCTATTTGCGCCACTCCAGAACGCATCTGGGCCTTGCTCACCGATGCCGCGGGATACGCTCGCTGGAACAGTACAGTCGAAAAAGTCGATGGAAACATCGCCCCGGGCGAACGTGTCTTGGTGAATGCAAAGATCAGTCCTGGCCGTGCATTCCCCGTGAAGGTAGCTGAATTTGAACCGCCGCGGCGCATGGTTTGGACAGGCGGCATGCCGCTGGGACTTTTTAAGGGTGAGCGGACCTTCACGCTCAAGCCGGCCGCGAACGGGTTGGTGAGGTTTTCGATGCGTGAGGTGTATACGGGTTGGATCGCTGCGCTGATCGGACGTTCCATTCCAGATCTGCAGCCTGTGTTCGACCAGTTCGCGAGCGATTTGAAACACGCCGCAGAGGCGAGTTAGGAAGAAGGATGGCAGCTAAGGGAGGAACTAAACAAAATCCATGGAAATTGAAAACACCGCCTGGAACATCCGCGTTTGAAGCTTATAGAGATGCAACCTCGGACCCACCCGCGCTGGTGATTCAAGTGGGGACAACTCAACTGCGCTATCACTTACGGTGCATTGACGATTTGCATGCCATGTTGAAGGTGAATGGTGACTGGATGCCGCTCGGAAGCGCGGACGAGCAAAAACCCGCCGCGAAAGGTACGGTGGAGGCGTGGGGCAGATCGCCGAATAACCCGGTGGGCGGCTGGTACGGCCTCAAGAAAGGCCTACGCGGGCGGTTCGGGATGTACGTTCCACCGGTTTTAAAGGAGCTCGGGTTGGAAGAGGTCGAGGAGAATCCGCGGAATAATCGGATGCGGGCGATTTGAAGGGCGGACGTCGCGACAGTCAACCGGGAGTGCGGCTTACTTTTGAGAGTTGCCTACTGAACGATGATCGACGCGGTATTCGGACTCGAGTAGCTTCCCACCTGCAGCACCATTTGATCCTGACCGCTCGAGGCCGCCGCCGGCACTCGCACATTAATCTGGATCAAACCCTGTACGAATCCGGGGGCCGCTCCTGCATAAAGAACGTCGGCGGGTATGCCGTCGATGAAGACATTTACTGGAAGTACCGGCACACCATAAGGCGCGCTGGAAGTTATTTCGCCGGTGTTCCCGGCCGGATTGGTTTCGCCAACGCCAGTTGCGTACAGCGAGACGACTGAACCTCCAGGCGCTGGATCGCCGAATGAATTTATCTTACCGTCGGGATTGATGATTACTCCGATACCGCCGCCCGTGCCGTCGCGGGAGTAAAGAGCCGGAGCCGCTGGAGCTACAGCAATCGGAAAATTCGCTGAAAACTGGCTCCCGTTTTGAACCTGCACTTGAACAGTGGCGGCCGAAATACCAAAAGGCACGACCGCGCCCACCTGATTCGCGGAGGCGTAGAGCAGCGGCGCGGCAATACCATCGATGAATACCTTGGTGTGCGATATCTTGGTGGTCAAGTGACCGGTGTCGTCAAGCTGCGATCCCTCAATTACGTCCGGCCCGAGATTGGCGCCATACACGGCCACCAACTCGCCGGGGGATATCGCGCCGCTTAGGAAGCTGGCGCCATTGGTTATCGCAGTGACTAGCGGTGGGCCGGTCTCCGTCGCCGGCGTGCCTGCGTTCAGCAAACCGTAGATCACCAGCTCGTTCGAAAACGTCGGCACGTATACTCGGCCATTCGCCACTGTGGGAGCGACAAACTTCGCATACCGGCCCAACGCGTCGGTGGGGACCATGTCGCTGTTCCAGAACTCTTGAGTCAAATCCGACGCATTCAGGGCGTGCAGTGTGCCCGGTTGTTGGCTTAGGTAGTAATTGGCGACCGCGTACCACAGAATCGCGCTTCCCGGATTATTGGAATCCCCCGAAATCGCCAGCCCAGCGAAGAGCGTTGGATTAGGCGGTGTAAGTTGAGACACCGCTGTCGCGCTGAGTTGGCCGTTGGTAATCTGAAAAGCGCTGAGCACGCCGCTGGTTTCCTGCGTGTACACAATTGAGCCGGTCGGATTGTTCCAAAGCGCCGTAGTATGCGTGCCGCCTTGATTGGCTTGGATGTTCTGCGACGTACTGGAATTCTTTGGCTCCAGATGCCCCATCGAATCGCTCTTGATCAGAAACAGATCGCCCGACTTGCCGCTGGTGACTACTTGATTCGTACTCGGAATCAGGATTGCGCCGGACGAACCAAGATCCGAATCGTTCTCAGTCAAATCGGCGTAGGTGTTCGGTGTGTACCAATCCAACAGACTAAGGTCAGCTCCGGAAAATTTCAGAACCGATTCGGCGAAGTTGACTGAGCCGTCATAATCGCCGTTGCCCGTGGCAACGTAGAGATTACCGTTAGCGTCGATCGCGGGCGCGCGCCCGGAATGCCAGATGGATGCGCCGTAACCATCGGGAGACGTCGTCATGAACGAAGTCTGCTTGAGTGTTGCGGCGTCGTAGCTCATCAGCCAGCCATGCCAGTTGTCCAGGTCAGCGCGCGAACCGAAACACAGATACACCTTTCCGTTGGCGAGCGCCAAGCCGGGCCGTTGCAGCTCGATGGCTGGGTCAAAGGTCAAAGTACCCGCGGTGTTCCCCGCACCGTGTCCCGGAACGGAAGCAGAAATCACCACCGGTCCACCCAGCATTTCGCTCCCGTCGGCAAGCGACAACGCATGTAAGCTGAACATCGGCGTGGCGCCATCGAGAGTGTCCGAGGCGATATACATCACCTGCCGCGTCAGATCAATCACAGGCGTGCTTAGGACGCCAACCTCAGGGAGAATGTCAGTAAAGTTGAGAACCCAGGAAGGAACCGACGGGCCAAAATTCACGTGCCACAGAGGAGTTGTGGATCCCGGCAGATCGGCGTCGATCGCGTAAACGCTGTTGTGCATGGTGGCGATGAACACAACATTGTGCAAGCCTTGCCCGGTGATCTGTACACCGGACGCATAGAGGGGCTGCGTGTAGATTTCTCCATCCACCGGAAAGTAGCCAAGCTTTCCGAAACTGCCGGTGGTCACGTTTTGCTGGTTGAGGATGGTTTCCTGCAGATTCGAATTAGTTCGCTGGTTGTCGTAGTTCGCCGTGAGAACGTTCACTTGCGCTGCGAGAGAGGTGGAGAGAAGCAGCCCCGCGATAACGCACTTGGGGTATGGAATTCTAGGTGAACTGCCCAAGTTAATATTCTATAGCCCACGCGCTGAGGATTTGCAAGTTTTTGTAAAATGCGCCGCTAACTAACTAACTGGTGGATAGCCTGGAGTTTTTCCCACAGCGCACGGAGTAAATCCAGGCGCAGCGCATTCGGTCCATCGGACAGCGCTCGCTCGGGAGCTTCGTGAACTTCAAGGAACACTCCATCTACGCCGGCGGCCACGGCGGCGCGCGCGAGCGTCGGAATGAATTTCGATTCTCCACCGGAGGCGTGGCCGAGGCCGCCGGGAATCTGAACGCTGTGCGTAGCATCGAAAATCACGGGCCAGCCGAATTCGCGCATGATCGCGAGCCCACGCATATCCACCACCAGGTTGTTATAGCCGAAGGAAGATCCACGCTCGGTGAGCAGGATCTTGTCGTTGCCCGTGGAAGCAACCTTTTCGGCCGCATTTCGGATGTCGTGCGGCGAGACGAACTGGCCCTTTTTGATATTCACTGTACGCCCCGTGCGTCCGGCCGCCAGCAACAGATCGGTCTGTCGGCATAAAAACGCTGGGATCTGGAGAATGTCCGCCGCTTCAGCCACTTTTTCAGCCTGCCCTGGTTCGTGAATGTCGGTGAGAACGGCGTAGCCTTCGCTCCGCAATCCCGCCAGTATCCGCACGCCTTCTTCTAAACCTGGTCCGCGATAAGACGCAAGGCTGCTGCGATTCGCTTTATCGAAGGAAGCTTTGAAGACGAAGGGCCCCGCGATCTTACGAATTTCGGCAGCCAGGAAATGGACGTGCTCCTCACTCTCAATCACGCAGGGACCAGCGATCAACGCGAGCGGTTGTCCGCGGCCGATTTTTGGAACGGTATTCAATCCGCGTGCGAGAACTGCTTGGGCCGCGCGCGCACCACCGGCTTAGCGCGGTTGACCCGATGTTTGTGCGCCGCACCGATAAAGGCGGCGAACAGTGGGTGCGGTTCCATCGGTTTGGATTTGAACTCCGGGTGAAACTGGCATCCCAAAAACCAGGGGTGGTCGGGGATTTCGCAGATCTCTACGTAAACGGCATCCGGAGTTTGTCCGGTGAGACGCAAGCCGCCTTCGGTCAGAACTTTCTCGTACTCGCGATTAAACTCGTATCGATGCCGGTGACGTTCGCTGATTTCGGGTACTCCGTAAGCCTCTCGCGCCAAGCTGCCGTCGGCCAGCAGGCACGGATAAGCACCCAGGCGCATGGTGCCGCCCAACTCGTCGACGCCTTTCAGCTCGCGTAGTTTGTAGATGACGCGATCGGGGGTGGCAGGATCGCACTCGGTGGTATTGGCGTGCTCGAGGCCACAGACGTTGCGCGCGAATTCGATCACCGCCGTTTGCATGCCGAGACAGATTCCGAAATAAGGTACTTTCCTCTCGCGCGCGTAGCGGATGGCCGTGACCATGCCTTCCACGCCCCGCTTGCCGAATCCGCCGGGAACCAGGATGCCGTCGAACTTGTCGAGATCGGGCGCACATTCCGGCCAATGCATGTTCTCGGATTCAATCCAATGGATGTTCACTTTCAGCCGGTGCGCAAGCCCGCCATGCAACAGCGCTTCCTTCAAGCTCTTGTAGGAATCTTCGTACTCGACGTATTTTCCCACCAGGCCGATGTCGACTTCGTCCTCCGGATTTTGCATCCGCTCCAGCATCCCGGTCCAACGGCTCAGATCGCGCGGATGGGCGTCGTCCATGCGCAACAGGCGCAGCAGAATCTCATCCACGCCCTGTTCGGCGAACACCAGGGGCACTTCGTAGACCGAGAGAACATCGGTGGCAGTGATGACGGCTTCCACGTCCACGTCGCAGAACAGCGCGATCTTCTCCTTCATATCGTGCGGGAGCGGACGCTCAGAGCGGCACAGCAGCACGTCCGGCTGAATACCGAGGGCGCGCAGCTCCTTGACACTGTGCTGCGTAGGTTTAGTTTTCAGCTCCTGCGCCGCTGCGATCCAAGGCACCAGCGTGACGTGCACGAAAGCGGTGTTGTCGCGGCCCAGCTCATGCCGGAGCTGGCGGATGGCTTCCAAGAAAGGCAGCGATTCAATATCGCCCACCGTGCCGCCAATCTCCACGATCACCACATCTACGTCGGCCGCCACTTTACGCGCAGCAGCTTTGATCTCATTCGTCACGTGCGGAATCACCTGCACCGTCTTGCCCAGGTAATCCCCGCGGCGTTCGCGATGGATGATCTGCTCGTAGATTCTTCCGGACGTCAGATTATTGCTTTGGCTGAGCTCGGCGTGGGTGAAGCGCTCGTAATGGCCAAGATCCAGATCTGTTTCAGCGCCGTCGTCAGTGACGTACACTTCGCCGTGCTGGAACGGGCTCATGGTGCCGGGATCGACGTTCAGATACGGATCGAACTTCTGCAACGTCACCCGCAGTCCGCGGCTTTCGAGCAAACAGCCGATGGACGCGGCCGCAATGCCTTTGCCAAGAGACGAAACCACGCCCCCGGTTACAAAAATGTACTTGGTCGCTGGCATCCTCACCTCTATTGTTTCAATAAAGAAGGTTCAAAGAGAGCTGTTACACGTTCGAGATCCTCGGGCGTATCGACGCCGAGCGATTCGTATTCGGTTTCGATCACGCGGACGGGATAACCGTTCTCCAGCGCCCGCAACTGTTCCAGCCGCTCAGCCTGCTCGAGGGGACCCACCGGAAGCCCGGAATAGGCAAGCAGGAACTCGCGCCGGAACACATAAAGACCAATATGTTTGTAATGAATTGCGCCGCCATATGGTATCGCGCATCGCGAAAAATAAATGGCATTGCCTCGCAGATCGCTCACCACTTTCACGACATTCGGATTTTCGATCTCGCTCGGATCCTCGATCCGCTTGCTGAGCGTCGCCATGGGGACATCCGGGTCCGACGTCAACGCCAGTACCGCGGCATCAATGGCCGTAGGATCGATCAACGGTTCGTCGCCCTGAATGTTGACGATGACATCTGCGGGGTCCGCGGAAGCTACTTCAGCCACTCGATCGGTACCGGAGCGATGATCGGTCCGGGTCATTTGAACGGGCGCGCCAAAGGATCGCGCCGCGTCATGGATCCGCTGGTCGTCGGTCGCGATAATAACTTTGGTGAGATATCGCGCCTGGCTAGCCCGCTCATAGACATGCTGGAGCATGGGCTTGCCGGCGATCAGGCTGAGGGATTTTCCAGGAAATCGAGAGGAGGCAAACCGGGCAGGAATTACGCCCAGTAATCTCTTCGGCACAATCGATCATATCATAGGCGGAGGTCGGTCGGGCAAGAATTCATATTGGCCGCGGATGAGCGCGGATGAACGCGGATATAAAAAAACATCGCCACGGGCCACGGGGGTATTATGAAGGCGTGAACTTGACGATCGACCTGGATCGCGAAGAAGACGGCCGCTGGATTGCCGAGGCGTTGGAACTGCCAGGCGTCATGTGCTACGGCCAGACACGCGAAGAGGCGATTAGCAATGCGGAGCGCCTTGCCATCGAGGTAATCGCGGATCGAATCACTCAGGGCGAGTTGCCATCCTCCGCCTTGCGTTTATCGTTCACCATTCCCGATGAGCAGCTGGCCGGCCACTAAGGCAAAGCGGGTTCTGGCTGCTTTAGAGCGGATCGGATGGCGGGTGAAGCGCCAGCGCGGCTCACATCGATTATTAGTACGGCCCAAGTGGTCGAATTACGAATTTACTTTTCACGACCAGGACGAGATTGGACCACGGATGCTCGCGCGTATCGCGAAGCACACTGGGCTGGAACCCGACGATCTCTAACCCGCGCCACCGAGCATGGCGGCTAGACTGAATAGAAATGCCCGTCGAGAGCAGAGTGGCGGTGAATGGCGTCGAGATCGCGCTTTACGAATGGCCCGGCCGGGATCCCCCCGTCTTTCTTTGCCACGCTACTGGATTCCACGCGCGCTGTTGGGACCAGATCATCGCGCAGCTTCCCGGACGGCATTGCTTCGCGCTAGACACACGTGGGCATGGGCGCAGCAGCAAACCGGCTCCGCCTTATGCGTGGCGGAACTTCGGCACCGATGCCGCTGACGTGGCAAAGTCGCTCGGTTTATCCGGAGCCATCGGCGTGGGACACTCCATGGGCGGACACGCAGTGACATTGGCCGCGGCATTGCGGCCCGCTTCATTTTCGTCTCTGTTGTTGATCGATCCCGTTATTCGACCCAGAGGTTCCTATGTTGGGCCGTGGCGCGAAGCCCATTTTGTCTCGAAGCGGCGCAACCGCTGGACCTCGTTTCAAGAGATGTTCGATCGCTTCCAGGACCGCGCGCCATTCGCCAACTGGGATCGGGCGGTGCTCCGCGATTATTGCGATTATGGATTGTTGCCCGATGGCGACGGCTTCGTGCTCGCGTGTCCGCCGGCGATTGAAGCGTCCATCTATGAGAACAGCCCCGCGCCTGAATCTAACATCTACCCGGAGATTGAAACAATCCGGATTCCGGTGCGTGTGGTCCGTGCCGGGAAGATTCCGTATCCGGGAGATGTAATGGGCAGATCGCCCACCGCGCCGGAGTTGGCCGCGAGCTTCAAGGATGGCTCTGATCTCTGTTTAACGGAATATTCGCACTTCATTCCGATGGAAGCGCCTGCGCTTACCGCGAAGCTGATTGCCGAGTCCCCTTGCTTACGGGCTTGAGAAAAAATCGGCATGCGTACGGGATTGGCAGGCGAAAGCGCCTGCCCCACGTTGACGCATAAGGATTTACGATTGGGTGGCGCAGGCGCTTTCGCCTGCGAACCGATTTTTTCTCAGGCCCTGACGCGCGGGGCTGCTTTACCATGGAGTGTAGTGACGATCGACGAACAGTTGAACTATCTGAGGAAGGGTCTGGCCGAGCTTATTCGAGAAGACGAGCTGCGCGAGCGGCTGATTCAATCAGAAAAAACCGGAAGGCCTCTGCGCATCAAGGCCGGATTCGACCCCACTGCGCCCGATCTGCATCTGGGCCACACGGTCCTGCTGCGGAAGATGAAACACTTCCAGGATCTCGGCCACACTGTGATTTTTCTGATCGGCGATATGACTGGGCTGATCGGCGATCCAACCGGCCGCAACACTACCCGGCCACCCATGACGCGCGAGGAAATCAACCGCAACGCCGAGACGTACAAAACGCAGGTATTCAAGATTTTGGATCCGCACAAGACCGAGATTCGTTTTAACAGCGAGTGGATGGAGCCGCTCAAGTTTGAAGACGTCATCAAGCTGTGTTCCAAATATACCGTGGCGCGATTGCTGGAGCGCGATTATTTCGCCAACCGGTTGAAGGAAGGAATATCAATCTCTGTTCACGAGCTGCTCTATCCGTTCGTCCAGGCTTACGATTCGGTCGCCCTGCACAGCGATGTTGAGATGGGCGGCACCGACCAGAAATTCAACTTGCTGGTAGCGCGCGAGATCCAGCGGGACTTCGGACAAGCGCCGCAAATTATCGCCACCGTACCGGTGCTCGAGGGCCTGGACGGGATTGAGAAGATGTCGAAGTCGAAAGGCAATTACATCGGAATCACGGAACCACCGAAAGTGATGTTTCGTAAGGTAATGGGGATTTCCGACGATCTGATGTGGCGCTACTGGGAGCTGCTTACCGATAAGGGTCTTGCTGATATCTCGGCGATGAAAACGGAAGAGCCAATGCAAGTGAAAATGCGTCTGGCGCGCCAGGTCGTCGGGGATTTCCACTCCGTGGAGGATGCCGCGCAGGCGCAGACGGATTTTGACCGCGAAGTGCGCTCGGGACAGGAGCCGGATGACATCGAAACCATTTCGATTCCGCCCGATGCCGGATCGAATCTCGCGAAGATTCTGGTGGCAGCCGGCCTGGCTGATTCTCGTACCGATGCCGAACGAAAGATTAAAGCCGGCGCAGTGGAGATCGATGGCGAGAAACATAGCGGCATGACAATTGGTCTACCGCCCGGCACGCATGTTTTTCGCGTCGGTAAGAAATGGAAGCGCATCCAAATACCCTGATGCTCAATCTTGCCGACAACCTGAGCCAGAGCATCGACGCACTACGCCAGCACAAGCTGCGCGCGGTGTTGACTACTATTGGTCTCACCATGGGCGTGGCGACGCTGATCACAGTGATGACCATTGTGCAAGGTGCGAACGTCTACGTGGAACAGAAAATCGCGCGGCTCGGCACGGATGTTTTCCAGATCGCGAAGACGCCGTTCATCGTCACTGATTTCAACGAAGTAATAAAGGCGCTGAAATATAAAGATCTGCACATGGAAGATACGCACGCCATCGCGGAGGGCTGTCCCGATTGCTCGCTGGTGGGCGCGTCCGTGAGCGGCACCGCGCGGGCCCAATATCGCGACAAGGAAATGACCGACATTAATTTCATCGGCCACACTCCCAGCATGGCGGATATCGATTCACGCACCGTTCTGCAAGGCCGCTATTTCACGGACAGCGAGGACCAACGGTCGGCCTATGTGTGCCTGATTGGCGACGATCTTGCGCAGCAGCTCTTCGGTGGCGCGAGTGCGGTGGGCCAGATAATCCGTCTCGATAATCAGGAGTTCACGGTGGTTGGCACTATGGAGCGAATCGGCTCAGTGCTCGGGCAGGATCAGGACAACTTCGCGATTGTTCCCATGAATACTTATCTCCGCATGCGTGGAACGCGCTCCAGCATCACGATTCAGGTAAAAGCCGCCGAGGGTCCAGCCTTCGGGAACGCGCAGGACGAAGCCCGCCTGGTTCTTCGCGCACGCCGTCATATCCTGCTGGGCGCATCGGAGGATTTTTTCATCGGCACCAAAGACAGCTACATTTCGCTCTGGCAAAGCATCAGCTCGGCATTTTTCGCGGTGTTCATTATGGTCAGCTCCATTTCGGCGGTGGTGGGCGGCATCGTCATCATGAATGTGATGCTGGTGAGCGTCACCGAGCGCACCAAGGAAATCGGCATACGGCGCGCCATGGGCGCTACGCAGCAGGACATTATGCACCAATTCCTTTCCGAGAGCGTGCTGCAATGCCTGGCCGGCGGCGCGATTGGTATTTTGTTCGGGTTCCTATGTGCACTGGCGTTGCGCACTTTCACGTCATTTCCAGCTTCGGTGCAAACCTGGGTCGCAATTCTCGGATTGGTGCTCAGCTCCATCATCGGGCTGTTCTTTGGTATTTATCCAGCGACGCGGGCGGCCAAATTGGACCCAGTGGTCGCACTGAGGACCGAATGACCCGCCACGAAGCAGTGGAAAACCTCCTGGTGGCCATGGACACCCTGCGCTCGCATAAAGTCCGCTCCGGGCTCACCATCCTGGGAATCGTGATTGGCGTCACCTCGGTCATCACGGTGGCATCCATCATCGAAGGCCTGAACCGATTTGTGCAGAGCAAGGTAGAATCGCTCGGCTCGCGCACCTTCTTCGTCAGCCGTCTGCCCGCCGGACAGGATCCGAATCGTCTACCGCTAAAAATCCGCATCCGGAAGTATCTCGACTTTTCGGACGCTGCATACTTGCGCGCCACTTGCCCTGACATCGCCACAGCCACAACTTTCGGCACGCGCGCGTTTTTCTTCGGCCAGACGAATGTTATTAGTTACGAAGGCCAGCGCGTGGAACGCGTGTTCCTGCGCGGCGCCGAGCCCGAGCTCTCCGAGGCCATTCCCGCGTACACGGTAGGACAAGGACGCTTCATCTCGCGCTACGATGAAGATCACTCGCGTTCCGTAGTGGTTCTGGGAGTGGACATTGCCGATTCCCTGTTCCCGCATTCTGACCCGATCGGCAAACAGGTTCGCCTCAACGGCCAGTTGTTCGAGGTGATCGGAGTTTTTGAAAAGGACTCAGGCTTTTTTGGCGCCGGTGGAATAAATCAATTTGCTATGATTCCGTTGAACAAGTTCCATAAGGATTATCCGGACACCAAGGAGTGGGCCATCGCGTTCACCGCGCCACGTGATGGCGACATTCAAAAAGCCAAGGACGAAGTGACCGAAGCGCTGCGCCGGCGGCGCCACGTTCCGTTCAAAGCGGAAAACGATTTCGAGATCATTTCGCCGGACTTCATCTCAGCCTTGTGGAACAATCTCACCGGCGCGCTGGTCGTCCTGACCGGAATCATCAGCTCGGTGGGCCTGCTGGTGGGCGGGATCGGAGTCATGAACATCATGCTGATCTCAGTCACTGAACGCACCAGTGAAATTGGCGTACGCAAGGCCATCGGTGCACGGAAGGCGGATATCCGGCTGCAATTTTTGATGGAAGCCACGGTGCTTTCCTGCACCGGCGGCGCTATCGGAATCACGCTAGGAGCCATCATCGCGTTTCTGGTGCGCAGTTTCATGCCGTCCATTCCAGCGACACTCTCTTTGCTTTGGGTGGTGCTGGGCGTTGGCATCTCCGTTGCGGTGGGCGTTTTCTTTGGATACTATCCTGCCAATCGCGCGGCGAATCTTGATCCAATCGTGGCCCTTCGATATGAATAGGCGCCACTTCGTTTGGAAGCTCAAGAATCGCGAGCTACTGGCTGGCGAGCGCACGCTGATCATGGGCGTGCTCAATGTCACGCCCGATTCGTTCTCCGACGGCGGAAATTATCTCGATCCCGACCGCGCCTTCGCCCGCGCCATTGAGCTGGAAGAACAGGGCGCTGACATCCTCGATATCGGCGCGGAATCCACGCGGCCCGGATCATCCCGTATTTCAGAAGCTGAAGAATTGCGGCGCTTGATACCCGTGCTGAAGCGCCTACATGGGAAGCTGACCATCCCGATATCGGCCGATACTTATAAGGCCGCAGTCGCGGAAAAATCGCTGGAGCACGGCGCGGAGATCATCAACGATCCCTCGGGGCTCACCTTCGACGCGCAACTGGCGCGCGTCACCGCCAATCACGACGCTGCGTTGATCCTGAATCACATGCGCGGAACGCCGGAAACCTGGTCCAAACTGCCTCCGATGAAGGATGCGATCGGCTCCATCCGCCACGATCTGGACGCATCGGTCCACCGCGCGGTGCACGCCGGAGTGGATCGCGCGCGCATCGCGATCGACCCGGGGCTCGGCTTCGGAAAACGCAAGGAACAAAATGCGGAGATTCTAGCGCGGCTGGGCGATCTGGCCTCACTCGATCTGCCCATTCTGATCGGCCCGTCGCGCAAGTCATTTCTAGCCGAGTTAAACAAATCGCCGGAGACCTCCATCGAATATGCCACAGCGGCTGCGGTCACTGCCGCGATCCTGGCAGGCGCGCACATCGTCCGCGTCCACGATGTGGCCGCCATCAAGCTGGTGGCGCAAGTGGCCGACCAGATTCTCAGCTCCGCTGGCACTTCGGACAGTAGTGAGTACCACGCTGGCCCACCACGATCCGGCGGATCGCCGTTCCGCAGGTAGCACACGGCTCACCCGCGCGTCCGTAAACCTGGTGCTGCAACTGGAAGCTGCCTTTTTGCCCGTCCGCATCCACGTAGTCGGAAATCGACGAGCCTTTCAGCCTGATGGCCGTTTTCAGAATGTCCACCATGGCACGATGCAGACGCGTGGCGCGCTCTTTGCTCAAACTGGATGCGATAGCGCGCGGATTAATACGAGCCTCGTGCAGAGCCTCGTCCGTGTAGATGTTCCCCATGCCCCGCAGGAATTTCTGATTCAGTAGCAGTGATTTGATTCCCGTTTTCCGCTTCTTGAGCCGCTGCAGAAAATCATCCAGTGGAATGTCGAGCGCATCCGGACCCAACGCTTCCGCGCGTTCCGGCAGCCCCGCGCTCCATTCGATCCGCCCAAAATGCCGGACGTCGTCATAGACGAGCAAGCCGTGGTCAAGTTTGAAAACGGCGCGCGCGTAGGGTCCGGACTCAGTATCCAGTAGCAGCTTGCCCGTCATCCCCAGGTGAATGGTGAGCACGCCTTGTTCCAGCTCCAGCACGATGAACTTGCCGTGCCTCCGGACAGATTTTACAAGCTGATTGCGCACCCTTCGCCGCAGCACGCTGAATTTCTGGCGCACCACATGATGCGAAGAAAACTGAGCGTCCAGAATGCGCCTGCCCGTGAGCTTGGGCGCCAGCGTTCGGACTACAGTTTCGACTTCGGGTAACTCAGGCACGCGATGCGGGGTCTAGCAGAATATCGTCCCCTTCCACTTTCACTGTGTACCGGTCCAGCTTAACGGCCGAATCAAAGTCGTTTTCACCAGTGCGGCAATCGTAGGCCCACTCGTGCCATGGACAAGTGACCAGGTTCTCCTGCAGCGTTCCCTGACCAATTGGACCGCCGGCATGCGGGCAGATGCCCCATAATGCGTGCAGTTCACCGCTCAGATTGCAGATCGCAAAGGAATCGTCGCCGAGGATAACTTCCATCACCGAGCCGGGCGGTAGCGCGGAGAGTGCGCCCACTTTCACGAATGCCATACAAGGAATGTTTTACCACGTTGCTAGTGCGGACGCCTAGAACATGGCGCGCGAGTAGACTCCGCCGCGCTCCTGCGACGCCAGGTAGCACTCCGCTGCGTATGTGGATTCTCCGGCTTTCAGATTCGCCGGAAAATCTTCCGCGCGCGCTGTTACGTCATTGGCCCAGTCCCTGACATTGCCCGTGCCCGCGTCGACGTGTTCGGGCGTCCCGAAGCTGCTGGCGCGCAGCACGCGGTTTCCGATCACATACCGCTGCGTGATCACCGCGTACCCTTCGTTGCCGCAATGTCCTGCGCCAACCGCGGCGCAGTCCGAGCTGTGCACCACGCGGATCTTGCTCAAAATGAGAACGCCTCTCCCTCCCCGAATATCCATTCCTAACCCTTCCGCCACTTTCAGCGCGATGTCCTGATTGGCCGTGTTCGAAAAATCCAAGCCTTGCGCGTACATGCTGGCTACGTCGCGGCTCACTTGATTGGCGTGATCGTTCCGGCTGGCGCTGTTGTTCACCAGCAGGACCCCAATCGCCAGCGGGACAAAAAAAATGGCGCCCAGCGCGTAGAGGGGAATCAATGTTCCACGCGGCTGTTTGGAGCGGGTAAGCATGACCTCAAGATCAAGGTTAGTTCAGTGAAGCGCAAGTTACCAGAGGGCATTCAGGTTCATTTTTGGAAGAATCCAACTTAGTACTGATGAATCATCGGTATCAGTCGTATACCGGCATGCCTCTACAAACTAACGCGAAGTTAGTTCCATGCTGCGTTGCTAACGCAGAGCTTTGCCCCACTCCGCCTCTTTTCGCAAACGCGGCTTCAGTATCTTGCCGCCCGGATTTCGCGGCAGCGCTTCTGTGCGGATCACCATGAATTGCGGGATCTTGAAATCGGCCAAGTGGCCCTTGAGGAATTCGCAGATCTCGCGCGGCTCCGCTCTCGAGCCTGGTTTGAGCACTACTACTGCTCCCACCTTCTCGCCCATCATCGCGTCCGGCACGCCCATCACCGCGCATTCGAACACCGCTGGATGCGCGCACAGCGCGTTCTCCACTTCCACGCAGTACACGTTCTCGCCGCCGCGGTTGACCATGTCCTTCTTGCGATCGACAATCTGTACGAAACCGTCTTTATCCACGCGCGCCAGGTCGCCGGTGTGCAGCCAGCCGTTGACAAACGTCTGCGCGCTGGCTTCCGGCTTATTCCAGTAACCGGGCACTACGTTCGGAGCGCGCACCAGCAATTCTCCGACGCCGCCCGAATCCGGCTCGAATAGATCCAGATCCACCACGGGCGCGGCGAAGCCGACAGAATCAGGGCGGACGTGCGCGAACTCGTGCGGCAGAAACGTGGCCACCGAGGATGTCTCCGTCAATCCGAAGCCGTTGCCCACGCGCGCGTTCGGAAACGCCGCCACGATGCGTCCCACCAGTTCCGGCGCGATCGGCGCGCCGCCATACATCACCCACCGGACGCCTCGTGTATCGATCTCGGAAAAATTCGGCTGATTGATCGCCATCCAATGAATCGCGGGTACCGACGTCAGCGAGTTGATGCGCTCCTCGCCGATGGCGCCGAGGAAAGCCTGCACATCGAAGGTCCGCATGATCACGGTGGCTCCCCCGCCTTCGCAACTGGTGAGCAGTTGGCTGTTGCAACCAGTGACGTGAAACAGCGGCACGCTCACCAGCGTTCGCACGCTGCCATCCATGGGGAGCGGCGCGATGCGCCGGCACGTTTCGGTGTTTGAAAGAAAATTCTCGTGCGTGGTCATGGCGCCTTTGGGAAATCCGGTGGTACCGCTGGTGTAGAAAATCGCCGCCAAGTCAGACGGCCGCAGATCTTCCACCACAAACGGATCGCCCGAAGGCAACGGCTGGCCGGGGAGAAAAACGAACCCCGATCCGGAATCGTTTACCACGTATTCCACTTCCGGCTCCGCGAAACGCGTGTTCACCGGGACTACCACGGCGCCGGCCATCAGTGTTCCCCAAAACGCGACGCACCAATCCAGACCGTTGCCCAGCCGGATGGCCACTCGATCGCCGCGCCCAATTCCAAGATTCCTCAGCCCACCCGCGAGATGCGCCGCGCGGTCCCATAGCAAACTGTAATTAACGCGTTCGCCGCCGATTTCGACAATCGCTTCGCTCCGGGGAGACCGCTCCACTGTGGCGCGCAACATTTCGAGCAACGAACTAGGACGGCCATCATAGTGAGCAATGCCATCCGCGCCGCGCGTGATACCGGATTGATCGAAAGGCCGAATCATCCTATTCAGTATGCATTCTGCCGGGCAAAAATGGCGCGCGGATTGTCTTCGAGCATCGTCCGGATCTGATCGTCAGTCACGCCGCGTTGCTTCAATGCCGGGATCACGTCGTTGTGGATGTGCAGATAGTGCCAGTTCGGCAGGATCGCGGGCAGATCACGCTCCGGCAGCCAATCGTTAAAACAAGCGGCATCGTGCGAGAGCACCATTTTGTCCGCGTGGCCACGCTCGCACATCCGCGCCACGGTATTCACACGATCTTCGAGCGGAAGGAAGGTGTCAATCCCGAAGCGATCCATGCCCAGGTATGAGCCGGCGGCGATCAGTTCCTCCAGATACGCGATGTCGGTAGTGTCACCCGAATGCCCAATGACGACGCGCGAAAGGTCCACGCCTTCTTCTAGGAAAACTCGCTGCTGCTCCAGCCCGCGTTTGGTTCCAGCATGCGTGTGCGTGGAAATAGGCACGCCTGTTTCCCGATGCGCCTGCGCTACCGCGCGCAAAACCCGCTCCACGCCTTTGGTCATCCCCAGCGTATCGGTGGCGCACTTCAGAATCCCCGCCTTTACGCCCGTGTCCGCGATGCCCTGCCGGATATCCTTCACGAACATGTCCACCATCAACTCCGGACCCTCCAGCAAAGTGCCGGGTCCGCGGAAATGGAAGTAGAACGGGATCTCGTTATAGGTGTAGATTCCGGTGGCCACAATAATGTTCACCGGCGTCCCTGCCGCCACGCGCGCGATGCGCGGAATGTAGCGGCCGAGCCCGATCACGGTAAGATCCACAACCGATTTGATACCGCGCGATGCCAGTTCATTCATCCGCGCAATGGCTTCCTGAATGCGCCGTTCCTCGTCGCCCCAAGCCTCGGGATAATTGAGCATGATCTCGGTGGAAAGAACAAAAATATGCTCATGCATCAAGGTGACGCCGAGTTGGGAGCTGTCGATGAGTCCGCGAACCGTGTTTACCATAGCCAGCTATCTAGCGTACTCAAAATCCGACCCGCCGTTCCAGCGATTGAAACCGGGCGTCCGCTCGCAGTGTGTCCCACTCGTACGCGACTTCCAGGGCGATCAGGCCCGGTGCGCGCTCCTGATACGCCTTTTCCAGCCACCCTAACGCCCGATCTCGATCTGGGAGCGCCGCGTAATACCGAGCGAAGTCGAGCGGAGAAATGTAGTTCTTTTTTGAGAAGTCCGTGAGGCTCGCCAAGGCCGCTTCCGCTTGCCGCCTGTTTCCGGAAGCAGCCCAAGCGTGAGCCACGCCCGACAAATATCCCCTACCGTAGACGTCTCGGAGCTTTTCGTAAGCGGCGATCGCTTCCGGCCACTTCCCCTGCAGTTCGTAACCGCGCGCGACGTAAAGGTAGGCGCCCGTGAATGCTGAATCCATCTCGAGTACACGCTCGGCCTGCTTGAGCGTCTTGTCTCCATCGCGCGCATCGCTGTAAAGCCATGCCAGGTGCATGGAGCCCAGAATATCCAGCGGAGCGAGATCAATGGCGCGCCGGTTCTCTTCAAGAGCCTCATTGAAGCGCTTCCGCATCTGGAAGTAATGCGAGTAATTCCGGTGATTCTCGGAGTCGTTGGGATTCAACTCGATGGTCCGGCGGAATTCCCGTTCCGCTCCAGTCCAATCCCAGTCGAACCAAAGCTTGATTCTGGCGAGAGCGCCATGCGCCTCCGCCAGGTTGGGATCCAGATCGAGTGCCTTTTGGACCGCGGCGCGCGCCTCCGGCGCCACCTTGACAGGGTCCGTAGATCCAATGTCCGCGCCGAGCGAAACGTAGCAACCCGCCATCGCCGCCCACGCCTCCCCATTGCCGGGCTCTTTTTCCACCGCTTGACGGAAATATCCGATGGCCTTCTCCGCCGCCGCGGGGTTCCTTCTGTTCCACAGGAACCGGCCTCGCAACAAAGCGTCGTAAGCCTCCGGATTGGCCGGCCGCCGTTTGGCGAGGTGAGCGTCCTCTTCCGGCGTTAGTTTCACTTTCACCTGATCGGCAATCGCCTTCGCCACTTGGCCTTGCAGTCCGATGATGTCGGTCATCTGGCGTTCATAGCTGGCCGCCCAGAGATGCCGATCCTGACGCGCATCCAGAAGCTGGGCGGTGACGCGCACGCGATCGCCCGAACGAAGCACTGAACCTTCCACCACACCATCTACGTTGAGCTCGGCGGCGATCTCACGCAGATTCTTCTTGGTGTGCTTAAACTGCACAACCGACGTCCGCGAGATAACGCGAAGCGAGTGGATCTGCGCTAGGTCCGTGATCAGTTCGTCGGTCATTCCATCAGCGAAGTAGTCCTGATTAGAATCGCCAGACAAGTTATCCAGCGGGAGCACGGCGATGGATCGTATTCGGGCGGGCGCGCCTTCGCGTGACCATCTCAGCCAAGCGACTGCGGCCACCAGCAGCAATACCGCCAGTCCGGCCACTGCCAGCTTCGCCCGGCTGCCGTAAATGACAGCGCTCCGCGCCGGTTCCACTGGTATCGCGATTTCGGGGCCGGAGGCTGGCTTCTCAATCGGCGCAATGAAGCGATACCCACGCTTCGGCAGTGTTTCGATAAACCGTGGCGATGCCGCGGAGTCATCCAGGGCGTCGCGAATCTTGGTAATCGCCTTGTTCAAACCGGTGTCGAAGTCAACGAAGGTATCGGATTGCCAAAGCTTTTGGCGCAGCTCGTCGCGCGTCACTAGTTCGCCGGATCGTTCCAGCAGCGACACCAGCACGCCAAAGGGCTGCTCCTGGATTCGGACCTTCCGGCCCGCCTTCCGCAATTCCCGGGTGTGGAGGTCGAGTTCGAAGACTCCAAAACGAATCGTCTGCGAATCTCCCGCCATGTTCAGCTAGTCTTTCCGCTGCCACGCAGGGAATGCGGGCATGTAAGTCCGTCGTGCTCAGCCTATTATACGGGAACCTGCATTCCAGGCAGAGGGAAGCCCCAAAGCATGGAAAGCCGCATCGAATGGCGCAATGCTTCAGACTCCCGTAGCGGGAATTCAAAGGAGGAGTCATGAAACTGAGGAACGGATTAATAGCGAACGCCGGATTGGCTGCGGTCCTTTTTCTAGGACTGTTCGCGAACACTTCGCGAGGACAGAACCAGCCAGGCGGCGCCTACGATGAAAAAGTTCAGCTCGGGCTTGCAATTGCGCCCGTTCCGCTGAAACTAACGGCCACGAACCAAAACATGGTTGGATGGGGCAGCTATCTTGTGAACGCAGTGGCGGACTGCAATGGATGCCACACGGCCAGCCCCATGGTCGAATACGCCTCCAGCCCATATTTTGGCCAACCGGCGATCATCAATGCGGCGACTTACTTGGGCGGAGGACAGGATTTCGGTACGCTGGGGCCGAACTCCACAACCCACATTGTGTCCCGGAACCTGACGCCCGATAAAACGGGGATGAGTGGCGGCCACACATTCGCCGAGTTTTTCCAGATCATGCGTACCGGCGTAGACCTGGATCATCTGCATCCATCTTGCTCATCCACGGTCATCACCAACTGCCTGCCGCCGCCATTTCAAGGCACGCTTTTGCAAATCATGCCGTGGCCCGTGTTCCAGAACATGACGGTGGACGATCTCACGGCCATCTATGAATACCTAAGCGCCATTCCGTGCCTGGAAGGTGGGCCGGGAGAGCCTCCGGTCCGCTGCCATTAGAGGGCCTGCCGGTACGTCGCCAGAAGTGGCCGCACCTGTATGGGCACGTGCGCTACGCGCGTTGGCGCCTACGTTACGTGCGGGAGCCCCCGAAGGCGTGGCTTGACTTCGGGGGGCTTTAAAGATTTACCTTGACACGCTTACCAGTGCGTTACAGAGTTAGAAGATGCCCGGCGAGCCAACGCCTCTCAAGGACGCAATTATCGTGGTGCTGAGCACTGTGTCATTGGTAGTAAGCGGCATTTCGCTTTGGGAATCGGATCAGAACAGGCGGTTATCCTATCAAACAGCGCAAGATGGAAAGGATTTGCAAACCAAGCTGACCAGGCCGTGGGTAACGGTTTCTGCAATTACACTTCTACAAACGAAAGGGCATTCTGCAATTGAATTTAGCTTGAATAACTCGGGCGCGAGTCCGGCAATGTTTTTAACAGCTTGCCCCATTCTCAGCACTTTGGAAGATGTCGGCATTTCCAAGGCAGTGGATGATTTTGAGCAAGAGGGAAGCATGGACATGAATACGCTCTCTCAGGGTCAGACGGGAAAATTGCAGATGGCAATTGCGCCTGGCTCGGAAATATACTCGGCGCTACAGCAGAGAAAAAATTTCCGTTATGCGATTCGATGGTCTTATCAAGGGATTCTCGGTACCAAGCATCGGGGGAAGCAGATTGGGCTTTATAACTTCACGGTGCAGACCTTCACGCTTGAAGGGCAGCCTGTCATGGAGTAGCGCTGCTACCGATCATGGCTTGGAGGAACCAGCTCCGCCTTACCCACCAACTCCCGCAACTGATCCTCGCCGCCAAATCCCACTTCGTTCGCGATAATCTTGCCGTCGCGTCCGATCAAAATGAAAGTTGGGTATGCCGTGACTTTATAAGATTCCAGAATCCCGGATTCGCCGCTCAGCACGGCCGGATATTCGAGCGGCGTCTTCTTAAGAAATTCCTCCACCACCTCTCGATCCTCTCCCGTATTCACGCCCAGAATCACCAGATCGCTGTCCTTGAAATCGCGCGCGATCTTTTCCAGAACCGGCATGCTTTTCCGGCAGGGTCCACACCAGGTGGCCCAAAAATCCAGCAGTAGGGGCTTGCCTTTCAGCTTGGCCAGACTGAACGTTTCGCCGCCGAGTGTTTTCACTTCGAACGCCGGCGCCGGCTTACCCGCAAGGTTGGCCTTAGCGTTGGCCATACCGAACAAGTTGAGTTCTTTTACTTCCTTCGCATCGGGCGGCGGTGTGAAGGTGAACATCGCTTCGGCTAGCGGCTGGTCGATTTTCATGTTCCTCTTCACTACCTTCTGATGCATCTCCACATCCTTGCCGCCCATCTGCATCTTCATGGCGAAAGTGAATTGAAGATCGATGCCCAGCTTCTTGTCGATCCACGATGTCATCACCGCGCTGGTCACCTTGGGCGGCGGAGCCTTGTCGTTCGGTCCGGAAGCAAAAGAGAACTCGGCGATTTGCATCTCCACCACCCAACATTCGTGTTTCTGTCCGTCGATTTCGATGGTCTCCTCGCCGGTAGTCTTATAGCTGGGATGGATCAGAGAAATGTCTGGAAGCTTGACGCCCATCACCGCCATTACCGCGGCCGGCCCCTGCGCGGCGGGGATTTTGGCGTACTGCTTGGCCATTGAGTTGTAGACCCAAGTGGTCTCGCCGTCGGAAACGTCCAGCATGCTCATGCTGCCCGTTTTTATTTCCATCCGAGTCTTGCCGGGGTTCAAGTACGCCACTCCGATGGTGGTCGTGATGGGTCCGGAAGGGACGCCCATCTCCATGGTCATTTCCGCCGTATATTGCAAGCTGTGGAAGCTCTTCGCAGCCGCTTCCGCGCGGTCATACAGCTTCTGCGCGTCGGGCAACGGCTGAGCCGCCCCAACGCACGCCAAAAGAACGAATGCAACGAAGACCCGCATGGCTGAAGTTTACTCCTCAGCCGGCCCAAGCGCTCACTCCATGCGAAGCGCTGTCAGCGGATCTACACGAATGGCGCGGCGCGCCGGTACCCAGCACGCCACCAATGCCACCATCGCCATTAGCGCGATGGCGCAGGAGTACGTCAGAGGATCGTGCGCGCTGATGCCATAGAGGATCACGCTGAAGAATTGTCCTGTCGCGAATGCTATCGCCAAGCCAACTGCTACCCCCGCTCCGAGCAGCTTCGCCGTTCGCGTTAGCACCACGCGCGCCACCTGCATGGGAGCCGCGCCCAAAGCCATCCGGATGCCGATCTCGCGTGTTCTTCTGGATACTGCGTAGGCCATGATTCCATACACGCCCGTGGCCGCGAGAATCACCGCCAATGCTCCGAACGCCCCAAGCACTACCGCTGCCATCCTCGCGGGGAACAATGCTAATCCCAGCGCGCTGGTAAGGCTGCTGTCTTCAAAGACGGTGAGCGATGGGTCGATTTCGAGGACCGCGCGGCGCATCAGGCGCACGGTTTCGGTTCCCGGCATCGGAGAGCGCGCGATGACGGTCTGGTTTTGATCCCAACGCTGGGCTATCGGTTCAAAAATAGCAAGCGCGGGTGTTTCGCCAAGAGAGCCGTATTTTCCGTCCTCAACCACGCCGGCAATCTGAATCCATTTCCCGGTCGTGCTATGGCGGAATCGCTTGCCAATGGGATCTTGGCCAGCCAGGAACTGCCGCACGAAGGTCTCATTCACCAGAGCGACGGGCGAAGAGTCTTGCTTGTCGCGCTGATCGAAGTCGCGGCCGGCGATGAGGCGTGTGTGCATGGCTTCCAGATAACCCGGCGTTATGGCGTATATATTCGCGCTCGGGACGTCGCCTGGGCGCGGCTCCGGCTGGCCTTCGAGGTAAATAATGTCGCTTATCGAATCCGTCGGGGCTAAAGGCAGGCCCGAACTCATGGCAGCAACCTGAATTCCCGGCATCGCGCGTAGCTTATCCAAAAGGCGTCGCTGGAACTGGCGGCTGCGCTGCTCGTCGTAGCCTTGGCTGCCCAGATCGAGCGAGAGGACGGCGGCATGTTCGGGATGGAATCCCAGCTTCAAACTAAGCGCGTGCTGCAAACTTCGCACAACCAGAATGCTACCGATGAGCAAGACCACCGACAGAGCCACTTGGACGGTCACCAATAAATCGCGAGCGTTCAGCCGGCGGAGCTTCTCGGAAGGGGCACCGCTCTTGATGGCTTCCACCAACCCGGCGCGAGTGGATTGCAGCGCCGGCATCAAACCGAACAGGAACGCGCTCGCGATCGAGACAGCGGCCGCAAAAAGGAAGACCGGCGTGTCCATTCCGACGCGAGCGATCGTCAGCGTATCGATGGGCGGTCGCCACACGTTTACCAGGGCAGTGAGCCAGGCGGCCACCAGAACCCCCGCCGCGCCGCCCGCAGTGGAAAGCAGCAGGCTCTCCGTAAGAAGTTGACGTACGAGTTGGCCTTGGCTGGCGCCTAACGCCAGACGGATGGCCACCTCTTTTCTACGGTCGCCGGCACGAGCCAGCAGCAGGCCGGCCAGATTTACGCAAGCGATCAGCAACACCAGGCCGGCCACAACCATTCCCACAGCGGAGAACCCGATAATACCCGGGCGCAGAAATGTGCCGCCCATGCCGGGCGGCGAGAGAACTATGGAAACGCCTCCGTCTACTTTGGGGTATTCGCTGGCGAGCCCTTGGGCCAAGCTCTTGATGGCAGCTTCGGCGCTCTTCATAGAGACGCCCGGTTTCAGCCTGCCGATGGCCCAGCCCTGCAGGCTACTTCGGTCATCCAGCCAATTTCCAGCCATCGCCAGAGGGACAAAGATCTGTGGAGTAAAAAGCACCTCGGTGCCGACGAATGCTTGCGGCGTCACGCCGACGATAGTGTAATCCAGGCCATTGATCTTGAATCGCTTGCCGACGACATTCGGGTCGCCTCCGAAGTGCGCCTGCCAGTAACTGTAAGCGATGACCGCCACCGGGTGACCACCGTGTTGAACGTCGTCCGCCGAATGCAGCACGCGGCCCCTGAGAGGTTGAACGCCCAACAGATCGAAATAATTTCCGCTGACTGCGTAGCCCCACAGACGAGTATTCTGAGCCCCGCTGCGGCTCACGTTCATGGCTTCGAAGTAGTACATCCCGAGGCCACTGAGTACCGTATTGCGATCCCGATAGTCTTTATAGTCGGGATACGATACCATCGGGCCCTCGCCCTGCGAGGTGTGGTGGTTGAAGAAAACCAGCTCGCTTTGGTTTTGGACTCCGAATGGCCGGAAAACCACGGCGTTCACCAGGGAGAACATGGTGGCATTGGCGCCGATGCCCAGCGCCAGCGTAACAATCGCGGCGGCAGTAAACCCGGGGCTGGAACGCAGGCGGCGGAAGGCCAGAGTCAGATTGTGGCCGAGCAGCATGGCGTTTCAGAGGCACGTTGGTAGCCGTGAAAAAGCTTAGGATTCTCAAATGGATACCTAGATCCATTGCCCGATTTTGGGACCAACCGGTCATGTTCGGTCTGTATTTGTGATAATGTCGGACTCGGACAAACATCTTGAAAGCGAGGGCACGAACAATGACCCGCGTTGTGTACGTTTTTTGTTGCCTCGTAATTGCTCTTGTGGGATTAGCCGGCTGTTCCAGCAAGCCTCCCGCCAAACAGGAGTCCGCCGCGCCGCCCGACAAAATCCAGGGCAAGGCCCAGGTAATGCTCGACGAAACGGGCGCGACGGACACCGCTCTGAACGCAGGTGGACCTTCGGTCTATCTTCTGGATGGCCTGAGTCGTTATCGCCTCTACTTCAATACGCCCTTCCAGGTTGACGCCGGGCAGGAGTACGTTGCCGAGGGCGTCTACGCGCAAAAGGCCATCGACGCGATTGGCGATCCCGACCAGGGTAAGAACGGCTATCCGCTGGAAGCAAGCTGCAGCCGTGTGGTGAGAATGGCCTGGCCCGGGCTGGCTATGGATGCTACGGATTCATACTCCAGCAGTTTGCGCGTCAAGGTGCAACGCTTTCCCGCCAGACCCGTATTTCTGGTGATGCGAATCCAGCCCGTTACCGCCGCCGATGCCGCGAAGAAGAAGGATTCCGGCGCCGTGGAGAAGGAAGCGCCGAAAGTCTCCGTTCCAGCAGACAAAGAACGGACTCTCCGTGTGGAGGGTCCCGCAGTCCTGCCGGCGCCCCTTTGGGAACCCGCAGGCGGTACTGCTCACTGCAAAGTGATCATCGACGAGAAGGGCAAAATTGCAGAACTCGACAGCGGCTCGCAACTTTGCGAGACAGTGCCATGGTCTCAATTCAGTTATCAGCCCACGGTGAAGGGTGGTCACCCGGTGAGAGTGAGCACCGAGGTGGAAGTGCGCTTCGACCCGCGAAAGTAGCAGCGCCGGTGAAGCCTGCTACTCCGTCCGCAGCGCCTGTATCACATCTACGCGGGCAGCCCGCGCCGCGGGGATGGCCGACGCAATCATGGCCGCGAGCAACAGCACCAAAGCCGAACCGGCGACCGGAAGCACGCCCGGCATTTTCAGCTCTCCCAGAAAAGTGCCGGCCAGTTGCGCCAGCCAAAATCCGCCGGCAATCCCAAGCACCAGTCCGCCCAGGGCCATGGCCGCGCCCTCGGCGATCACGCGTATCAGCAGATGCCGCGGCTGGGACCCCACCGCTAGCCGGATGCCAAACTCCCGCGTACGTCCGCTGACGGAGAACGCCAGCACGCCCGCTACGCCCACCACCGCAATGAGCAGGGCGACGCCGGCGAAAACGCCGGACACGATAGCATTGAGCTGATCCGCCGCTAGCACCTCCGCGCGGATGTCATCCAGAGTGGCCGCGTGTTCCACCGGCTGGTCCGCGGACATCTTGCGTAGGATACCCGTGATCGGCTTCACCAGCGCATGTGGATCGGAGCCTGCGTGAACCAACAGGCGCCCTCCTATGAAGAATTGCTCCTGATCGAAAGGATGATATACGGCTACGGTCGGCCTGGCTTCGAGATGGCTGTTATCGATATCGGGCACCACGCCGACAATGCGTCGCGACTCGATGCGCAGGCCGGGGGCGAACCTGAGCAGTGGGTCGGTCCACATGACATGATGGTTCAGAGCATCGCCATTCGGGAACATCTTCCGCGCCAGACTCTCGCTAACAATCGCGACCGGTTCGCTGCCATTGCGATCGCCATCGTCGAAGTCGCGGCCTTCCAGGACCGGCAAGCCCAGCGATGCGAAAAATGCGGGTGTGATCACCTGGAAGCTCGCGCGGGGCTGTTCCTCACCCGTTGCCGGAACATGCCCGTCCACAGAATATTGGAGTGCGAAGTTTTCGCCTCGATCGCGCCAGGGAACTGAGCTACCGACAGCCACGTTCTGAACGCCGGGCAGCTCACGGATTCGCCGCGTTGCTTCCCTGTAGTAATCCACCACCTGTTGAGGCGATTTTCCTTCGCGCATCACCGGCACGTTCACTGCCAGCACACGGTGTGTGTCAAAACCAGTCCGCGCAGCCTCGAGCGCGAGAAGCGTCTTCACGGTTGCGCCGGCCGCGGCAACCAATATGAAGGATGCGGCGATCTGAACCAGAGCGAAAACCTTCAGTTTGCGATTCGCGTTGCCGGTAACTCGAGGGCTGCCGCTGGCCAAGCCGAATCCCTGCGCGCCCCCCGAAGATGGCAGCCGCGGAATGAATGCCAGTAGCGCCGCGGCTAGCACGGCCAGCCCCGCACCCACCCAAAGCATGCTCGGATCGATTGTGAGGTCCAGCGCACGAATGGAATACCGGGAGGCATATCGCGCCAACACCCTCACCAGCGGGGTCGCGATTAGCAGTCCCAGAGCCGCGCCGGCCACGCACAACAGCAGGCTCTCGGCCAATAGGGTCCTGCGCAGGTCGAGCGTGCTGGCACCCAGCGCCGCGCGGATGCCCAGTTCGTTCTCGCGTCGCAGGGTGCGCGCCAGAATCAGGTTCGCGACGTTGGAGCAGGCGATGACAAAAACCAGCACCGATCCGGCCATCAACACCAGCAGTATGGTCCGCGCCTTCGCTGTAAGCTCGTCGCGCAGCTTCACCGCGCTGATGCGGTAGTCGGCCTTGGCCTCATAGGATTCGGGATGCTGCTTCTGCATGGCTCCGTAAACCGTACGCAACTCAGTGCGCGCCGTGTCCAGATCCACGCCAGGCTTCAGCCTCGCGAACAATTCGGTCATCCGGTGCATCCGATCGGTCACCATGGTCGCCGAAAGATGATGTGAGCTGGTGACGATGTTGGCTATGATCTCGGTTTCCTGCGGATAAGGGACGCAGGGCTCCAGAACTCCGACGATGGTGGCTGGACGCGAATCGATGAATGAGCCGAGCTTGACGGTTTTGCCGATCACCTTGGGATCGCTGCCCAATGCAGTGGACCAGAAACGATACGTCAAAACAGCAACGCCCGCGGCTTGCGGGCCGTCATCGCGTTTATCCAGCAATCGCCCGAGCACGGGGCGCAGCCCCATCACCTGGAAATAGGACCCGCCCACGACGCCGGCCCGAACCGAGCGAGGCTCTCCGAGGCCGGTCAGCGTGAAGCCAATGACAGAGAAATCGCCGAACGAGTTCAGTGTATTCACGCGCGAGCTTAAGTCCGCGATCTCGGGCATTGAGAAGTTGGAGTTTTCGTCGCCGTTGCCGGGCGCGCTCTGGCGGATGTAGATGAGCTTGTCTTCGTCACGATTGACGAGCGGGCGCAGCAGAATGCCGCGAACCAGGCTGAACATCGCGGCATTGGCTCCGATTCCTAGAGCCAGGGTCAGAATGACGGTTATGGTAAGTCCCTTGGCGCGGGTCAGGGAACGGCACGCCGTTTTCAGGTCCTGCAGAAACGTCACGATCTTCTCAACCATGGTACTTTCTAGGGCAAGTGGATTACCCCTGCTAAAAACATACAAATAAAGGTATTAGCTAGACACTAGAGCCGGCCAGTGTTCGTTTCCGGGAATTCCTGCGTTCGGAACAGGACAACCAGCCAACAGAACTGAACGCGTTCAAAAGTATCTTGACGCAGGAGCCCATCGCGCGCATACTGATATTGAACACGTTCAAAAACGACGATTCTGTATGCCAACAACTTCCAAGAAAGCCGAAGAAACCCGCTCCCGGATACTCCGCTCCGCCCTCGATCTGTTTCGCAGCCGCGGCTTCGATGAAACCACCATGCGCGAAATCGCGGCTGAAGCGAGCGTCGCGCTGGGCGCAGCGTACTACTATTTTGCTTCGAAAGAAGCGCTAGTGATGGCCTTTTATGAGCAAGCGAGCGAAGAGATGGCGGTAAAGATCGAAGCGGGCCTTGCCGAAGCCACGGGCCTAGATCACCGGCTGCGCGCCATCCTGGACGTCAAATTTGAATACTTCGCCCCCAATCGGTTGTTTCTCGGCGCGCTCTCGCGCCACGCTGCCGATCCGGAGAATCCCCTATCGCCTTTCAGCGACCAGACCGCGCACATCCGGGAACGCGATCTTCGCTATTTCGCCGCGGCGCTGGAAGGAAGCCGCACCGCCATGCCGAAAGATCTGGCGCCGTATTTGCCGAAGCTTCTCTGGCTATACCAAATGGGACTCATCCTGTTCTGGATCTCTGACCGCTCGCCGGATCAGGCGCGAACGCGGCAACTGAGGGAAAAGAGTCTCGCGCTGGTAGTGACCGTTCTCAAGCTGGCCGGTTTTCCACTGTTGCGCCCATTGCGGAAGAAGATTGTCGAGCTGCTGATGACCGTCGAAGAGGTGCCCGAGCATGCCTAGTCTGCTGCTTCCGCGCGCGGCGATCGCATCGGTCTGGCTGTACCAAGGATTGTGGCTGAAGCTGCTCAGCCGCGCGCCGCGGCATCAGAAGATCGTCGGAGCGGTTCCGTTTCTCAGCTCATCCCAAGCGCGCCAGACTCTGCTTGCATTGGGTTTTCTCGAGTGTTTTCTGGCAGCCTGGGTGTTGTCCGGATTCCGGGCGCGTGAAGCAGCTCTCATCGAAGCGCTTGTGCTCGGCTGCATGAACGCTGCCGGTCTTCTATGGGCACGCAATCTTATTCCCGATCCCGTAGCTATGCTGCTGCAGAATTTTGCTTTTGTCGTACTCGCTTGGATAGCCGGTTCCTATGCAGCCCATTGATTTCCCAGTTACACCTTGGCAAGCAGGCGCCTTTCGCGGTCGAACCCCGCAACTGCTATTCGGAGCGATGTACGAAGACCCGGCCATCGAGCTAGAAGCTTTCGCACCTTCGAGCCGCGTGTTCTGTATCGCCTCCGCAGGTTGCACCGCTCGCGAGCTCCAAGCCGCGGGATTCCACGTCACAGCAGTAGATATCAACCCGCGCCAGATCGAATATGCCGAGGCTCGCGCAGCCGGCGCTCCCATCCGCGCAGGAGCCGCCGAACGGATGCTCTCACGAGGACGCATGCTGCTCCCAATGGTCGGTTGGACCAAAACAAAGCTGCGCGAGTTCCTCTCAATGCATGGCCCTGCTGAGCAACTCTACTGCTGGAAGCGGACTCTGAATACCGAGCGTTGGCGTGTGGCTGTGGATACGCTGCTCTCGACGTCGCTCCTCAGGCTCGCCTACGCCGGCCCGTTCCTAGGCAGCTTGCCTCGGCATTTCGGAGCGCATGTGCACGCCCGATTGGAACGTGCTTGGGTCAATCACGCCAACTATTCAAATCCGTATGCGTGGCGGCTGTTACTAGGCGAAGCCCCGCTCGCCGCAGAGCCTCAGGCGTCCGGGATTCGTTTCGTCTGCGCGGACGCAGCTGCCTATTTGGAAGCCTGCCCGGCCGCAAGCTTCGACGCATTCTCGTTATCCAATATCCCGGACGGCGCGTCGTCCGGCTATGTGCAGCGTTTGTGCCGAGCCGCGAAGCACGCGGCAGCGCCGGGCGCCGTAGTGGTTGTGCGCAGCTTTCGGGAGCCTGGCGCTGACGCTCAAAATAACTGGGCCGCACGCGACCGTTCGTTGCTGTGGGGCGCTGTGAATGTGACCCCCGCCGGAGCCCTATGCTCCACATTCTGAAACGTCACCCGTTTCCGGTGCAGGCATTTTTCCGTCAATCCTTGGTGCTGACGTACGCATTTCCAGCCGATATCCTCGAACCGCTACTTCCGCCCGGCCTGGCGCTCGATACCTACGGCGATTTTGGCTTTCTCGCCATCGCCCTGGTGCAGACGGAGCGGCTGTGTCCAAGCTTTTTGCCGGCTGCGCTGGGCCGCGATTTTTTCTTGAGCGGCTACCGCATCTTCGCTCGTCTCGCCGGCAGAACCGGCTCTTTGCGGGGTCTGCGGATTCTCCGCAGCGATACCAACCATCGATGGATGGTGACCGCCGGGAATCTGCTCACCCACTATCACTACCGCCTGTGCCAGTCGGAACTAGGCGAGCGCCCAGACGAAATTGAATGGAATATTCGAACCCAGCACCAGGAGGCCGACTTGCATGTAATCGCGCATACCGGCGATGAACCCGCGCTTCCGCCCGCTGGATCGCCGTTCGTGAATCTCAAAGACGCGCGCAGATTTGCAGGCCCGTTGCCATACACGTTCGATTACGAAGCCCAGACTCACTCCATCATCCGCATCCAGGGTGTACGGCGGGAATGGCATCCGAAACCCGTGCGTGTCGAGGTTCTTCAAAACACATTTCTCGAGCAGCCGCCGTTCAACCGCGTCGCGCCGATCCTGGCCAACGCATTCCACGTGCACGATGTCCCTTACCGATGGGAGCGCGGCGTACGCATTCCACTGGAGGCAAAATGACCCGTACAACTTATCAAGGGCTACAGCAAATCTTCAACTACAATCGTCCGTTCTACGTTCGTACGCTCTGGGGCGTGATGGCGATCATCATCTTTTCAGCCTGGTTGCCTCTCGCGCTCCGTGCGTTGCTCCTGGCTGGCGCGGGAGCCGCGCTTTTCTGGACCTGCGCATCGCTCGCCGTCTCGCACTACGTCTACGATCGATCTGCTTTCTACACACTCCGCTGGCTCCCGGCGTGCCTCTCGCGCCCGCCAGCGCGCTGGATCAATATCCATTCCGGTATCGACGAATGTAGCCACGTCATTTCGTCCACGTTCCCTGGCTCCGAGGGACAGATCGTGGACATTTATGATCCGCACGAAATGACTGAGCCATCCATCGGATACGCCCGCCGCCTGACCGCAGCGTCATCACCCACTGCGGATTGGCGTACGCTACCCGCTCTGGACCAGCAGTTCGACGCCGCGTTTCTGATATTCGCCGCCCACGAGCTCCGGCACCATGCTGCTCGCGTGCAGCTCTTTCAGGAAATTGCGCGGATCCTCCGACCTGGAGGCGAACTGGTGCTGGTGGAACACTCGCGCGATTGGGCCAACTTCCTCGCGTTCGGCCCCGGGTTCCTCCACTTCTTCACCGAGCGAGCCTGGCGACATGCGGCAGAAGCAGCCAGCCTTTCCATACGCATGCACCGTACCATCACGCCGTTCGTCCACGTATTTGTCTTCGGGAGACAGTCATGAATATTTACCTTCACTTGAAAATTGTCGGCGCCCTACTTGTGACACTCGCTCTTGCGAACACTCAGTTTGGCCGCTACTTCCAATGGAAAAAGGAGCTGGGCCAACTATCTCTGCTGACTCGGCAGATCTTCCAGGTGCATGGATTTTTCATCGCATTGGTGGTTGGGCTGATGGGTGTGTGCTCTTTGTTTTACACGGATGCACTGCTCGGGTCGGGAGCCTTGAGCCGGATTGTCTTGACCGGTCTAGTAATGTTCTGGCTTTCCCGATTGGCAATCCAGTTCTTCGTCTACGATCCAGCCATCTGGCGGGGACGGCGGTTCTACACTGTCATGCACGTGGCTTTCTCGATCTTCTGGATTTACGTCGTACTCACCTACAGCGCAGCGCTGCACATCGCGTGGCAGGCAACTCCGTCTTCCACTGGTCCTTCAGCGTTGTAAAGCGGCGCGAGATAGATTCCATGCCGCGCGGCTATTGTCTCAATCTCCTCCACACGCTCGGGAGTGATGGCTCCTCTTCCTTGAGAGAACGGTTCAAAACGGCCCTCGAGCGCGAGCGCCATGCCTTCGAGTAGACATCCGTGCGCCACATCGGGAAACGGATGGCGATTCAGAATGCCACGAAAATCCGGCGTGAACCTCATTCCGCCCGTCACTTGGCCCAGGCCTCCGAAAAAGATTTTGGCGTCGGGCATATCTGCGCTGGGAGACAGATTCTTCGGATAACCTGCATCGCATATAATCGCACGCGGCGCGATCCGGCCCAACAGAAGCGAAGAGGACGCGAGACTGGCCGCACAAATCACAACGTCCGCCTCCGCCGAGAATCGCTTGAGATCCGTCGCGATTTCCACTTCAACGCCATCTGCTTCCAACTCCGCTGCAAGTCTTCGTAGCCTTTCTACGTTGCGCGCGTGGAGCAGTACGCGCCTCACTAGCGGCGCCAAACAACGGGCGCAGCCGGAGCCCACGTCTCCTGTCGCTCCCACAATCAGCAGCGTCGATCCTTCCAGATCTCGGCCTTCCATCGCGCACATCTTCCGGATGCCTTGAACGATGAAACCAACCGTCAACGTATTTCCAGTGGTGAAAACGGTGGCGCGTCTTTCCGGAAGCTGTTCGAAGTTTCCCTCAATCAAGATGGAACTGAACCCGCCGAGACTTACAATCCTCGCTCCGGCCTGGATCGCGCACGCTGCGGCCGCTCGAACGCGGGCGAGATTGTCATGCACGTAAAGAGCTTCCAGACGGTCGGGAGGAATGAAGGAGTCGATGTACACGCCGCGCGCCGTAGCGCCGGTCGACGATCCCACTTCGACATGGCACACTGCTCTCGGCGGAATCCACGGCAGGATGTCCTCCACCTCATCATCCGCCAGAGGAGCATGCTCCGGACCGCGCAGGACCGCCAGTACGTCCGCGGCCGCTCGCCAACTTTCCGGATGCCCGATCAGCGCGAAATCTAGACCGGCAACTGAGCTACCCATCGAAGGGTTACCTCGCCGGGGATGCCCAGCTTGTCCAGTGTCTTCAGATACTGCTGCAGCGACACTCCGCGAAGCACAGCCGCGCTTAGGCTGATCTCGAACAGCGACGGCTTTACACAAGTCGCGTGGCACACTTCGCAATGCCCATCCTTGCATTCCTTCCTCAGCATCTCGGCGAGGGTGGTCATCACTTCCAGATGCAGCCGGTGCACTTTGTCGTCGAAGCGCTGGGAGTCTAAGGCTCGCTCCGCTCTGAGGATCGACATGGCGTGATCCACGTGCTCTTCTTCCTCCGCCGCGATGGAGGCAAAGGTTTTGCCAAGACTCCCTGGCGCAACTTTGCCCACGCGGGCGTAGCTCGCGACGGCAAACGATTCCAGCATGATCTCCTGAACGATCAGGCAGCCAATAAAATCGCGCTCCGCGATGCAGCCGAGGAACGCGCCGCGCAGCCGTTTCCAATGCTTGGCGTCGACATTATTCGATACGTCCACGCCAATCTTGCGGCCCTCGGCCGCGAACCGCGCAGCGTGCCCCCGTTCGCCCTGGGCGTGCTCCAATGCATCAGCTACTTCTTCCGGATCGTCACATATCTCCGCCAATGACTTGTAGTTCATCGCAGCGAGTAGTTCGCCGGTAATCGCCTGCGCCAGGACGTCCTGCCAAATCGGAGCACTGGGTGCAGGCGCGGAATTACACTCCGCCGCATTTGAGGAATTAAAACCAATCGCCGGTTCCATCCGTCCTCCTGAGCATCGGTACGCAGAAAAGACGGACAGGTTCCATGTTTTTTTTGGCGCGAATCTAATACGCCCGGCAAAGCGCGCTATTTGTGCAATCCGTGCGCGCGCAAATACTCCACCAGCGCGGCTGGATGGTCCGTTTGAATTCCGTCCGCGCCCCGGTCGACGGCGTTTTGCCAGAACTCGGGCTTATCGGCGTCCCACAAACGATCCACGTAGATCTTCAATTTCAAACGTTTCGCCGCCGCGATGACGTCGTCATTAAAATCGCCTTTGTCGAAAGCAGCTATGTGCAGTGTCAAATCCCCGGCCAATTTTTCCAACTTTGCGGCGTTGCCAGCTTCGGGCATCGCGGCCAAGGACGGATCGAGCGCCAGCACGCCCTTCAAAAATCCCGGATCTCCATAGATCACTACGTTCGCGAGCATATCCGTCTTCTTCAGCGCAGCCACCAGATCGGCCGGCGACAGCTCTTTCGAATCCACATAGACGCCGATCTTGCCGTGAGCCAGATTCAACGCTTCTTCGAAAGTCGGCACTTTTGTTCCGGCGAACTTGGCATCGAACTTGGCTCCGGCATCCAGCGCGCGAACTTGATCAAACGTGAGTTCCCGGACCTTCCCCGTTCCACCGGTTGTGCGATTCACCGTTCCGTCGTGCATCAGCACCAGCCTGCCGTCGGATGTGGTCCGGACATCCAGCTCGAAGAAGTCCGCGCCTGCTTCAATGGCCGCCTCAAAAGCGGGCAGCGTGTTTTCCGGATGAGCCAGGTGTTCGCCGCGATGCGAAACCACCACAATCTGCGCGGCGATGAAAAGTGTTGCGAGCATCTTCGAATTCTCTCTAGAACATCAGACGCAGAGCAACTTCAGTTACACGTCCCGCTTGCGAGCTGGTCGCCGTGGAATTGAAGCTTCAGACCCTCGAGGCCGGCGGGGTCCCGCCAACAACACACGCGTAAAGCTTTGTTTCGAATACGTCGATAGCTTCAGTACGAGCCGCGATGAAGTCTCCAGGTATGTCGTTGTCCAGAACCACCGGAGCGATGTGCGGCGCGCTCGCCATTCTCCTCGGGTCTGTGGTGCTTGTGGGATGGGCGGCCCACTCCACGCTACTTATTCAAGTTGCGCCGAATCTGGCCCCCATGCAGCGCAATACTGCGGTCAGTTTTGCCCTGACTGGGCTCGCTCTCCTGGGGATCGTGTGGAGCAAGCCTCAGATCACGTTCATCGGCTGTGCCATCACGGCGACTTTGGCCGCCGGTACACTACTTGAGTTTCTGCTGCACGCCAATCTTGGAATCGACCAACTCCTGGGTGTCACCTACATTGCGACGCGTGCTTCGGGACCCGGCCGCATGGCGCCCACCACAGCCATCTGTTTCATTCTTCTTGCCGGATGTTTTCTATTGGCCCAGACAAACCTGGTCACCAACCGTTCCACGATGCTTGGCCTCGCGGGCTCGCTTGTTGCCGCTGTGGGTTCCACGTGCTGCATCAGCGTGCTGCTGGGTACTGGGGACGCTTTCGCCTGGGCGGGCCTGGCGCGCGTCGCCTTTCACACCGGACTTGGCTTTTTGCTGCTGGGGATCGGCGTCGCAGCCTTGGCCTGGGATATCACCCCGCGCGGGTTGGGCGAACCCGCCTGGGTGCCCATCGGAGCCTGCATTTTCCTTACAACATTCAGAGTCGGAATATGGCAGGCGTTTTCGGCTAAGAACCATACCAGGATGGATCTTCTATCCGGCTTGGCCCTGTTGGGAGCGCTATTGGGCGCGGTCGTATTTGGAATGCTAGTCCACTTCGCTTTGAAAGCACATTTGCAACGCGCCGCCCTGCGCTCCGTGAATCGAAGACTGGAGCAGGAGATGGTGGAGCGCCGCCGCGCTGAAGAGTCCGCGCACGCAGCCAATCGCGCCAAAAGCGAATTCCTGGCGAACATGAGCCACGAGATCCGCACTCCCATGACTGGCGTGCTCGGGATGATTGACCTGGTACTCTCCACCAGCCTTTCCACCGAACAGGCCGAGTATTTGGGGATGGCCAAGTCCTCCGCGGACGCGCTGCTAACTTTGCTCAATGACATCCTAGACCTCTCGAAAATTGAAGCGAAGAAGCTGGACCTTTCGCCCGTCGCGTTTTCGATCCGCGAGTGCATTCGCGGATCCGTTCGTATGTTCGATGTCCCCGCCAAAGCGAAAGGACTCGAACTCACCATCCGGATAGAACCAAGTACGTGGGACGCGGCCATTGGAGATCCCCTACGCTTACGTCAGGTACTGGTCAACCTGATCGGCAATGCGCTCAAGTTTACCGAGCGCGGCCGCGTATCGGTGAACGCCCAGATTGAAAACCCCTCCGAGGGGGAGTTGGTTCTTCGCGTTGAGGTAACCGATACTGGGATCGGCATTCCGGCCGAGATGCACGAGCTGATTTTTTATCCTTTCCGGCAAGCCGATGGATCGCCTACGCGGCGCTACTGTGGCACCGGCTTGGGACTCACCATTTCGGCCCGCTTGGTGGAACTTATGGGAGGACAGATTGGAGTGATCAGCGACGTCGGAAAAGGAAGCACGTTCTTCTTCACAGTCCAGCTCGCGTCGGCCCGCGCCCATACGAACGTATCTGCTGAAATGCATGCTTTGGCTTCGGCAGTCAATCCCAGACCAGCTGGCGTGCATTCACTGCACATCCTGGTGGCCGAGGATAACGTGGTGAATCAAAGACTGGCGTCGGAATTCCTGAAAAGGGACGGCCACTCCCTCGTTGTAGTAGGCGATGGTCAACAAGCCGTGACGGCCGCCCGGGATCAGGCCTTCGATCTGGTATTGATGGACGTCCACATGCCTTCCATGGACGGTCTAAAAGCGACCGCCGAGATTCGGGCTGCCGAGAACGGTACAGGAAGACACCTGCCCATCGTCGCCATGACTGCGAGCGCCATGCATGGCGATCAGGAGAAGTGCCTACAGGCGGGCATGGACGACTATCTGACCAAGCCCATCGATATCGCGAGCCTACGCCAGACGCTCGCCAAGTTCGCCCCGGCCCAGACCGCGCGCCCCTCCTCAAGCGCAGCCCACCAGTAGCTGTCTGACGTCCCGCCAATCCCCAGCCCTCAGCCCCCAGCCCCCAGCCCCGCCCCCGTGTTACGTTGAACCTATGAAGAAAGCACTGGCCCTTTGCATCCTCGCGGCAGCGCCCATTCTGGCCGCCGAAAACGGCGCGATGAATCCCGCCGAACGCGCGTTTCTAATCGAACAACTCGAGAAATCGAAGAAGGATTTCCTCGCGAGCATCGACGGCCTCACCGCCGCACAGTGGAAATTCAAGCCGTCGCCCGAAGTGTGGTCCGTGGCTGAATGCGCCGAGCACATTATTCTCGCGGAGGATTTCCTGAAAGGCTTCGCCATGTCAACGTTAAATAGCCCCGCCGTGGAGCGGCCAGCCACCTCCACCGCCGAACAGGACCAGAAGATAGTGGCGATGGTAGGCGATCGCAGCCATAAAGCCAAAGCTCCTGAGCCGATCGTTCCCAGTGGAAAATTCGCAACTCCGGCTGATGCCGCCGCCGAATTTACCGCGCGCCGCGACAAGAACTTGGAATATGCGCGCACCACCACTGATGAACTGCGAGTGCACTCCGCCAAGGGCCCCATCGGAACCATGGACTCCTACCAGATTTGGCTGTTGCTGGCATCCCATACCGGGCGTCACACCGAGCAGATCCGGGAAGTTGAGGCCAATCCCGATTATCCGAAGACCACCGCGCAAGTCCAAGCGCGCTAAGACCCTATCATTTCACCGGTCGAAAGTACTGAAGTTTCTCACAATTTCGTCCGATACAATGATCGGTAGATCCGTGATATGAACGATCGGACAAAATCGCTTCTCAACGACACTCGCAATTTGGCCCGGGAACAGGTAGCCGCGGCCTGGCAACTCCATATTGACCGCGTTCAGGAAGCCCTCATCGAAAGAGGTCCTGAAGAAATTGAGCAGATCTTCGAGGAACGGCTGGCCGGCCTAGCCAACTGCCTGGAAGAACAGCATCGCAATACATTAGAACTCCGCTTGACGGAAGCTGCCCAACAGGAAGAGCAGCATCGCAACGCGCTGCAGGCTCGCGTGAATGAGGCCGCCGCGGAAGCGCGCGCCACAGCGGAACGCGAGCTATCCAGAAAACTGAATCAAGCCGTCCGCTGTCTGCGGGGTTCTGAAAACGGGGATTGGAGCACGGAGTTGGCCCAGGCCACCCAAGGCTTCTGCGATCGCGCGGCGGTGTTCACCCTCCAAAATGGCAGCCTGCATCTGGAGGCCTCGCGTGGGGCCGTTCCCGCGAAGCCCGTGGAGGACGTTCCCTTGGATGCCGCGCCAGCCTTCGCCAGCGCGGTGGAATCCAGAGATACCGTGATCGCCATGCGAACTAAGGGCGAGTTATCCCCGCGCATCGCTTCCTGGACCGGCGAGGCCGAATCCTGGAGAAGCTATATCTTTCCAGTTGCCGCGCGCGGGCAGGTATTGGGTTTGCTTTATGCCGACTCCGACCAGCACGGCGTAGAATCCAGCGCTTTGGAATTGCTGACCATGACCGCCGGTGCTTTTGCCGGGGAACATGCGGCAGCCGCCAAACCCGCCGAACTAGTGAGCATCACACCCTCTGCTGCCGGTCAAAAGCCGGTCACCGTGGCCTGGACTTCACTCACCCGCGAGCAACAGGATTTGCACCAGCGGGCGCAGCGCTTCGCTCGCGTACAAGTAGCCGAGATCCGGCTTTATAAATCCGAAAATGTCAAAAAGGGACGTGCCAACCGCAGTTTATATGCGTCTCTTAAGACAGAGATCGATGCCGCGCGGGAGGCTTATAGTAACGACTATCTTGCCGCGTCCGATACGATGGTAGATTATCTCCATCCGGAATTGGTGCGAACTCTTGCCAATGATGACGCTGAGCTGCTTGGCCCCGATTATCCGGGCCCGCTCGTCTAAACTCTGGCTGGCCCTGGCCTTTGCCTCACTGGCCTGCTGGAGCACGCCCCTACCCTCGCTCGAAACCCTAACGGCCACCTACCGCAAAACACCCAACCCACGTACACGCGCCGCGGTGCTCCACTTCGCAACATCGCATCCCAGCGATCCATCCGGCGCCCTGGCCTTCCTGGCGCTCGGAGCCACCGAAATCGACCAGCGCCAGTTCGGCGACGCTCTGCGGCATTTGGAAGCAGCCCGCAAGCGCCTCCCCAAACTGGCTGACACCATCGGATATCTATCCGCGGTCTCCCAATCCGAGCTGCGCGATTTCGGGGCAACTGAAAAATCCTTGCAGCCGGTCTGGCAATCCGCGCCCGCATCGCCCTGGATCGCCAAATCGGTGATCCTGGAAGCCAACTCCTTCCTCCAGTTGAACCAAGCTCCGAAAGCCGC
>Ga0116135_1000053_pt1 | contig 50880 bp, 42 predicted proteins | sample June2015DPH_20_1_FD_89738 | JGI IMG/M metagenome (GOLD analysis project Ga0116135, IMG submission 89738) | Peatland microbial communities from SPRUCE experiment site at the Marcell Experimental Forest, Minnesota, USA - June2015DPH_20_10 | ecosystem: Environmental > Terrestrial > Soil > Wetlands... | reverse complement strand
TAACATTCGTGAGCTTCAGAATGTGATTGAACGGTCCATCATCGTCTGCGAAACCGAGAACTTCGCGGTGGACGAAAGTTGGCTTTCCTGGACGCCGGACGAGACCGATCAGGGGGACCGTCCACGTCTCAGAATGTCGGCCGCGGAAGAGAAGAAAATGATTGAGGCAGCGCTGGCTGACGCCTCGGGACGTATATCGGGGCCGTCCGGCGCCGCAGCGAAACTCGGCATTCCTCCGTCTACGCTCGACTCAAAGATAAGGGCCTTCAAGATTAACAAGCATCGCTACAAGACCGTCTAGCGGAATTCACGAAATTCGTGAATCCACGGTTTTCGTGATGTCGGCTAAATACTAACCTATTTTGTTTCTTAGGTTTGTGGAAGGTCATCCGGTTGCAGCCATAACCGACAAGTTGCTGAAGATACGAAGATACGAGGACCGTGGACTCGTGACCTTCATTCTCAGCGGTCGAATAGAGGAAACAGATGTGGCGGAGTTGCAGAAGCTTCTCGAGGCCCAAGCAGAACCGAGTGACATTACGTTCGACTTGGAAGAAGTAAGGCTTGTGGATCGGGAGGCAGTCCGGTTTCTGGCAGCTTCGGAAGTCCGTGGCATAAAGCTGAAGAATTGCCCATCTTACATTCGTAAGTGGATAGAAACAGGGAGGGATACAAGCCATGAACGTTGAAGTTGCACGATTTCCTATGGAGGAACGGCGGCGGGAGCGTGCGCGCATTGCGCGAGAACTGCATGACACGTTGTTCCAGGGCTTTCTGGGAGCATCCCTACAGCTCCACTATGCGGTGGAACAGGTACCCGTGGATTCGCCCGGAATGCCGTCGCTTAGCCGAGCCGTGAGGTTGGTGCAGCGCGCGATTGACGAAGGGCGCGAGGCTTTACAAGGTCTGCGGTCGTCCCGAATGGCGTCGATGACTCTTGAGGAGGCGCTTTCCGGTGTTCGGGACGAATTCACGGCCGGAGGGGGCTCGCGGTGCCGAATTTTCGTTAAGGGACAGCCGAAGGCACTGAAACCTGCGGTGCAAGAGCAGATCTCCCAGATCGGGCGGGAAGCGCTGTCCAACGCATTGCGCCATTCCAAGGCGACTAACATTGAAGTTGAGGTTGAGTATTCACCTCGCAGTTTGCGCGTGGTGGTACGTGACAACGGCTGCGGGATCGATGCGCAAATGCTACGAGAGGGGAAGAGCGCGCACTGGGGACTGGTAGGAATGCGCGAGCGGGCGGGGGGTATCGGCGCACAACTCCGAATATGGAGTAGACCAGGTGCCGGCACTGAGGTGGAAATTTCTGTTCCCAGCGAGGTGGTAGCCGAAGCCTGTGCCTAAGGCCTGGCCGAAGACTCTTCTGGTTCCGCGCTTGCTGCAGATGGTATTGCTGCTAGCGCCCCTACTTACTATTTCCTACGCCGCGACTAGGGGTTTTGCGGTTGGGCCGCAATACGGTTCAACGCACGTATACGTGGCGCCGGAGAATTTTGACCGTCTGGTGGCAAGTCTTCTGGCAGTCTTCGGCGGCGCCAGCTCGAAGCCAGGCGTTTTCACTGTTACTCCAACACCGAGCAGTAGTATGGTGCAAATTGTATTGACTCCCGCCGGTAGCTTATCCGTATTCGGGTTCAAGACGCCGATTCCTTATCCATTCGGCGCGGAGCGTACTGGCCATCTGGTTACCGACCTGGACGGCGCTACGCGCGCCGCTCGTGCAGCCGGCGCGGATGTGCTGGTCGGTCCATTTAACGATCCGATCGGACGGGATGTCATCATCCAGTGGCCCGGCGGTGTCAATATGCAGCTGTATTGGCATACCACGCCGCCCTCCTATGCACCGCTTCAGAGCGTTCCCGAGAACCGTGTCTATGTCTCGCCAGATCGGGTGAGGGCCTTTACTCGAACCTTTATCGCCTTCTCTCATGGCAAAATCGTATCCGACAATGCCAAGGCGCCGGGCGTTGAGATCGGTCGGCCCACCGATACGTACGGCCGAGTTCGGATCGAATCGGCTTTCGGCAAGCTAGCCGTGCTCGTGACGGACGGTCATCTTCCTTTTCCTTACGGCAGGGAAATCACCGGGTACGAAGTCGCGAATCTCGCCGATACTCTCGCCAGGGCCAAGTCGGCCGGAGTTTCAGTGCTGGCCGGTCCATACACCGCCGATCAAAGGGACGCTGCCTTTGTGCAATTTCCGGGAGGTTACATAGCCGAGATCCACTCCTCGGCGGGAACCGGGTCAAGAGCCAGTGCCGCGCACCACCACCCAGGCAGTCCGCGCCAAAATCTTGCAGTCGATCCAAAGTGATCGGTCCCGAATATATTCCAAATCCATTCGAACCCAGTCGTCGAAGTTGCTGATTCGATTCCTACCTCTGACCTGCCAGAAACACGTGATGCCCGGCTGCGCACTGAGCTTTCGTTTTTGCCACAGTTCATAACGCTCCAGTTCAGAAGGACCAGCCGGCCTGGGGCCAACCAGGCTCATGTCTCCCTTGAAAACACTCCATAATTGGGGAAACTCGTTGAGGCTGTACTTCCTCAAGAACCTTCCTAGCGGAGTCACGCGGGGATCCTTAGCGATCTTGAACACAGGCCCGGTCATCTCGTTCAGATCCGCGAGTTGCGCACATCGTTCCTCTGCGTCGGCAACCATGGTGGTGAATTTATAGCCTGTGAAGCGGCGTCCCCGGTAGCCGACCACATGCCACGGATAGAAGACCGGTAGCCGCGGGGTTGTAACCTTGATCGCGATGGCAATTAATAAAAATACTGGTGCCAGCAGGATCATTAGAATCCCGCTCACCGAGATGTCCAGCACGCGCTTGAGGTAGAGCCAATCCGACTCGGCCTCGGATGGCGCGAGTGTCAGGTTGGTCTGTGGAACCAGGTCAGCTAGCGATGCATTGAGGACAGCTTCCGGCACAATTTCCGCGGTCACGCGAAAGTAATCGCAGGTTTTGATTGCTTGATCCAGCCACGGGCTCCAGCTCTCCGGCACAACCATGATCACCCGTTGGATTGCAACGTGGATTAGCACGCGATCCAGGTCTTCAACTTCACCAAGCGTTTCGAGCTGCACGCACTGCTCGGCGTCTTCGAGCAGCGGAAAATATCCCATCAGCCGGTACTCCGATTGCGATCGCGATCGCGCCAGGCCTGCCGCAATTAGCTTGGCAGCAGCGGGCTTCGCGATGATCGCGATCTCTTCGGCGTACATTCCCTCCCGGAGTCTGTAAGAGAACCACGCGCGGCCCACGAAACGTGGAAGGCAAATGGCGACGCAGCTCATTCCTGTCAGAGTGAAGACGATCGGGCGGCTCAATCCCGTGCTGAGTAACGCGAAACCTACCAATGACGAGAGGATACCGCACAGCAGAATCTGAACCGGAGGCTGATTCCGTATAGGGCGATGGCCTCCGAGAACCTCAATGCAGAGCACGGTGGCTGGGGCCGCTAGCAGAAACACTCGAAGATATTCGCTAGGAGTGGGTGCTAAGTATGACGTTGCCAGGTAAGCCGCCAACAGTGTGCCCAAATCCAGCGCCCAGTAGAGTTTTTGTCGGGCGGAGATCAGAGTCTGAATCCTGATGCGCGCGCATCGCTGTGAAACATCCGGACGGTCTCGAGTGAATAATCGGAAAGGCTCTTGCCGAGGAGTCCCAGCTTGATCAGAATGTCCTTGGTTGCGGTGAGGACGTGACAACCCAAGGTGTCCGCCTGAATGACGTTCAACAACTCCCGAGGGCTAGCCCAGATGAGTTCGGCATTCGGCGCACAGCGAAGCATCTCCACCGCGGCTGCCATCATGGGCACCGGATCAACCCCCGTATCCGCTATGCGCCCGGCAAATATTGAAACGTATGCTGGAGCGCCACCTCGCACAGCCCCGGTAACAGCGAATACCTGTTGCAAGGTCATCAGCGCCGTTACGTTGATCTTGATCCCGTCATGACTAAGGCGGCGGATCAGCGGAATGGAAGGCTCTCCTCTTGTGTTCGTGATCGGGATCTTGACGAACACGTTGGCGCCCCAGTTCGAGATGACGCGCGCTTGGCGCTCCATTTGCTGGAAATCGTCGGCGAACACCTCGAAAGAAACCGGACGGTCCGGGATCGACACCAGGATATCGCGGGCGAATGCCTGGTAATCCTTCACACCCGCCTTACGCATCAGGGTGGGGTTGGTGGTGAATCCTTGAATCCACGGATTGCGGTACATTTCGAGCATGTCAGACGCATCCGCGCCGTCGGCAAAGATTTTGACATTCAGCGCCGCCACCGGGTTGTAGCGGGCTTCAGCCAAAGGCGTCATGGTAATTGCTGGTGTAGTCACGTGCTGTCTCCTTCAACTACAAATGACTCGGGTGGCGGCAACCAGGTCGGGGACCCGGAAATGAGGCTGCAGGCGCAAAGGCTCCTGATATCCCCGGTCGACCAGAATGGTGGTGCATTTGGCCGCATGGCCGCAGTCGATGTCGCGCCAGCTGTCTCCGATCCTGTAACTGGTGTCGAGTGGAATGTTGTGCTCGGCGGCCGCAGTTAGCAGCAGGCCCGGCCGGGCTTGCGGCAGGGGCATTGATTCGCGTCGTTGCGTGCCGCGGGCGACGTCCGGCTGATTGGTCACGACGCATAGCCAGAAGCCGCGTTTCCGGAGTGTTGCGACAGCATCGAGCGCGTCAGGCGCGTAAGGCTTCCCATCCCGCACAATTGACCGATTGAGCAAGCCGGCCCGGTCGAGGAATACCGCCTGGCCGAGAGGCCCGGCTAGTGATGGGATTCCCACTTCATTTCGGCCCGTTTCAAAAGAGGATGCGAGACCATCAAGTGCCAAACCACAGCCTGAAACACTTCGGTGTGAGGAGTTATATGACCTGGGTTGACGGTTGGGATAACGACCCAGGCATCCGCGACCTTCGCCGCGTAACCACCGTCTCGCCCGACGATGGCCACGATGTTGGCGCCCCGCGGAGCGGGCATACCGCAATGCGAAAACCAGATTCGGGCTCACGCGTTTTTCGAGGCTGCCGCCACCAACGTGAGAGAACCAGAACGCAATCGCCGGGCCGCAGATGACTCACCCGCAGCCACCCATCGAAAGTGCTGGCCCAGCCTTCGTCGTTGGTCCGGGCCGTTAACTCCGCAACGTTGTCAGTGGGGGTGTAGGCCTCCAGCCCCGCGATCTTTCTGAAATCGTTTACGGCGTGCGAAGCGTGGCGGCACTGCCACCCACGCCTAGCTAGGATAAAGAGGCGCCCTCGCCGCGTTCGAGTTTCGGCCAAAATCAAAACCACGGCTTCGATTGCATCGGCGCCAGTTGTCCGACGATTTGACGAACTTCGGAAAGATATTGCCGGCAAAACTGAGCCGTGTAAACTTGGCTCTTGGCGCTGGATGGTGAGGACATTTTTTGTCGGATTCGAACTTTGCGCCGGATTACTTGACCACCATGAAAGCGACTGACCCACCGGGCACTGAATAGATCTCACGGTCTCTCGAAAACTCCGCCAGCCACTTCGAAACGCCATTGACACCCGCGCGCCCAAAATCGTGCCACGCGATCACACTGCCTGGATGACAGCAGCGGAGCGCGTTCTTCGTGTCGGAACGAACGTATTCATAGGAATGGGCTCCGTCGATGAAAAACAGATCTACTTGTCCGGCGTGCGACGTGAAATCGAATGTCGCGCTGTCCCCAAACAGACATTGGATGTTACTCTCAACCTCGGAACCACTAAACAGGTAGGGTTGTGGGCGCGATTCAATATGAAGGTCGTCGATATAGGTGGTCTTTAAAAGAATGGGTTGCTTGACCCCAGTTTTTGGCAAATCGAGGGTGAATACTTGAACACCGGCCGGCGCGTTCAGCGCAAAGTGCAGCGCGGTATAGCCATACAGCGTTCCAATCTCAAAAACCACTCGTGGTTTTAAGATGAGCGTGAGCATACAAAGGCTTACTATGTCGACGACGTAGGAAGCGTTGAGATGAAACCAGTTCTCCTTATTCGGTATGGTCGCCAAGCGTATATCAGAGATCGCGTTCGCTTCGCCCAGCACCTCGAAGACATTCTTCTGGGGGAGCCCACGGGTATTGGTGAACGTTTTATGAAAGAACAGCATATCCGAGACGTAACTGGCAAAACGTCGCGGATTCCGCCAAAGGGGTATGGAGACCAGGTTCGCGCCCAGTAGCATATTGCGCGCTGCTACTACGCAAACGGAACCGAGCTGTAATAGACGGCCAGAGGGCATCGTTACTAGGAATTTGCGAGGACTAAAGAGAGCGATTGTATCCCCTCAAACGAGCCGGCCTCGTAGAATCGCTCGCCCACCTCAAAGGCAGCCAATTCATTTCGAGCCAGAAGTTTTTGGTGAACCACCGCCAGATCGTGCGGCTCACAGGGGAGCGCCGCGAATGCGGACCGCCGAAACAAGTTCAAACTATAGTCGATGGAATGCATATTCGGCGTGAGGCATTCCTTGTCATAGCGGATGATCTGGCCGTCGTGAAATTCTACATTGCTCGGTCCCCAATGCCCTTCGTTGCGAAATACGGTCATCAGTGCCTGTTTTTCCGAGCTGAAGAACGGACAAAGAATGCCTCGCCCAACATCGGTCGCGCTTTCCGGATGGCGCCAGCCGTTCCGAGCAGAGCCGGGCCATCCCAGGAGTATGCTATGGACAAGCCGAATGCGTGGCCATCCCCGACGAAATCGCGAATCCTGTCCCCCAAGTAACCCACGCAAAGGACCACACGCTCTATGCCCTGGCTTCGCAACAAGCGTAACTGATGGGCGATGAAGGGCTCCCCTTGAATGGGGAGCAGCGCCTTCGGAATCGTTTCTGTGTTCGGCCGGAGCCGGGTGGCTAGACCACCTGCCAGAATCGCTACAGGAAGCACAGCGTCTCTCTCTCGGGGCAGTCGGCGTTCTCAAGAATGCGCTACTACTTTCGTGCCTTCAAAATCGAACCGAAACCGCACTTCGCGCAAGCCTGTTTGGCACATGGCGCGGCGTAACCTGGTCTTGTCCTCGGTGTAAAACATCAGAAATCCGCCGCCACCGGCTCCAATCAGCTTTCCTCCCAGTGCTCCGTTCTCCATGGCGAGGGTGTAATAGGAGTTGATACAGCCGTTGCTCATCCCGGCGGTCCGCTTTTTCTTATGTTCCCAATGCAAGCGCATGATCTCGGCGAAGCCGCGCAGGTCTCCCGACTCCAAAGCAGCCTTGCTGTCATATCCCAGGCGTTTGACAAAATGGAGATTCTCGATCATCGCCGGGTCACCCTGCCTGCTGCGCGTATCCTGATCCTTGAGGATGCCGGAAGCGCTGCGGGTGTAGTTCGTGAAAAACAGGACCAGATTGTCCTCCAAGTTGTGCAGCGTCATTGCGTCCGGGCGTAAGGGAGTGACGGTTACGCCATCGTCGGAATGAAAATCGAAGCAGGTGACTCCTCCAAAGGAGGCGATGAACTGATCCTGCTTGCCGATCGGCTCACCGAGGCGATCAATCTCGATGTGGCAAGCCTGCTGGGCCAGTTCTTTTCGGCCGATGCTGTGACGTTTGAGACTGTGGAGCGCCCGCAACAAGGCCGTGGTGAAGCTTCCCGAAGAGCCCATGCCGGTGCCGGACGGGATGTCCGACATACTCATGATCTCCAGGTGAGGGATTCCGATATCCACCAGCTTCAGCGCTTCCCTGACAATCGGATGCTGGATATCCTCAACCTGGCTGACCACCTCCGTCCTCGAGTACTTCAAGATTACTTCCTCCGTGAATGTCTCATGGAGGGTGATGTAGACGTACTTATCGATTGCAGCGGAGATGACAAAACCCTCGTGCTCCCGGTAGTAGGACGGGAGATCGGTCCCACCGCCGCCCAACGAGATACGCATAGGACTGCGCGCAATTATCATGGAGTGGAATCTCCGTAAACTCTCTCTACAACGCGTAACACAGCCTGCGTTTCTCGGATCCCGGGAATTGGATCACGATCGAGGCGGATGTCCTCCAGGAATTCGTCGAACTCCAATTCCCAGGAATTGTCAGCCATTGGGTACTCCCAGATGGTGGTCTCAGGTGGGCCCATGCAAGGGAGCATCCGATAGAAGGCAAGTTTCTCGGTTCCATACGATCCACCCAATCCTGTGGCTTCCAGCTTTCCGGTCCGGCCGCAGATTTCGACTGAAAACGTGTTTTTCCACTCAGTCCAACTTGTGTGAAGGAAAGCCGCCTTTCCGGATGCGGTCTTAAGCAGGAGGAAGGCATTATCTTCTACTGGCATGTTCCAGAAATACGTTGCGATGTGACCGGTGACGTTGCTGAAGTCGCCCAGGAACCAACGCGCCAGGTCGATCAGGTGCACGCCTTGGTCCAGCAACTCTCCGCCGCCGGAAATCTGTGGGTGCGCGCGCCACTCCCGGTCATATCCGGGCCTTCCGCCATGTCCGTAACGGCCGCGCACGTACATCAGCTCGCCCAACATCCCGGAAGCGGCAATCTTATAAGCCTGCTGTAGGGAGTGGTGATAACGGTGATTGAACCCTACGCGCACGCACGAGCCGGTCCGCTGGGATTCGCGCAAGACTCCATCGAGTTCGGATGCCCTGCGCGCGCCGGGCTTCTCGATCAGGACGTGCTTGCCTGCTGATGCAGCTGTCTCTGCAATGCGGGCCAGGAGATCGTGCGTGGTGGCTACCACAACAACATCCACCTCGTTATGGTTCGCAGCCACTCGCCAGTCGGACCAGGTCTGGGCCCCGCGAAACTTGCGAGCCAATTGTTCCGCGCGTTCCGGCACGACGTCGCAGCAGCCCACCAGCCGGCAACTCCGCAACGAGAGAGCGCGCTTTTGGCCAATCAGGCCGCATCCGATGATGGCAACGCCTGGTTCCTTAGACATTAATTGCTCAGACATTTGCTCCAGACGTGGAGTTAGGCCGCGGTCAGATATTGGTGGAGCAACATTTCAGAGATGTCCCTATCGTCTTCTGTCATGGCACAAATGTCGTAGTAATATACCGCAGGTTTCAAGTCCATCCGGCTGCTGCGTACATAAGCATTGAGTGTATGCAGATGATGAGTTTCAGAACCCGATAGGCGAAGCATATGGTTGCCGGAGTTGTCGAAAACGTGAAACTGCGTATAATCCAGCTGGCGGAGCCGCTCAATCATGGCCCGACACTCGCGCTCGACGGCAATAGGTCCGATCGGCAAATACTCCATGAAAATGATGGGCCGCACTTTGGCCAGCAGGTCGCTCGAAGCCATAATTATTTTGGCATCCATGCCGTCGGTATCGATTTTGAACAGCCGTGCATTTTGGAAACGGGGGTGTTCGGAGAGTATTCCGGCAAGGCTGCGGAAGCGAATGGCCTCACTATTATGAGGTGCATCGCCGTTCAAAGAGATGGATGCCGTGCCCGCGCTAGTTTCGACGTGGCCGGCCTGAGCGTCGTCGTCGATCCACACATAGCTCGGCTCGATCTCCGAGGATGGCGAGATGCGGCCGAGATTCGCCCTCAACTTAGGCAAATAAGCGGGATTGCCTTCGACGCATAAAATCGACACTTGCGCGCTGGTTGCCATCATCGCGGCCGTGCCTCCAACATTCGCGCCAATATCAACGGCAAAAAGTTTGGGATACTTTTTCAACAAGAGTGTGCAAAGCTCCGTCACCGGCTCGTCAAGACGGCGGTGACAGAACCGATACCAATCCAGCCGGTGTCCCGCCGGCAGAGCAAGTGGATGGCCTCCTATAACCACTGTCCGGGGAATATATGTGGCCAACTTTCTGACTATCAGGTTACCGATCATCATCATCGACTGACTCCTGTTCCGAACACGCTGGCGGAGCGAGGTTTGAGCACGAATACGCCTTGCCGCGGACGCCAGCCGCGGCGCTCGAGCATCCTGTCTAGTGCTGCCAAGCACCATCTGGGCGATAGGCTGAGGGGAATGTTCAAGGCTGCCGCCAACACCCTATCAAGTACCATTCCCGCCCGGCCGGCTGACATTCGGCGGCGGCGCTCATCAAAGGATGATTTCCAGTCCCAAGCCAACCCGTCCGCGAGAGATAAAACGCATTCGCCATCGAGAGCGCCTAAGCGATGTAAGAACGATTCGAAGTTGTACCAGCGGACGTGATAGTGTCCAGAACTTAAATGTTCCGGGTTTATCAATTGCTGCTCGGATACGACGCCGCTGAACGGAAAATCCAGCGGGACGAGAATCACCAGATGGCCGCCGGGCTTGGTCATTCTGAGCATCGCCCGCATGAAGTCTATATCGTCGGCCACGTGTTCTACGACGTGCGACGCAATGACCACGTCAAATGACCCGGCTTCGAAGGGGAATGGTTCGCTCTCGGATGGAATCTTGAGATCAACTTTTCGGTACCCCTTGCGCCGTGCAAGTTCATTTGCTTTGGCAATAGCAGTCGGCGATAGTTCGCTACCGCAGAGGGTGCAGGACGGATCGAAGAGAAAAGCGAGCATCCCGTTTCCGAAGCCGACGTCGAGAATGGTTTTGTTCGCCCGGCCAATGCTTAGTTTGTCGAGCACATAGAGGACGTCTTTTCGGGCGAGTTCTAGATTGAATTGAAAACGTTGTTTGAGGCGGGAGCCGGCCGCCCATTGGCTCTCGAAGTAGTTCGCGTTCAAGGTGCGTGCATCAGGCATAAATAGATTGTGTGATTAAGGATTAGTAGACGATTCCCGTGTCGCGGCTCATGTATGCAAGGTCCCCGTCGAGTTCCCCGATGCGCCGCGCCGGCACGCCGCCATACAGTCCACTTTCAGCGTAGGACTTGTTGAGCAGCGACTTTGCGCCAAGTACGGAATAAGAGGGCAGGCTGGCTCCCTTAAGCACCGTGCAGTCAGTCCCGATGAAGCAGTAGTCGCCAATGGTGATAGCACCTGAATCCTGTCGATTCAAACGAAGATCGATGCCGTGCGTTAAGAACGTGCTCCGAACGCCGGCGATAGTGGTGAACTGGCCAATGACGATTCGATTCGTACAATCCAGGTAGTGGTGCGACGTAATTCCGGAGTGGATTCCCAGCGCGAGTTCCGCCCGGCGCTCAGGCTGGTGCTGGTAGTAGGGAGTGTTCTTCAAAGCTCCGGAAATTGTGTTGAAGTTTCCAATGAGGCTGTCTGCTTCCATCAACAGATCGACATTCCCGATGAGTGTGCCGTGCAGAATCCGGGCCCGCGCCTTCATGATGAGCCGTTCGCCGAAAACCAGTGAATAGCCGATCTTCGCGGAAGGATCTATGTGGAACCCGAGCGCCTTTATCAGGGCGCGGCGGCGTAGCGGCCAAGGCAACAAAAAGCACAAAACCGAGATTAGGATTCGTATGCGGCGGCCTAACATAGACGTCGATCAGAAGCGGGCACGCTTCCGCGCCACACTACTTCCAATAACAGACGTTACAATTAGCCGCGTATTTTCGGGAACGCGGCCAACGCTCGAACACTCGCTGATCCAACGCATTCAGATGTTGATACAAACCCTTGGTTAAACGAGACTGCGGCGGCAACGCCTTGCACGGGTATGCTAGCAAGCTGAAGTAGAAAACCTCGTATCGGGTGAAACACTCGGAGAAATCACGGAGCGCCCATTCGAACAGATTGGACTCATCCAGCCATTGGGCTCTCGCACCTCGTATACCGCGAATTGCGGCGACGACCGGGTTGTGCCCCAGCGGTTCATAGATAAACAGAGCCTTTCCTCCGGCTCTTAGAACGCGACTAAACTCTTTCGACACCTGGGATAGATTGTTCGCAAGGTGATGCATGGATGCTTGTCCTACCACCACATCGAATGATTCAGCGGGAAACCGGCTCAGGTTTGCGGCATCCCCGCAAATGAAGTTCACATTGGAAAGGCTCCCGAACTGCCTTGTCGCTGCTTCCAGGCGTTCTGCTGAGCTGTCAATCGCGACCACCTCCACCGCGGGATTCTGCGCTAACCACCCCGCCAGTTGTCCTTCGCCACAACATACTTCGAGGACTCTTTTTCCTTCCAGCCCACCCTCCAACAGCGCACTGTAGCCTTGCACAAACACGGCATCCGTCCCGCTATAGTGACCACACACACTTTGAACGTCCGCAATGGTCATATTTGCACCGGCTTAGATGCCAGCGTTTTCTCAAACACCGAATGAAGCAGGGCGGCCTGGGTGCTCCACGACAGGTTTTTCTCGGCGTGGGCGCGGGCACGGATTCCCATTTCCTTAGGATTGCGGTTATTCATCAAGGATGCCGCGGCGTCGGCGAATTCGCCGGGTTCAGCGTGGGAGAGAACTCCGAATTCACCGTCCGCAAAGAGACCCGCAACATCACCTACCGTGGTTGCGACAACCGGCTTACCCGCAGCCAGGTAGTCGCAAACTTTCCAGGGCCAACGCCCCCGGTTGGCAATTGAATCGCACAGGGGTAGCCACATCGCGTCGCAGGCGGCCACATGAAGTTGCACGTCATCGAAAGGAAGCCAGCCGGTTTCGTGAATGTTAGTCCAATCCACCTCTTGCCGCAATTTGGACCTGAAATTACTAACCGCCAGCAAACGGCTTTTGGGGTGCAGCTTTCTCAGGCGCGCGAAGGCACTCACTAAAAACCCAGCATCGCGCGGAAAGATCTTGCCGACGTAGCCGAAGACCCACTCGGCAGGATCGATTCCCAAGGCCTTGCGCGCGGCCAGTTTGTCGCGGGGCCGAACCTTGTCGAGTTCGACGCCGGGCAGCACCCGGGAGATCCGTTCGGGCTGGACGCCCAGTCCAATGGCACGCTGTCTGAGCGCGGAGGATAAAACGACATAGTGATCTACGCGTCGCGCGAAGGCTTCCTCGAAAAATGTTTCCACGGGGCTGAAAAGGCGGTCCGCTAGATGGTTTAGGCCAACCGAACGCTCGAACGTGGTGCCGCCGCGCCCCCACCAATCCCCCCAGTCCACCACTAAAGGCACATGATTTGCGTACTTGGCAACCAGCGCCGGGAGAATTGATACTGGGCGGGAATCTATCGCCATAATGAGATCGAATCTCTGGCGGGCTGTCCGCAATATGCGATAGATTGTGTCCCACGGATCCCAACCTGTGCGGAGTCTGCCCCAAAGCAAATCCGGCGCCTGGATAGTAAGGATGTTGCCATTTTGAAGTGTCGAGGCTTGAAACCGGTTCGAGGGAGAAATGGTGACAACCGTCACCTGGTAACCCATCGGCGCCAGTTGCGCCGCGAATTCTGTCGCCCGGGGCCCGTGGGTCAACATCAATAGACGAATCCTACGATTCATGTTTGCTGGCTACTCAATTCCAGTCACGGGCCGAGTCCACCCGTGGCTCCCGTAAGGATGATGTTCAGATCCGAGAGCGGCAGGCTAGCCATCGGTTTGGGTTCGCTCCAGTACCCAGGGATTTGCTACCAAATAGTCGAGCGTGCGTCCGATGCCTTCTCGAATGGTGTACTTGGGCGTCCAACCGAGTTTCCGAATCCGGTTGCAGGAAAGAAAGATAAACGGATTGTCGCCGATCCAGCCGTTCTTGCCACCGCTATAGCTGAGCCGCGGGCTTACGCCTAGCCGTTCTGAGATCCAATCGATGGAGTCGTTCACCTGGCAGTATTCGTCCGTACCAAGGTTGTAAATATTGACCAGCTCCGGAGACTTCTCGATTGCGAGTTGGATCGCACTCACGCAGTCCTCAACCAGGAGATACGATTTACGCTGCGTGCCGTCGCCTAAAACGCGTAGCGTTTCAGGATTCTGGCGCAACTGGCGATAGAAATCAAAGACGTGGCCGTGCGTATAGCGCTCTCCGAGAATTGAGACGAAGCGGAATATGAATGCAGTTATCCCGAACGCCTCGGCGTAGGCGGTTATGATTCCCTCGGCGGCTAGTTTCGAAGCGGCATAGAGCGAGGTTTGAACGGGGAACGGCGCTTCTTCGGGTGTCGGAATTACGTGGTGTTGGCCGTATACCGAACCGGTTGAAGCGAAAGCAATTCGGGAGACTCCCTGGCGTCGCATGGACTCCAGCACGCGAGCGGTAACGATGGTGTTCTGCTTGAGGTCTCGGTCCGGGTATTGCGGACCGAACCTTACGTCGGCATTCGCCGCCAGGTGAAAAACGATATCCGCCCCGGGAAGCACTTCGTCGAGGGCGTCGCTCTCGAACAGATCCGCCTTCACGAATTGAAACCTACACGATTGTCTGGCCTCGCTCAGGAACTCCAACTGTCCCGTGGACAGGTTGTCCACCCCGATCACTGCATGTCCGGCGCGCAACAGCCCGTCGGTCAGATTGCTCCCGATAAAGCCGGCCGCGCCGGTGACTACAGCCTTCAAGACGTCATCCTCATACTCTATGAACGGCTTTGCGGCAACACTCGAGCGTGCCGGACGCGGACTTTTCCCAGGAGAATTCCCGGGCTCGAATGTGACCTTTTTCAATCAACTCGGCCCGTAACCCGGCGTCCGTATGGACTCGGTGCAGAGCCTCCGCCATCTCCTCGGTGTTGTCGGGAGCGGCCAGCAGCCCGGCTCCCGCCACAATTTCTGGTAGACAGCTCGCGCGCGCCGCTACGATAGGCAGAGAAGCCAGCATCGCTTCCACCAGCGGCTTGCCGAAAGTTTCGGCGCGTGAAGGATAAAACAGCATTCGAGCCTTGCCAAAAAGCTGAAGTAACACCGGCTTTGGCACTTTCCCCAGGAAGTGTACCCGGTCTCCGATGTTCAAGTTATTCGCCAGCCGTTCGAGATCGGATTGGATACCGTAATCGTCGCTACCCACCATAGCCAGGTCCAGGTCGTCTTTATACCGGTCGATCAGGCGCGCAAACGCCCGGAGGGCGCCGTCCGGGTTCTTGTAATGCCACAGCGTGGAGACGTAGAGTATGAACGCCGGCCGCAAACCGAATTGCGCCGTAATCTCTGAGCTGCCCGAGCCGGGCTGGCGGTCGCCGAAGGCTGTATCTACAGCCTCATACACTACCTCGATATTTCGCGCAGCTACACCCATGCTGGTTCGGATTACTTCCTCGGTCGCCTTGGAGTTGGCCATGACGACGGTTGCCCGCCGCGCCGAAAGGTCGAACATGAAACGGCGGTAAGCCAAACGCAACCGATTGAAATTTCCGCCATCGCGAGAATCCAGGAAGTTCTCCGGCGCGACGCGATGATGCACTGTGCAGGTCTTCACTACCGTGGGACAACCACAGAGAAGAGGTAACTGGTTCAGCCCGAACAATACGTCCAATCGAAGTCTCCGGGCGAGGATCGGATAGTAGAATTGCTGGACGGCGATTCGCAACGGGATGCATTCGTTAGAGACGAAACAATTCACAAAATTGACGTTCGGCGCTTCAAAGTAGAAAAAATCACGATTCTTGGGACTAACAAAAACATAGAACTGACAGTTTGGCCCGGCCATCGAGAGTGCAACCAGGTGACGGCGCAGGAAGTCGATGGCGCTGCTCGGTTTCAACGGATTCTCAATCAGAGTGTCGTACCCGATCCGCATTTGTGGTTAAGCCAATTCGCGATCCAATCCCGGCAGGGACGCCTCCGCCGGAGATTTCGAATAACCACCGGTGTATGCGGCAGTAGTGCCCAGCGCCAATATCAACCAATACGCGGGGTTCCAGAAGATCAGATTCGAACAAGACGAAATGATCACGATCACCACGCCGGCGAATATACCTGCCGGCAGCGCTTCGCGATTGGCCCGTGCCGTCCGCAGCCCTGCTCGCACTACCGATGCGTGAAGCCACAGATATGCCGCAAAGCCGAGCAGGCCGGCGGAATGCAGTACCTCCAGCGGAAAACTGTGGCTTCCCCCACCCTGCGCCGGATAGTACTCGAGATACGCGTCCTGGCCCCTGCCAATTAGGGGGTTCGAGACAATATCGCGAGCCATTTCCGACCACATTTGAAGGCGCGCGTTAACGGTCCCCTGCGAGTAGGAGCTCAAATCCGCGAGCACCAATGTTCGGCCGGCGAAAGACTGCCAGTAGGGTTGCATCAGAGGGATCGCACTTAAGGCGGCGAGCAGCACAACGATGATCGCTGGAATCGCGACGGCTGCCGCGAATGTACGTTTCCAGTTGACTTTCCGAAACCCGATTATGCCAACCAGCGCGAGACCAATAGCCACATCCAACACCGCCTGCCGTGAGAATCCGATCACGATTCCAACCATCGCCCCAGCCGCCAATGTCAGGTAGGTATACCGTTTCCCATGTTCCGTGAGGACCAGCGAAGCAAGTGCCAGGACCAGCGCGCAGGCCGATAGGCATCCGGTTATGACTCCGACCACGAATCGATTCACTGTCCCACCTGCCACCGCGCCGCCGGAGAGCTGAGGGGCGTCCTCAGCAGTGGTGAAACGCTCTAACGCACTTATGCCGGCGGATTGGCCGATGATACAAACCAACAGCACTCCATTCAATACGCACACACTGATCAGAAGCGTCATCACGGCCTGGCGCCAGTGGCGCGTCAGGGAGATCAGTACTGCGATCGTAAGCGCTTGCGCCATGTTGAGCGCGTGTAGAAACACCCGGCCCAGCGCGCCGCTTGCGGGGGCCGTGTGCTCGGGGAGACTCACGATGGTCCACCCCAAAAGGATCAACCAGAACGCGCCCGCTGGGATGGCGAACCAGCCGATGGGCGCGCTGAACTTCTCAAGTTGGCCCGAGGTCAATATTCGAAGCAGTACAAACGGAAACAGCATTTGCGATGCGCGAAGATTCAGCCCTCCTATCGCAACAGAAAGCGGGATGTATGCAGTGATGAGAATAGCGGCAATTTGGATGTGCAGCATCCACTCGAGAGGAACCAGGACCAACGCGGCGCAGGCGGTGGCTGCTGCCATGAGCAGTAGCAACATCCACATGGCCGAGTTGCCATCGCCGGCCTCCGTCACCAGGAAAAGCCCAAACGCTGCGGAAGCTGCGGCGAGAATCGTTACTGAGGCGATTGTCCGGGTCATTGTACGCTGATGGAACGGCGCCAGAACGACGCGGTGACCGAACGGATTTTACTAACTAAGCGAGCCGACTCAGGTTCATGCATCAGCATGCACAGCGATACAAATACCGAACCGAATGCGATGCTTTGGGCGCCCAGATGGAGTAACCTGGCTGCGGTCTCGCTAGCCAACTCGGGTCTCGGGATGAACCAGGCGGTGGCCAGAGCCGCTGACAAAGGGATCGCCAGTTCGCCGCTATACTTCGCCAACTTCCCCAGAAACGCGGCATCCACCAGATCGCGGAGCTGCCAAAAGGTGAAGACACAGGCCACGGCGCATCCTACGAAATACCCCGTCGGAACGCTGGCTGCTCCGCGCGACGGAATAAGCAGAAAGGTCCCGCCTACAGCGGATACGGTCCATACACAGCTGGCAGCGGCTGCGCCCCAAGGCCGGCCGAACGCGGGCAAAGCACGCTGCAGGATACCTAACACTGCGTTGGGCGCAAGACTCGCCGCAAACCATCGCTGACAAGTGATGGTTACCAGCATATAAGGCGACCTACGCAATCCCGACCCGAAAAGAAGTGTGGCCAGATCCTCGCTGGTCAGGCAAATGAGAACCGCCAGCGGCAAGAACAAAAACAGCGTCGATTGCAAAGTGCTAAGGAGGGCACCCGCGGCGGCGCGCTCCCCGTTTTTCGCGGAGAAGACATGCGACAACTCCGTGAATGCGACGGTTGCCACCGCCATGGTCAGGCTGGATGCCATGTTGGACGCACGCTGAGCGTAGTGGATTGAAGCAATGGAGCCAGTGGGCAGCGAGGTGGCCAGCGAGCGCTGCCACGCCGGCATCAGAAGATACACGGCTCCAGCGAGCAGGCAAGGAAGAGCGGTTCTAAGGACATCCCGTAGCATCGGATGCCGCAAGGACGGGATGGACGGATTCCAACCAAGCCTCCTCAAACTCGAAGCCTGGATGAGAGTCTGCGCCGCCGCCCCGATTGCCATGCTCCCCAGTGCGGCAGAAAGGCCGAATCGATGTCCCCAATGCCAGATTCCACCGGCCATCGATGCACTCATCGCCAGGCGGCCCCACGCAGGAGCGTTATATTGCCTCAGGCCTTGCAAGACTCCTGTCATGTAAGCCCCGATCATCACCAGCCCCACCGCCAACATTCCAACGGGAAGTGCGGCGATGAAGAGACTTCGCTCGATGCCCCCAAAACCGGAAGCCACCAGATTGGAAACTGCGTTAGGGAACTTCAGGATTCCGACAGCAAGGGGCAAACACAACGCGCACGAGTATAGAATCATGGATTCCATCACCGAGAACGCCTCGTGCTTGCGCCCCTCGGCCGCGAGTCTGACGGTAATTGGAACCAGTACATAACCGCCGACACCGTAAACGATGAGAGAAGAAATCGACTCGACGTAAAGAAGAAGTAGCGCAAGCACGTCGGATTCGCCACTGGCGCCGAATACCGACGCAGTCGCAATCTCGCGTACTGCACCCACAATCGTCGCCAGTATCATGACACCGGCGAGAACAGCCACGGCTCGTGTCACGCCTGCGCCGCCGTTTCGCCAAAGCGGTGCAATAGTAGAGCGCTGCAACAGGCCAGTATCGCGGAGGAAAGTGCGCCCATTGTTATAACGGCCAGGCGTGAGGGCGAGCTCGGTTTGTCCGGGGCCACCGCCTCATCGATAACCTTAATCACCGGCGATTCTTTGGCTTGGTCGAGCCGAGCCGCCTCGTATTGCTTGGCCAACACTTCAAAGAGCGCCTCATGGTATTTCACGTCGCGCAGCCGGCGGAGATATTCGAGCCCGGATTTTGGCACGTTGGTAATCGGTATCAAGGGATTCCCGGGATCCACCGGCTGATCGCCGCCGGCCCGGGTCCGCAATTGCGCGCGCAGAACCCGAAGTTCGGTTTCGCCACGAATCACCTCCGGATTCTCTTCCGTGGCACCCGCCTTCAGGCGTTGGAGAGCCGCTTCTCGGACCGTGATTTCGGCCTCCAAACCGGCCATGGTCCGGATCACGGCTTCCACTTGGCCCGAAATCTGGATCATTCCGCTCTTTTGCTCGCTGCTCTTCATCTGTTCTTCCGCGTCGTTCAACATCTTCTTTTCTTCGTCAAGCTGGGCCTCGAAGAAGCGCCGGCGCTGAACGGCCTCGGCCACGGCGAGCCGGATGTTCTGCTTGGCGAGCTCGCCTACATAACCGTTCGCAAGGGCCGCTGCGCGATTCGGGTCCGGATCGTCCACCGCGATCTTGATGAGAGTGTCTTTGCCGGAAATCAATCGGGTTCTTTGCGCCAGCTTTTTTCGGGTTTCGACAAGTGTTCGCTTGTCATACAACTTTTGAAGATCGAACCGGCGGATGAGATTGTCGGCAATGCTTCTGCTGGCCAGCAGCCCCAGGTACACGTCGGATTGTGTTCTCAGCCCCAATTCGGGCGCAGCCAGGCTCGCCAGCGACCCTAGCTGTCCGAGCATCGCGCCCGCGGTGGATTGCTGCTGCCCCGGTGGCATGATCACCGCCGTGGATGTATAAGTTGGTGGTGCAAATAGAGCGATGGCCACGGCTGCGGCAGTACCGGCCAGTATTGCGCCTGCAGCGACGCGGCGATGGGATGCGATTATGGAGGTCCATTTCCCCAAGGCTGGGATTATCTGCCCTTGCGGCGGAGCGGAGTTGGTTGGCATGGGGGCTTCTGTTGCTTCGCTATTTCAGGACATTAATTGCAGCCGCGCCTAAACCCAAATCGGCGAGGATCTGGGTCCAACTGCGCAGGCTACGAATGAAGGGCACGCGGAGTATCTCTTCGGGAACCACGATTGAGTCGCCGGGATTGAGGCGCTCTGCCTCGAAAGTTTTCGTGAACGGGCCAGCCCCATGTTTCGGCACGACAGAGCCATCCGCGCGGATGATAAAGACATGCGCCTTGTCCGCGCTCCGCTTCAGGCCGCCGGCGTCGCGAAGATAATCCGCTACGCGCAGCCTGGGTTCGTGAAGAAATGCGTTCTGATTGTAGACCTCTCCTAGAACGTTCACAGTGGCGGGACGGCTTGGAACCACGAAGCGGTCCCCATCTTCCAGCGCCAGGCTCATGAGCTTATCCAGGTTGGCGGCTTCCGGTTCGAAGTTCAAAACGATGCGGCCGGTGGCTTGGAGAGATCGCAATTGTTCCAGCGTCTTGCGCTCGGATTGGATTTGCGCCGAGAGAGCCTGTGTCTCTTCCGCGGTAGAAGAAAGATTATTTCGTCTGCCGGCGGTCTGTTCCAGATCCCGCTCCATCTCGGTAACGAACTGGTCCAGGCGCTTTTGTTGGTCGTGGCGCGTGGATTCGCGCGTGAACTCGGCTCCGTACAGGTATCCCTGCGGCGTCAAACCGCCGGCCCGCTCGATGATCCGTCCCAGCGTCTCGCCGGGCCGCGCCAGGTACACACCGGATGAGTTGAACTCTCCTTCCAGCCAGACGTAACGATTCTGCTGCATCACCGAAACGCGGATGTCAGCGGTGGAGAATATGGTCACGACATCGTCGGAGCGCAGTTCCAGGTTCTGCCCGGCGTCGTTTTCGAGAACCAGCTTGCCGAGGTTAAAGGGAAGCAGTTGCGTCACCAGCCGCTCCGGATCCGGACGCTCGATGACCGCATAGGACCAATTAATTTCCGGCACCGACCCTGCTAAGCCAGTTCCGATGGATTCCCGCCGGGCTGTGGCCTGCTCATTTGCTTTGAACTGTAAGCTGGTCTCCTTGGAGAGAGGCTTCGTCATGAGCGGGTCTCCGCTGGCAGTTGTAGCCTGTTCCTGTGACAGAACCGCCTCCTCCTGCGGCCTGGTCCCGTCAAGGGGCATCAATTCGGGCACCGAACCAGCCACGCCTGTTCGGACCGGTTCCCGGCGCGGTGTCGAATCCTCCATCGGCGTGAAGCCTAAGCTGTTCTTCTTCCTCCAGTAAGCGCGTGTGATGAGGGAATCCTTGTCGGGGATGATGTCGCGCAAACGCATGCCCTCGTGCCAGGCGAAACGGCCCGGATTGGCCACATTGCCGCGCAGCGTCACTGTTCTCTCGAAGCGCGGGCTAATGGAGCGGATATCGAGGATGTCCGCATCTCGAATCGCAACCTCGCGCCCCACGATGTCGAGCGGAAGCTCCAGGACCTCGCGCTTGTGCTCGGCGTTAATGCGTTCCAGTAGGACGCGCTTCACATCGGCCGTGGACGCAGGACCGCCGGCCAAGTGAAGCACCTCGCCCACGGTATGCTCATCCTTCAATTCGAAGGTGGCCGCGTTGCGGATGCTGCCCGCGACGGCGACCTGCGGCCCGGCCGGGGGAATGAAGATCACATCTCCGGGAAGCAGCCGCGTGTCCTTCGATTTGTCGCCGTTCAGAAGAAGATCGTAGAGATCCATCTCGGAGACTACGGCGTTGTTGCGCTTGAGCTGGATATGACGCATGCTGCCTTGGGCGGTGGGCCCGCCGGAGGCGAAGAGAACATTCACCAGTGTGCTCAACGAACTCACCGTGTAGGTACCTGGCCGGCGTCCTTGACCGACGACAAACACCTGGATAGACCGCAACTGCCCCATGCTTACGGTCAAATTGAAGTTGCGAAAAACATGCCCGAGCTCGGACTTCAGAAATCCTGGCAATTGCTTGAATTGCAACCCGGCCACCGTCACGTTGCCGGCCTGCTGGATGTATACGGCGCCGGCGCGATCCACCACCAGTTCGAGATTCAGGTTGACCTGACCCCAAACGCGCAAGACGATCTCGTCGCCCGGCCCGATGACGTAATCCGCAGTGACGGGAATCCGCTCAATCGGCGCGAAGGTGCTCGGCACTCTTTGAAACAGGGCGGCCCCAAAGATAGGCAAAATTCTGCCCACCGACGCTGCTGCGAATCGCTGGAATTCGTTGGGAGCGTCGGCTTCCGGCACGAGCGCCGGGAGTGGAGGCAGCGGGGCCTGCAACTCCCTAGGAGTGAGTGGTTGATTCGTCAAAGGGAGAATTCCCGGCGAAATGCTACGCGGCTGCGGCATGGTCCCCAGATTGGGCATGCTGGCTTGACACTCGGCACTCGTAGCGCCCAGGGGACCGTTGCAATAGTCGGATGCTCTTTGAAGTTGATCCGCTGTTTGGCAGAAAGCGGACGCGCCGGCAAGGATCAAAATCAGTGCAGGCACGCGAGTGAAACGAGAATTCATCCTCTATGGTTTCTAGCGCTGGAACAACTTGAGTTTTGGCTCCCACGTGATTTCGAGCGACGCGCTGAGGTTCCTGGCCGGACCACCTAGCACGGGAATCCAGAAGCGCTCATACTGGAACATTGCTGCCGCATTGAACTGGTGCGGCAATTCGACCGTCCCCTTGAGACTTGCGTCCGATTGCGTTCCACCGCCCTCCAGGAATTTCCCGCCGATTTTGAGCTGCCGGTAACCCGCTTGCACATTGCTGCGCGGCGAAAAATGGTAGGTGGACCAGCCTTCAATGGCCCGCCCGTCGCGTCCCACTGAGTTGCCTAACAAGTAGCCGTAGTTGGTGTTGGAGCTGTGATACTGGCTGTCGTAATAGATGTAGGTTCCACCGTGATCCCCTTCGTAGGGGGTGGTGGACGCGGCCTCCACCCGGACGTCTAACTTGGCAATGAAAGGCACATGGTTTAGGTAGAGCCCAGGGCTAAAGCCAGCCCGCCGCGGAGCCGCCAACGGGGAGGGATCATCGGTGGCATACGTGTCGCTGTACAACGTCAGCCAGTTGCGCAGGCCCGGAATCCGGTAGCGGAAATCGAACGCACCTTTGATGGCCCCGGGGTCGTTGCGGGGTGTCGAGTACGTGGAGGATACAGTAGTTAAGTTGTTAAACAAACTGCCTACTGTAATTGGATGACCAACGCCCCAGAATTCCGACCAGCGCGTGAAGCCCAGCTCCAGGTCGCCGGTAAGTTTGAACGAGAACTTCTGAGCATTGAACCAGGGCCGCCAGGTGTAAGATTGCCCGCCCAGTTTCCCGATTACCAGTTCGACTCGGATATCGCCCAAGTGCCGCAGCACGCCAGGGAGCCGTATCGGATGAACCGTGGAAAGCTTGGCGTTCTTGGTAGGCTCCGCGTTGTCGCTGAAAGTGAGTGGCGCGTCGTAAGTGGGGCCCCAATAGAGTGACTCTTTGCCCACCGAGAATTCGAAATCCCCGACTCGAACGCCGGCATAGGCTTCGATTGTCCGGAAGCGATTCGTATCCGCCTGCGTCGCTGGGCCTTGGACCGGATTACCATCCAAATTGGCGATCAACTCACGTGTCGGGAGCGAGTAGGAGGGTTCGCCCGGCGCATGCTGATACTCTCCGTCGATGTATGCGAAGAATCGTCCGGATTCCCCATGCGCCTGAAAGCCCTCAATCGAATTCCACCCCCGGCCAAACGGACGGCCGAAGTCGTTGCTCCAGGTCTCGCCGAAATGATAGCTATCGTTGAGCAGTGGGCCCGCAATGATGCCATTTCTTACGTAGACAGAGTCCAGTACGATTTGAGCGCGCCCGGCTCCTTCTCCGTCGAACTCGCGGTGCAGCGCGGCCAGCAGCGACTTGACCTGATCGTGCACGGCCGAATTCTTCGTATCGTTCGCGGCCTCAATCTGTTGGTCTGCCTCCACCACTTGACGTAGGCACTCCGCGCGGGTCCAGGGACGGAGCCCGGAGATCTGCGAGGGTACCAGGCCAAATGCGGCTAACCGATCGAGCGCGTCATATACCCAGCTATCCATCGGAACGTAAGGCGATCCCGCCGGCGCGGTACTCTCCTCGTCATTCGTCGTCCTAGGGACCGCGGGCGGCGTCTTCGCCGGCCGATCCTCAAACCAATAATTCCGGTTTTCGCCCCCGGTGCGTGCAACATACCGGCCCACCAGCCATCCCAAGGCGCTGCCTACGGCAACGTCGGAAGGGAAGTGTTCTCTCGCTGTAACACGGCTCAAACTGACAGCGGTGGCCATGCCGTAAAGCCCTAATTGCGACAGCCAGCCAGGATAGCGCCGTGCCAACACGGATGCAATGGCCCATGCTGATGCGGCGTGCGCGGATGGAAATGAGGAATCCACTCCAGCGTCAAAGAACTTTCCAGACCCGTTTCCATCCAGCGGCCGGTCGCGCCGCGTGACCAATTGAAGACCTTCGGTCAGCACTAAGCTGTCCACCAGCGCACGCGCCGTCAGCACGCTGGAATCCCTGGCGTAATCATCCGCGTTTCGCCAACCCCACCAGTAGACAACGGCGGGGATGAGTGCCAACGAGCCGACGCCGGCATCGGAAATGAATCGGCTTCGGCTTTGAGCAATTGCATCTGTTCTGACGCGCTCACGCATATTGCGCTGGTCCGTTGCAAGCAGGAATCCCGTGCTTCCGGCGAGCGGAACCAGCCACCATAGATCTTTGTGGTGGATGTGCGCGGGACTCGCCAAAATGCATTTTTGATCTCGAAAGATATCGCTAAAGAGGCTGCTTGTGGAAGGGGTAGGAGGCGATGTTGCTCTCTCTAGAGTCTGGGTAAATGCAGAGAACGATAGAATTGCGAACGACAGAATTTTGAACCCCAATCCGCTCAATCTTTCAGTTCTTGTGTCAACAGCTCGAGCGCTTCTTCGATCCTTCGCACCCGGCTATCCAGGTTCGATGGAGTAGTCTCTGAGCGAGGGCCGCAGCGTGCGGCCACGGTATTTACGGCCCCCCGCGCAAAGGCGCTGATACTTTGCGTTCCGGTTTCGAGGCAGGCCTCTTCGAGTATCCGGTATTCTTCTTCCGAAACACGAAAGGCAATCACCCTTACTCGTTTTCGCAGAGCGTCACCTAAAGAGAACGACTTTGAGAGAGCACCTCAATCGCTTCCACGTCTACCTCAGTCGCAATGCTTCTCGACAGTAACTGGACGGAAACGACTAGCCGGAACTGGTTTTTGATCCTCTCCAGGCGCCCTTCCAAGCCTTTCAAAGGACCACTTCGCATGCGCACACGTTGCCCCGTCTTCAGCAGCGGGCAACCGCACACGGTCAGTCCGCTATCTACCAACCGGCGCACCGAGTCAATCTCCTCCTCGGGAATCGGCACCGGAACGCCCGCCACGGCGACTATTTGCGCCAACCCCGGTGCGCCCAAGGCTTCGTAATTGAGTTTCTTCTGCCATCTCCCGAAGAGGTAGCCCGGGAACAATGGGAGCCGGATCGTTTTTACACGATCGTTCCATTGCCGTCGCGTGGGGTAATCCGGCAAGAATGCCTCAACATCAAATGCGCGAAGGTAGCTGGCTACCTTCGCCTCGCAGTTCGACATCGTATGCAAGGCATACCAGCGTGAAGGTTCTGTGGTTATCATGAACTCGCCCAATCAGGCAGGCTTCGCCCCCTTCTGAAACATCCTTTGTCTCGCAAAAGCGATGCAGAATTACCTGGGCGCTAAAAGGCGGCGACCGAAAACAAAGTGTAAACCAAGACTAAAACCTCTCAGGCATATTGGCCGCTAAATCATGTCGGACTTATGCAGTCAACGGCTTAGCCGTTTACATTCTTGTCACGAGCCCTACGGCTGCCGGATTCTTTTCAGCTCGTCTGCGCCTTCGGTGGCGATCACTTTTTGATTTACCGCGAGGGCGCTCCACTTCTGGACCAATCCACTGGGCCAGTGGACTTCGAGCGTGTCCACAGTGGAAGAGCTTGCCAACCCGAAGTGCGACACCAGGCTGTTGTTTGAGTAGTAGCTCCCTCCACTCATCACTTCACTCACCCTCTTGCGGCCGCCGGCCGTGACGATGATTCTGGCTCCGATGCCGCTGCGGTTGGATTTTGTACCGGAAACGGCTACGTTCAGGAAGTTCCCGCCGCGGATCCGGTTGTGCAGCAGCGAGGGCGTACGATTCATGTTCACGATAACGATTTCCTGGCGCCCATCGCCGTCGAGATCTCCCACGGCGAGTCCTCTGGCCGGGCGCGCCACTTCGAAAGCGGGGCCGGCGGCCGAGCCCAGTTCGACAAAGCGGCCGTTGCCCTGATTGCGGAACAGAAGCGTTGGTTGAAGGTACTTGTCGCCGATCGGCTTGTTTTCCACCTCCGGATAAACGTGGCCATTGGCAATCACCAGATCGTCCCAGCCATCATCGTCCACATCTACGAATGCGATGCCCCAACCCAGAAACTGGCGCGACCCGAGCCCTGCGCTGCGGGAAACATCGGTGAAAAATCGACCATCTTCGTTGCGAAAGAGCGATGTCAAATCGCCGGAGAAATTTGTCTTGGCGATATCCAGCATTCCGTCTCCGTCGAAATCCGCCACGGCGACGCCCATGCCGGCTTGCAGATTCCCATCGAAGTTGTAGGCCACGCCAGCCGCGACGCCGCGTTCTTCGAAGGTTCCATCATGTTTGTTGCGGAACAGCAGACTGGGGGTCATGTCGCAGGCGACGTAGATGTCAGGCCAGCCGTCGTTCGCGAAATCGGCCGCGGCCACGCCGAGCGAATAGCGGCCACCCGGCCGGAGAATGCCGGCTTTTTCGGAAACGTCGGTAAAGGTGCCGTCGCCATTGTTGTGATACAGGATATTGTGCGCCAGCGGCAGCCCTCGAGGTCCGCACATGACGGGAATTTCCTTCCACAGGCAAAAGGCCCCGTCGCCAGGCTTCGGCGTGTTGTTGAGATCCAGGTCCACATAATTGGCGACGAACAAGTCGAGCAAACCATCGCGATCGTAGTCCAGGAACGAACAGCCGGAGCCGAAACGCAGGCCGTCCACTGGAAGCTTAGCCTGCGCCGTGACATCGCGAAAGGTGCCGTCTCCCTGATTGCGGTAGAGCCGGTTGTGTCCGTAGTAGGTGACTAGCAGATCCGGCCAGCCGTCGTTGTCGTAGTCGCCCACGCACACGCCTTGGCCCCAGCCTTCTATTGTGAATCCGGCCTGCGCGGCTACGTCGGAGAAATGACCGTGACCGTCGTTGTGGTAAAGCTGAGGAAGATGGCGGCCGGGCGAGGACTCGCCAAGCGTGGTCCCGTTTACAACGAAAATGTCTTCGGCTCCGTCGCGATCGTAATCAAAGATTGCAACTCCGTTGCCAGTGGTCTCGAGGATATAATCCTTGCGCGTTTTTCCACCGAACGTGTTGGCTACCGTCAGTCCGGAGGATGGCGCGATATCGATGAAGGAAACCGTAGGGCTGATCGCGATCGCAGCGCAGCCGAGAGCCAGGAGCGCGAGAGCCACGCCGCCCGAAGAAACACGCTTCATTCTATTCCGGGGGCCGGCGCTTGCGTGGCGCGGCGGTAGATTGGCGCACTACCAACTTCGGAGTGACCCCGTATTCAACTCCGAGCGGAGACTTCTTCCGCCGCAAAGGATCGATATGCTGCAACAGGGCGTGAATCGCCTTTTCGGCCAGTTCGCGCCTAGAGAGCGCGATGGTGGTGAGCGGCGGCTCAACAAACTCGGCGAAATGGATATCGTCGAATCCGATCACCGAAACATCCCTCGGGACCATCCAGCCTTTCCGCCGCACCGCGCGCATGGCGCCAATCGCCGTGAGGTCGTTTGAGGCCATTACAGCAGTCGGCGGATTCGTGGATTCCAGGAGGCGCGTCATTGCTTCGAGGCCTCCGTCAATGGTATGGTCACCCTCCGCCACCAGCTCCTCGTCCTCCAGAATGCCGGTTCGAGTGAGGCATTCCAAAAAAGCCGCGCGCCGAATGTTTGCGGATTTTAGCACCAGGGGGCCGCTGATGAAACCAATTCGCGTGTGACCGAGATTGAGTAAGTGCTCCACGGCTTGATTGATGCCGGTTGCATAATCCACCTGGATATTGTTGATGAACTGATGTACGCTACCGACATCCAGGAAGACGGTGGGGATTTTGCGAGTAACCAGTAAATCAATCAAGTGTTGGTCCATCTCGGATGTCATTACCGCGACACCTTCCACTTTGCGCTCGACCAACCGGCGAACGCATACCGCCATGCGTTCCGAGCGGTAGCCTGTGGAACCAACCATGATCTCGTAGCCGCGCTCAATGGCGATGTCTTCGAACCCCTTCACTAACTCCGGAAAGAATGGATTTGTAATGTCGGATACAACCAGCCCAAGGATACGGCTGCGCCCGGAGACTAAGGAACGCGCCTGACTGTTGGGAAAGTATCTGAGTTCCTCTACCGCCTTCCTAACTCGCTCAGCCGTCTGGGAATCCACGGTGGAGGGGTTGTTCAGGGTACGGGAAACCGTGGCGATGGACACTTTGGCGCGCCTGGCGACTTCACGAATGCTCATACGTCCATTATCCGTCCCGCCATTTATGTTCCACGCGTTTTGGGAGTTTGCCAAATCATACACCGCCAGGACCTGTTTTTCCAAGCTGAATAAAATCTCTTGACTCGGGTAACCTATTTCCAGTATTCTTTTGGAAACGTTTACATCGTAGACGTTTCCAAGTTGGGTGGGAGGGGTCACATGCGCCACGTAGCCGTGTTGCGTGCAATTGCTGTGTTTATTCTGGCCGCTGTTTGCGCTTTTGCGCAACGCGACCTCGGAACTATCACTGGTACCATCACCGATCCTCAGGGCGCCGGAATTCCCAACGCCCGAGTCACCATCACTGAGGACGCCACCGGCCTCTCTTACAGCGTCCAAACCAGCGACGTTGGGGAGTTCGTGCGCCCTCTTTTGAAAGCGGGTACATACACGATCACGGTAGAAGTGCAGGGATTCCGGAAAGCCGAACAAAAGGGCGTCATCGTGACACCAGGCGATCGCATTGGTGTGAATATAGCGCTGCAAGTCGGCCAAATCGACCAAACCGTCGAGGTCCAGGCTGCAGCACCGTTGCTGCAAACCGAAAGCACGGTGCAAGGCGCGAATCTCAACACTTCTGAGGTATCTGAGCTGCCTCTTGGCGGACAGCGCACCTTCACGTACCTGGCGCGGCTATCGCCGGGTGTGCTGCCGGCCGAAAGTGGGGCGCGGGATGCCACCGGCGGGGGATTTTCGGCCAACGGTGTTCGTTCCACGGGTGAGAATAATTTCCTGCTGAATGGTGTCGACAACAACGTCAACGTCATCGACTTCATCAACCAGACTTCCTTCGTCATCGGCCCCTCAGTGGAGGCTATCGGCGAGATGCAAATTCTCACCAATGGTTATAACGCCGAATACGGGCGGGCCGCGGGCGGAGTGGTGAACGTCAATTTGAAATCCGGTACAAATCAGATCCACGGAGCGCTGTTCGAGTTTCTTCAAAACACGGACCTGGATGCCAATCGATGGGAGAATAATTTCGCCGGCGTCGAGCGTCCTCCTGTAAAGCAGAATCAATTCGGCGGAGCGGTGGGCGGGCCCATCATCAAAAACAAGCTGTTCATTTTCGGGGATTACCAGGGAACTCGGATCAACACCAGCGGCGGCGTCATCCAGAACCTGGGGTATGGCCAATTTGAGACCATCCCCACGCAGGCTATGATTCAGGGTGACTTTTCAGGCTTGTTAGGAAAATCGATTGGGACAGCTCCGGGTGGCGCGAATATCCTCCAGAATGAAATTTTCGATCCCACCTCTACCAGTTGCATTAACGGCGTATGTACTCGCAATCCATTTCCAGGTAACAAAATACCGCTCAGCATGCTGGATCCTGCCGCCATGAAGATCGCGGCGCTCTATCCGAACACGAATCAGCCTTTTGCCAACGGGAATTTCCCCCAGAACGATTACTATGCTCTGACTGCCGGTACTCTGAACAACGACCAAGGTGATGGCCGCGTGGACTATAGAATCGACGACAAGGACAGCCTATTCGGCAGCATCAGCTGGTCGAACACTGCCAAAGGCAGCGTGCCGCCGTTCCAAGGAGCCTTGGACGGTGCCAATTTCTACGGAGTGAGCGAGCAAGACCTTGGCCGAAACGCGCAGTTGGGTTATACCAGAATCTGGAATCCCACGATTATTTCCGAGACGCGCATCGGCTTTAGCCGCCTGGTGACGGCACGCACGCAAGCCAACGCGAGCACCGATGAGTTCAAAGCGATCGGTATCGGCGGCTACGATCCGACTTCTACGCTGAACGGCGGATTACCTCAAATCGGCTTGGGCCGATACAGCCAGGTGGGCGCCAACGACTGGCTGCCGACCAAAGAATACAGCAACGTTTGGGACTTTATCCAAAACGTCTCCATCAACAAGGGCGCTCACGCCATGAAATTCGGCGCCGAGGTTCGCCCCATCCAGTTCCCCTTCTTCCAGGTGCCTTTCCCGCATGGTGAGATGAACTTCGCCCGCACTGAGACCGCGTATCCTTCCAACGCCACCAGTACCGGACAGAATGGAACGTTTAGTGCCGACACCGGCGACGAGTTCGCATCGTTCCTGCTGGGAGCCATCGACAACGGCCAGATCTCCACCACCAATTTCATCTCGTCCACGCGGAAAGCCTACGCCTTCTACGGACAAGACGATTGGAAAGTGACTCCCAAGATTACTCTGGAGTTGGGCGTTCGTTACGAGTTGTGGTCGCCCATCGGCGAGCAGTTTTCGAGACAATCCAACTTCGATGTCAACAATCTGACCCTGTACATTCCCAGCGGGCCAAACCAGAATGCTCCTCTGCCACCGAATTTCAATCAACCCTACACCTTCGGCGGAATCACATACCCGGCGCTTTTCCCGAACGTGCAGGTCTCGCGCGGTCAGGTTTCTCAATACCTGATTCCGTGGGACAAGGGCGATGTCGGACCGCGCATTGGAGTTGCGTGGAACCTGCTGGATAAGACCGTGATCCGCGCCGCTTATGGTATTTTCTATGGCGGTGAGGAACAGCAGGGAGGCAATCCGAATCGCGGCGAATCGGCGCCCTTCAACGAGTCTCCGCAACTGAACCGGCCGTCAGGCGTGAGCAGCTTCGAGCCCGATCCATTCTTTGCGAATGGAGCTGCCATCGGCGGCGTCAGTATCGGCTATCCGCTGACGGTATTCACCACCACGCCGGCTTCTTCATTGCAGTTCCGCGAAGTGGCGAACGACTTCCGGAATCCGATGGTTCAGAAGTGGAACTTTGCGATTCAGAGGGAATTGCCGGGACAAATGGCATTGGAAGTTGGTTATCAAGGCAATCACTCCTCGCACCAGTTGTTGCAGCCGGATTTCAATACATGTCCGAACTTTGCAACCACGAATCCCAATATCAATTGCAACAGCCTGAGGCCTTATCCCGATATCGGAAGCATCTCGGGCACGGCGAGTTTCGGATTCGGAAATTACGAAGCGCTCACGGCAAAACTCGAGAAGCGGCTTTCAAAGGGTCTGCAGTTCATTAGCTCCTATACCTACGGTCACGCGTTGGCCGACAGCGGAACCACGCTGAGCGGATCCAACGGCTTGTACACCAGGGATCCGGCCAATTACGCTACTTCCTATGCCAGCGCTTCCTGGGATATTCGTCACAGCTTCACCACCGGATTCACTTATCAGATCCCGTTCGGGAAAGGCATGACGTATGGCGGCAACATGAACCGGGTGGCCGATATTCTGGTGGGTGGTTGGCAGACCAACGGGATCTTGACGCTGCATACTGGTCAGCCCTACACGCTTCGCGCCAATGGTTGTCAGGGAATTTTCGGCGGGTGTTCACCCGATCTCGTGGCGGGGATGAATCCCAATGCCGCGCCCGCGGGTGGACGCACTCCGGCGGAATGGTTCAACACTGCGGCAGTGACGGCACCCGGCCCGTTGTCGGAAGGAAATCTCGGCCTTCAGACCAACTATGGGCCGCCTACCCGCACGCTCGACTTCTCGCTCTTCAAAGACTTCCGCTTCACCGAACGCTGGATTCTGCAGTTCCGGGCGGAGAGTTTCAATATCGGAAACACGCCTCAGTTCAATGTTCCAGATAATACGCTGGGAGATGCGAATTTCGGCAAAGTAACGAGTACGTTTGCCGGAAGCGAGAGGCACGTGCAGTTCGCGCTGCGGCTGCAGTTCTGATGGATCGGAAGGGGCGCCGCAACCCGGCGCCTCTTGTCCGGATGTAACATTTAGTTGGATGTTGACCGCGCTCCTGTTGTTGTTTGCCCCGTTGGCACAAACCGCCGACGTCCACGAGCGCGCGGGCCGGGACTACGAAGCCAGCGGAAAACTGGAGCAGGCCGCCGCCGAATATGAGCGCGCTATCGAACTGAACCCTCGCGAGGACAGCTATTATTTTGAAGCGGCGCACGCCTACCTGCTGCTGCAGCGCTTCGATCCCGCAGTCAGGATTCTGGAGCGCGGATCGAAAACGTTCCCTAAGAATGCTCAATTGGAATTAGCTTTGGGCGTCGGCTATTACGGCCAGCGACGCTTCACGGAAGCAACTGGCGCATTCTTACGCACAATTGATCTCGCGCCTGAAGTGGAGCAGCCCTACGTCTTCCTGGGCAAGATGCTGGATCAGGCGGGCGATCGAATGCCGGAGGTGCTGCGGCGATTCCAGAAATGGGCGGCCGCAAATCCGAATGATCCACGGGCGCAGTTTGTCTACGCGAAGGGTTTGATCGAGAGCGGTGGGGATCTGGTTCAGGCTGAGAAATTGCTGCGAACTTCCATCGCTCTTAAGAGCGGCCAGTGGGAAAGTCACTACGAATTGGGTGTATTGCTGGAGCAGCAGCGCAAGTATTCCGATGCGGTGGTGGAACTAGAGCGCAGCGCCGCGATCAACCCTAGCCAGGCGGATGTTCATTATCACCTTTCACGCGTCTATGATCGTATGGGCGAGTCCGATAAGGCCGCCGAACAGCGCGGATTGCACGAACGGCTGACGGCCGCGAGTGGGGCAAAATAGAATGAAGGGATCGGCAATGAATCGGCGGTTGTTCCTCGCATCAGCGGCGGCTGCGGCATTACGCGGCGACACAAAGTTGCTGCTCCCGAGCGACCAGGCGGACGAATACAATTTCCGCCTGATGTGGTACAACCCAGTTCCCGCCATTGATCCGGCGGCATACCGATTGCAAGTCAAGGGACTAGTAGAGAAGCCTCTCAGCTTAACTGTTCCCGACCTGCGCCGGCTCCCGCACGATTCGCAGAATTCGCGGCTCCGTTGCGTTCAAGGTTGGTCGGCCCGTACGGACTGGGGCGGCTTCCGTTTCGGCCATCTGCTGGAAGCGGCGAAACCACAGAAGAACGCCAGAGTTGTGCGCGTGGAGTGCGCCGATAAATGGTATGAGTATTTCAGTATTGAAGATTTGCTTCGGCCGCGGGTTCTGTTCGCCATGGACATGCACGGCCAGCCCTTGGCGGATCGGCATGGCGCGCCTTTGCGCATCGTCGATCCGGCGCGTTACGGCTATAAGTCGGCCAAGCTGATAACGTCTATTGAATTCGTCGAAAGCGGCAAGGGCAGCATGGCTTGCGATATCGCTTCGTATTATTCGCCGACCGGCGAGATTCAGGCAGGCTACGACACACCACTCGACCTTGGCGGCAAAACCAAGCGCAAGATCTACGGCGGCGAGATCACGGAGTACTGATGCCGCTAGGGCTCACCAAACGGGCGTTTCTACGATTGGCGGGGCTCTCCATTGCGCCCAAGGTGCTTCCTACTTGGCTCTCGCCGGCACTATTGCGCGCGGATACGGTTGGCCAACATTCTGGAAACCGCGTCATCATTGTTACTTTTGGCGGCGGAGTCCGCTATTCGGAAACGTTCGCCTCTGAAGGATTACGCAATATCCCACGCTTGGCCGCGATGCGTCCGCAAGGCTATTTTTTCAGCTCCTGCAGCAATCAAGGAGTCCTCTCGCATTTCAATTCCACCGCCAGCATCCTGACCGGTAACTGGCAGCGCGTGGACGATTTTGGATTTCAGCCACCCTCCGGTCCCACGCTCTTCGAATACTACCGAAAGACTACAAAAGCTAGCGCCATGGATGCGTGGATCGTCGCCACCAATAAGAGCTTCGCCAACATGGGATCGAGCGGCGAACGCATGTGGGGTTCGCCCTATGGTGCGAATGTCGCGCTGCCGAAGCAACTCCTCATTGACGCTGTGAAGGAAGTGGTACGAAAGAGGCCCGGCGAGGGCGTCGCGAATCGGGAGAATGTTCTGCATCAACTGGAAGGCATTCTGAGCGAAGGCTATGAGGGCGTCGGCTGGACCATATTCAAAGGTGGGCGCGATCTCGATCAGCACGTCCGCGAGACGTTGACGCATGCTCTCATCGATTACATCAACGGTCCCGACACGCCTGCATCCGGTGATGAGTTGACCTTCTTCATCGCGCGCGAAGTGATGCGCGAATTTGCGCCGCGCTTGATGCTGGTGAACTTCTGGGACATGGATGTTGCGCACTGGGGTTCCTATTCGCTCTACCTGCAGGCGGTCACCCGGACAGATCGGCTCACTGGAATGTTGTGGGATGAAGTGCAATCGAATCCGCACTACAAAGACAACACCACCGTGCTGGTTCTTCCGGAACTCGGACGTGACGGCGACATGAATGCCGCCAACGGATTTCTGAATCACCGCAGCGGCGATGCCTCCTGCCGGAACATGTGGATGCTCGCAATGGGCCATGGGATTCGGCCCGGTGAGACAGATAGACCGGTGCATCATATAGATGTCGCGGCCACCGCGGCCGAATTGCTGGGAGTGAAGACGGAGGGCTTGGCCGGCCAGCCTGCGCGAGAGATTTTGTAATGGCTTCCACCGCGCCAAAATTATCTCCGGCCCTTGACGCCATGGTGGAGCGAGGGCTCTTCAACCGGTTGCCCGTCACGTTTTCGACATTCTTCTACGATCAGATTCAGGAATGGGAACTGCTATTTCCAGCGGAGCGAAACTACTATGAGCGGCTATTCGGATTGTTGGACCGAACTGATCCGGACGCGGTGGATCGGTTATTTGCCGGCGTTCGCGATGCGGAACGCAAGCTCGGCGTCACCGATGCGAATTGGCCCAAACGCACCTTCACACTGCAGCAAGTGGATTTTCTGAATCGTTCGCCGCATTATCCGGAATGGCGCAAAGCGATCGCGGACGTTTTCTCGCAAGTTGATCCTGTGCTGGATGCCGAAGTGTCCCGGCATGGGCGGCCGCGTCTTGCGATCGTAGTTTCTCCCCAAGATATGCCGGTGGGGCCGGATCGTCTGTGGACGCGCATATCTAAGCATGGCCGGCGCGTTGCTATCGACACGCCGCCGGATGATGCCGACTACCTGCCGCTACTGTTGACTGGCCAGCCGTTTGCATCGCACGCGCCTCCGCTCGCCGATCTGATGGCCGCACACTCAGGCAGCCCACGTTACAGCGCGTGGTGCGTAGAGACCGGCGGGCAACTCGCGGCGATGTCCACTCATCCAGCTGTAGTCCGCATGAGCTATGAACGGCTGGCAAATTATCGGGCGCGCCTGATGAAAGAAGTGCAACAGGTGGTGGATTCCGGTCAGATTCGAGGCCCGCGTGAACTGGGCGCGCGGCTCAAGCAATTGAAGATCGGGGTGGACGAGAGCGAGCTGGTCGAGGACGCCACCCTGGCGGAGTTTGCGCGCGCCACGCTGCTGAGCGGTAATGGCACACTGCTCATCAACAATACGTTTGTCGAATGGGCTTCTATCCAAGCCATCCGCCGTGCTCGGCCCGTGCTGTCCGTAATTTCTTACGGCATCCGCAACAAGGTGAAGCCGTTCTCGAGTCTGCTGATTTACGCTGACCAGGACACATCCACGCCCATCCCCACGCAGGGCGACATGCTGGGCTCCTACGTGGATCTCGAGATCTTCCACCAGTACATCTGGCAGGAGTTCGAGAAGTATGCCGAATACCGGGGCAACACAGCCTTTCTGTTCGTCGCGGAAGGAACCGATGAAATGCTGGCCATCGGCCCGCCCGATTTTCCGCTGCTCGGCGTCACCACGCCGCAACACCCGGAAGGCATTTTCGGGACTCTGAAAGAGTGGCTCGCTCTGTGAGTCTGAATCGCCGCCAATTTCTGGCTGCTTGTTCTTGTGCCGCGCTAGCCCGCCACTCGTTTGCAGGCACACGCATGCCGTATGAGACGCTGCGCGAATTCTTGGAACCTGGCAAGGATGCATTTCCCGAAGAGAAGATCGCGATGGAGGTCGCCCGCCGCCTTCGAGCAGCGCGTCCTGGCCGCTATTATCCGCTGCCCGGGAATCAAGTGCGATTCGAAATCGCGACCAAGACCAAAGAGGGCTCGCCGGAGTATCGCACGGGCTATTACAAGATGAACTGGCCGGCAGGCGATACCACTATCGCGGAAGTGACGGACGAACGCGTGGTCACGGCGAAAGAGCCGCTGTTTCGCGACATCACGGCGAATGTGTTTGGCGAGGTGCCATCTTTTAAGGAGCAACTCACGCGCGGCATTCCATACTGGCGTGCGCGGCTCGACCCAGCCAGCGGAATTGATGTTTATGGCATCACGGGGATCGCGGTGGGCGATGTCGATAACGACGGCGTCGATGAAATCTACGTCTGCCAGCCAGGCGGCCTACCCAACCGGCTCTACAAATTTCGCGACGGCAAGATGCAGGACATAACCCTCGAAGCGGGCGTTGGATGTTTGGATGATACGCCTTCGGCCCTCTTTCTGGACCTTCGCAACATCGGACACCAGGATCTGGTGCTGATGTTCCCCAATGGACCAGTCCTGATGCTGAACAACGGTCAGGGACGATTCGCGGCGCGCACCGATGTTTTCAGATTTGCGCGGCCTGCACAAGGCACGTTCACTGGAATGGCAGCCGCCGATTACGATCGCGATGGCAAAGTGGATCTCTATCTGTGTACGTACATCTACTTCCAGAGCGAAGCGCAATACCGGTATCCCGCGCCGTATCACGACGCGCAGAACGGTCCTCCGAATTTTCTGTTTCGCAATCGCTTGCAACCGGATGGCTCCGGCACGTTCGAGGATGTCACGGAATCGAGCGGTATCGATCAAAACAATAATCGCTTCAGCTTTGCAGCGGCGTGGTGTGATTACGATCGAAGCGGCTGGCCCAGCCTCTACGTGGCCAACGATTTTGGCCGCAAAAACCTGTATCAGAATCGCGACGGCAAATTTCGCGATGTGGCCGCGGAAGCTGGCGTGGAAGATCTGGGGCCCGGGATGAGCGCATCGTGGTTCGATTACGATGGGGATGGCCGCTTCGATCTCTACGTATCCAATATGTGGAGCGATGTTGGGCGGCGCGTTACTTCATCGAAGGCTTTCCAACCGGCGCAACATAGTACCGCGCTCGCCGAAGCCTACCGTCGGCACACCAAGGGCAATTCGCTCTATCGCAACCTCGGCACCGGCCGGTTTGAGGAAGCGGGCGCGCGCGAAGCAGTGGAAATGGGCCGCTGGGCCTGGGCATCGGGCGGGCATGATTTTGACAACGACGGGTCGCCTGAAATTTTCATCACCTGCGGCATGCTTGCAAATAAAGGCCCCGAAGATGCCATGGGATTCTTCTGGCGCGAGGTAGTTGCCAACGCGCCGGTGGACGCCCGTCCGGCGGAGGCGTACGAGAACGGGTGGAACGCCATCAACCAGTACATTCGTGAAGATTGCTGCTGGAGCGCGCCGGAGCCGAATGTCTTTTACGTCCGCCGCGATGGCCGCTATGTTGACCACTCAGGAGTGAGCGGTCTCGATCTGCCCGAAGATAGCCGCGCGTACGCGGTGACCGATTTGGATGGCGATGGGAATCTCGATCTGGTGCTGAAGAATCGCTTGGGCCCGCAGGTTCGGGTATTCCAGAACCAGTGTGGCGGCAACCGCAATGCAATCGCGTTCTCGCTGAGGGGCCGCAAATCGAATCGCGATGCGATCGGGGCTGTTGTTGAGGTGGATGGCCGCGTACAGTTCGTGCAAGCCGGGTCTGGGTTCCTTTCGCAGCACACGAAGAAACTGCATTTCGGATTGGGCGAGGCGACAGTTGCTAAACGCGTTCGAATTCGCTGGCCTTCGGGAACCGAACAGGTGTTTGAGTCGATAGCTGCTGGGCATGTTCATTTGATCGAGGAAGAATCGGACCACGTGGTGTCGGAGCCTTTCGACGCCCGGCGCAGTTTCCCGCGAGCGGCGCCAATCGCAGTGGACAACGAACCGCGCTTGCACACCACCTGGTTCCTGGAACCCGTTCCGTTGCCGATCGCAAGGAAAGCGCCCGGTCTGCTGGTTGTGAATCCCAAGGACCCGGACGCCGAAATGTGGGCCATCTTTCGCCGCTACCTATTCGATTACAGAACCGATTTCAACGCGCCCATGCTGCTGCTAATCGATTCGGACGGCAAGGCTCGGAAGATTTATGCCGGCATGCCCAGCCCAGTGCAGATTCAGGCTGATCGAGCGGCGTCCGGCTCAGGCTCACCTGCGCTCCCGTTTCCCGGCGACTATCTCGCATCCACTCCTCGGCGCGATTACTTCAAGCTAGGCGCGGCCTTCTTTGGAGCCGGTTACCCGGATTGCGCGCTTCCTTATTTAGAGGAGGTGATGCGAAGGTCGCCCAGCGAACGGGCGCTCACGGCCATCGCGCAGATCCAACTGGACGCCGGCCGCTTGAACGACGCCCGATCCACGGCTCACCGCATGCTCGCTCTACCACCGCAGTCATCTTCAGCCGCCGACAGCCTCGGCGTCCGATTTGCAGACAAGGGGCTGTTTCCGGAAGCGCGCGATCTGTTCGAGCGAGCTATATCCATCCAGCGCGACAATACATCGGCGATCAACAACCTGGGAGTGCTTTATATAAAGATGGGCCAGGTCTCGGATGCTGTGGCCGCATTCCGCTATGGCATCCGCACGGCGCCCGATGACGATATGCTGTACCTCAACCTGGGCCGCGTGTACATTCAAAACGGTGAGCGCGATAAGGCGCGTGCCCTGATGACGGAATGGCTGGATCGCAATCCTAGCAACCCTGCGGCGCAACGTGCAATGAGAGAATTGAATTCACGGTGATTCGCAAAATCTTGCTGGTGTCACTGGCATTGATTGTCATCGTGTCGCTCCTGACGCGCCCCCGCGCTTCGGAAGGAGCGGGCCTACCCTTATTAGAGGGGGCTCACATACCAGCTGAAGTGCGTGCAGCGTTCGAGCGCTCGTGCCGCGACTGCCACTCCGAATCCACCCGCTTTCCCTGGTACAGCTACATCGCGCCAATATCCTGGCTCGTCAAAAACGACGTAACCCAGGGCAGGGAACACTTGAATCTGTCCCGTTGGAACGAGTATTCACTGATCCGCCGCGAGCGTTGCCTGTCGGAAATCGCGAATCAGATTCAGGATGGGGGCATGCCGCTCGCGTCTTATACCTGGATACATCGCGACGCAGTCCTGTCACCCGCGGATATCGATGCGATCTTTCAGTGGACGCAAGAGGAGCGTACGCGCTTAATCGCTGAAAGCGTGAAGTGACCTGCTACGACCGCACATTGCGCGCCAGCGTGAGCGACCCGTCCGCATTCGTCTTTTGCCGGCACGCCCAATTCATCGGGTAGCGAACGCCCTTCACCTCCAGCTCAGCCTTCAGCCTCAACCCGCTCCAGTCCGTTCCTTGCGGCAGCATAAGCATCGCTTGCCGGATGCCCGAAGGCTTCGGATATCCGGGATCCACGCATCCGCTGGCGTGCACTTTTCCGTGTTCGCTGAATACCGTCAGCCGCAGCACGCCAGGCACTCCCGCGACGCCGTTATTTGCTAACCCGACCACCAGACCAGGCACTCCATCCCGCTGGAAGCTCCAAATAAATGAAGGACGCACGCGATATCCGATATGCCGCGCGATATGGTCAATCGGTTCAGGATATTTGTCGTAGTAGCTCAAAACATTTTTCGCGGACTCATTGTGCCAATTCCAGACCGACCAGTAGTTGGCGCCCACGTCCAGCACATGCGAGGTGATCTTCTCGTTCAACGTGACGCCTTCATCCAATCCCACTTGCTTCGGATCGCCCGTAGTCATACCGACTTCGCAGATCGCGGCGATCCAGGGCGGACGATTACTCAGCTCCTCAATCTGCGTGTTCTCGATGAAGATGGTGTCGGTGCGGATCCAGTTGTGAGTGCGGATGGTGCGGTCCAGCAGGTCGGCGTTCCCGACGTGGCTGAAGTCCGGCTGTGTGTTGGTAACGAGCGGAACCTTGGTCCACGTCTCCAGCTGCGTATCGAGCATTTTCATCCAGGTCTGTTCGGCGACGACATTGTTCGCGAAGATATGGCCCTCGTACGGCCAGGTATGCGCTTCGCCCCAGAAGCCGTACATCATGGTGTCCATGTATTCCACCCACGGGTTGCCGTTGAATTCAGCGGCCAGCAGCTGGTTCAATTCGCGAAAAGCAGCCTGATACGCCGGATGATCGTAGCGCGGCATGCTGTGTTCTTTCTTGTAGCGCGTTTCCGACGGATTGCCTTTCCACTCCCCCTTGAGCTTCACGTAGGGAACCTTGCTCATGAGGAACTCCGGCATCCCGGGTTCGGGAAAATCGGGATTCTCCAACATGATGCGAAACCCGACGCGCTTGTTGTATTGCTTGGCTAGATCGAAGGTAATCTTCCACCAATCCGGGAAGTCCAGTTTACCTGGCGTCTTTTGGACTTCTCTCCAGTTGGGCCGGATGTAAATCTTCTGAGTGAATGGAAGTTTCACCAGATCTTCAATCGACTTCTCCAGCTTCTCGCCGGCGAGGCGCGGTGGGCCGGTATCGCCGGAAACGTAAATTACCAGGCCCATGCCGTAATTCGGAACAATTTCGGTGGATGGCGTAGTTACCATCACGACGTCGCTATCGGGTACGACGGAGTCAGTGGAATATTGTGGAAACGGCCCTTGATACAACCGGTCCTCGACGGCGGGACCCGAACCCCAGTCGTATTTCTCCCAATTGTGTTCTGGGATTTCGGCTCGCGCAGTAGCAGGGACGAACCCGGCTGATCCCACGGCGCCGGCCGCTTGTAGAAATGCGCGTCGATTCATGCGTCTCCTATTCCGGCTTGGCTTCAATCAACAGATGCTTGTCGAATTTGACGTCAAGCGTAGCCATAGGACCGCGAACGGTTCCCAGATCCTTACCGTCCACGTAATCCGTTACCTTGTAACTGCGTCCCGAAGCGAGGCCGCGCAGCGTGATCGTCCCGCTCCACTGCGGCGCATAAAACGCGTAATACAGACTTTCGCCCTTGCGGATAGCATGCGTTTCCGGCCGATCGAATCCGAGGTCGTACAAAGTTCCCAAGTATTCTCCGCGCGAGAGCATCTTCTCCTTATAAATCCCGATCCATTTTGCGAACAGTTGCTCGCGCGTAGGCGTCAGATCTTTCCCTTCTTGAAACGCACCCGCTCCCACCGGCCACCGAAAGTTAGTCCCCACCACGCCGCCGACGCCCACCGTGGACGCAAAATCGTCCTTTACCATATCCACGTGATCACCGAAGTACGCCATGGAATCGCCCTCTAGCGCTTTCAGAGTCTTGCCCTTCAGCCGTACCTGCCACGCCGATTCGGGATCGGAGGCCACCGTCATGTTCATGAACGGCAGCGTGAAGAAGCTGTAGCCGGTGCCGCAAGGGCAGAATTCCACGAGAGCTTCAGGCTTTATCTGTTGCGCGGTCTCGTAGATGGCTTGGAAGAACTTGGGCATCGCCTCCACCGATTCCTCCGGCCGCGCGTGCTTGTGCGCGGGATTGTAGCAGGGCGGCGCGCCGTTCATGTGCTGGCCATCCAGCTTCAGGCCGTCGAATCCCCAGTCCCGCATGGCTTTCACCACAATCGCTTTGTGATATTCAACCACCGCCGGATCGGCCGGGCAAAGATAAAAGGAGTTCCAATAGGAAATCTTCTGCTTGCTGCCGTCCGCATTGAGCAACAACATTTCCGGGTGCTTATTTAGCAGCTCCGTGCCAGGATCGGCCGCCAAAGGCGCCCACCACAGTTGCGCTTTGAAACCTTCCGCATGGATCTTGTCCACTAGGGCACGCATATCGGCATCGCCATTTGGATATTTCTTCGGATTCAAAAACCAATCGCCTTGTGCCGTCTGCCAGCCATCGTCGAGCGTGACCCAAGTGAACCCGAGTTTCTTTACGACAGGGAGTGCGCCTAACAGTTGGATCGAGGTCATCTTTCGTCCAAAGCCCCACGCGCACCAGATAGGTTCAAATGCGCTAGCAGGCGCCGCGTTGAAGCGGACGCCTTGCGCCACCATCACGTCGCGGTAGTCGCGCAAAGCCTGAAAATAATCGCCGCGATGCACCGCAACAAAAGTACGAAACGTCCGGAGCGTCTCACCCGGCTTCAATATGCGATCATGCTTGAATTCGACAGCCACCGTCGCACGGCTTGCATCCGGCATCGTCACTGGCGTCGACACAAGTTTCGGCGCCATTTCCAAGTGGCCGACCGCGATACCTACGTCGCGACGCCACACATCCGCCACCGGCGTGCCGCCGCCGTAATCGGGCTGGTTCATGCCCATATAGTTTTCCTGCTTGAAACCAGGTTTTAACGGAAGCACCCAATCCGGCCGCTTTTCGTACGATCCGCTCTGGTAAGACCAAAATGCGGGCTGCCCCGCTGACGCACCCGCTGCGATCGCGTAATGCTGATTGGTCCAACTGCCCACTTGCAAATCGGCCGCGCCTGTGTTGGTGTACTCAACATCGAAGAAGGCCATCCGGGGAAATTCATCGTAGACCGTTACGGTCACTGTCTTCTTCAGTGATGGCGCTGTTCCCGTGATCTCGGTCCGGAAACCGGATCCCAGCTTGTCGTGGAGCGGTTTTCGCTGGCTGCGTGGATTAGCGAAGTCGGTCACATCAGCGCCCGCTACGCGAATGTATTCAGACGGAGTGAATTCGCCGATTATCTTCTCGCCACCATCGAACTTGGCCACCACGCGGCTATGCATCGCGCGGTCGAAGTCGATGCGTATGTTCTTGCCTTCTACGCGCACCACCTCTTGAGCCGTCCCGAGTGTCGCCGTCACCGCCATCGCACCGATCAGAAGGAGATATCGCTGGATCATCGTGGTCCCATTCTAGCCGAAGAGAGCTCGTGCTTGCGATTACTTTCTATTGCTTGCGAGTGACTGTAATTTAGATTGACACGTCTTTCGTTTTCTTGTAACATTGGCAAAACGTAGTAAGTAGGAGAAAGTCTCAACCTACGGACGAGGAGCTCAGGGTACATCGTGCGAAACTGCCTTCACTCTGCAATTTATTTGTCCTGCTTAGCGTTGCTTTGCGCGACATTAGCTTTTGGCCAGGCCGACACGGCGACAATTGTCGGTACCGTGCGCGACTCGAGCGGTGCCGTGATCGTCGGCGGGACGATAACGATCACCGAGACCGACACTAGCACGAAGACGGTGGCGCGGACGGATTCTACCGGCAACTATGTCGTGACGCCGCTCCGAATCGGCAATTATTCGGTTGCAGTGGAGGCCCCGGGCTTCAAGTCCGAGACGCATTCGGGCATTGTGCTGCAGGTTCAGGACCGGCTTCGAGTGGACTTCACCATGCAAGTGGGCTCGGTGAAAGACACGGTGAACGTGCAAGAATCCGTTCCGGTGATCCAGACGGAGACCTCCGCGCTCGGGGATGTGGTTGCCAGCCAGCAGATCACGGATATGCCTTTGAACGGCCGCGATTACACTCAGTTGGCTACTCTGACCACTGGTGTCATCAAAATCACCGAAAACGGCGGAGGCATCAACGGCGCAACCAGCGCGACCAACGGCAACGCCGGTGGTGCATTCGCGGTGAATGGCACGCGGGGAAACCTGAACAACTTCATGCTGGACGGCATCGACAACAACTCCAATGACAACGCCGGCAATATCCTCGCGACCAACGTGGATGCCATCCAGGAGTTTAAGGTGCAGACCAGCGGCTACTCGGCGGAATTCGGGCGCAGCGGTGGCGCGGTGATCAACGCCACGATCAAATCCGGGACCAACGGTTTTCACGGAACGGCGTTCGAGTTCCTGCGAAATTCCGACCTTGACGCGCGCGGGTTCTTCGCGCCCGCGGATCAGCCCAAGGCACCTTTCCGCCAGAATCAATTCGGCGGAACACTCGGAGGTCCTGTCCGGAAAAACAAAACGTTTTTCTTCGTGGATTATCAAGGAACGCGCATCGGAACCTCCCAAACCGACATTTCCACAGTCCCGACGCCAGCCGAGATCGGCGGTAACTTCAGCGCTGTTTTGTCCGGCGCGCCCGTCGGTCAGATCTTCGATCCGCAAAGCACGACCATGGTCAACGGCAATGTGGTTCGCACGCCTTTCGCTGGCAACATAATTCCAGCCTCGCGGCTCGATCCAATCAGCTCCGCCGTGGCGCAGTTGTATCCGGCGCCGAACGTGCCCGGGGCGCTGGCTAACAACTATGTTGTGAACGCTCCGGGTACTGAACAGATCGACCAGGGGGATGGCCGCATGGATCACAACTTCTCCGCCCGGCAGCAGATCTTCGCCCGCTTTTCCTGGAGCCAGACGAATCGTTTTCAGCAGCCTCCGTTACCCGGCCTAGCCGACGGCGGTGGCTACAGCACCGGTAATTACATCGACGATACGCGTGGCGCCGCCATCGGCTATACGATTTCCATTAGCCCGACCATGGTCAACGAGCTGCGTATCGGATTCAACCGGGCGCACTATGTCGACAACACCCCGGCCTATGGACAAAAATATCCGCCCTCGGACCTCGCGGTTCCAGGCGTTCCGGACAATGCCACGGTGAACGGCCTGACGCTATTCCAGCCCAACGCCTACCACACGCTGGGCGAGCCCGGCTATACGCCCACCACCAGCACCAGCCAAGAATTCCAATACGGCGACACGCTCAGCATCGTGCATGGAAAGCACTCCCTGAAAATGGGGCCGCAACTGCGCTGGAGCCAATTCAATCTGTTCCAGATCGGCCAACCTCGTGGCGCTTTTGGGTTCACCGGGGAGTTTACCGCGGATTCGCCCAGCTCCGGAGACGGCAGCGGAAACGGACTTGCCGATATGCTGCTCGGTCTTCCCACCAGCTCCACAATATCCACTCTGACCTATTTCGGAAACCGCCAGCAAACCTATGGGGGCTTCATTCAGGACGACTACCAGGTCTCTAGTAAGCTGACGTTGAATTTGGGAGTTCGCTACGACTACACCACTCCCATCACCGAGGCGCACAATCAGCAGAGCAACTTCGATTTCGCGACTGGACAAATAATCGTAGCCGGCCAGAACGGAGCTTCCGCGGGCCTGGTGTCCACCGACAAAGACGATTTTGCCCCACGCGTCGGCTTCGCCTGGAACCCCTTCAAGAACACGGTAATTCGTTCTGGTTACGGGCGCTTCTTCAGCTATCAGGAAATCCGCACGGGCGATCCGCTGCAGCTGGCCTACAACCTGCCGTTCTTCTATCAGCCCACTTTCATCAGCGACGGCGTTACACCGATCCTGACGGTCAAGCAAGGGTTTCCGTCGCTAAATCCAAGCCAGGCGATCGACGCGGGTGTCACGGCTTCCGGCGCCGGTGTCGGCTCGCATCTGCACGCGCCCGTTCTGGATGAGTGGAATTTCAACATCCAGCAGCAGCTGCCCGGCCAAATTCTGTTCGAAGTCGCTTACGTTGGTTCCAAGTCCACTCACTTGCAGACGCTGCTCGATCCGAACCAGGATCCGGTGCCCGGCCCCGGCGACATTCAATCGCGCCGGCCCTATCCGCAGTATGGACCCTTCACCGACATTGTGGACCGAGGGAACTCCAACTACTCGGCCCTCGAGATCAAGGCCGAGAAGCGCCTTTCGAGTGGATTGATGTTCCTGAGTTCTTTTACGTACAGCAAGTCGATGAACGATCAGCCGGAGATCTGCTGTAACGCGCCCTGGCCGCAGAACTCGTATAACGTGGCGGCCGAACGGGGCCCATCGGATTTCGATCAGAAATTCCGCTGGGTTTCGAGCTTCGATTATCAGTTGCCGGTGGGAAAGGGCCAGCGCTTCCTCAATTCCAGCCGCGCGGCGGATCTGATCCTGGGCGGATGGCACCTGGGCGGAATCTTCACTCTGCATAGCGGCTTCTATTTTTCGCCATTGATGGGCTATGACCCTTCGAACACAGGCTCCATCGGGCTGCTTCGGACGGACCGCACATGCAACGGCAATTTTCCTTCCGGCCAGCGGTCCATCAACAACTGGTTTGATGCGAGCTGTTTTCCCTTGCCGACAGGCTACGCCTTTGGCAACTCGGGAAAGAATGTCCTCATTGGTCCTGGCGGTGTGTCGAGCGACATGGCGCTGCGCAAGATGTTCGCCATTACCGAACATCAGGCGCTGGAGTTCCGTGCGGAGTTCTTCAACCTGTTTAACCACGCCGTTTTCGCGCAGCCTGATCCCTACATCACCGATGGTCCCGGCGCCACGGGCGTAATCACTTCAACGGTGCTGCCGCAGAGAGAAATCCAGTTTGCGCTGAAGCTGCATTTTTGACGAGCCGGAGTTCTGCCTGCCCAGCCAGAGCGCCTCGTGGTATCCACGAAGCCAGCCGCAGCTGCCGTAGGTTCAGGGAAAGGGTCGCCGTCCTCGCGCATTCCACGAAGGTGAAGATCGATTGCGCCCTCGATAAGCTCACGAACTTCCTCCTGGGTTTCCCCGGCTGCGACACACCCTGGCAGATCGGGCACATAAGCGCCCCAGGACGTAGGTCCTTTTTCGTAGATGACGAGATACTCCATCAACTGGTATTACACCAACGGCAGCGATTTGGTTTTCCAAGCCCGCTTGACGTAGGATGCTCCTCCCCCGCGCCAACAAGCGCGCAAATCCAGATCAAGTACCAGGTCCGCTGCCCTTGTGAACCTTCGGTTCAGGATGTAGGTCTGGCCCGGTGCCACCGAATAGGGCGTCATGGACGCCAGGCTCCCTGCGAATGATGTTTGCCTGGATGCTTTCTCGAATCTTTGTCCGAAGGTCTGGAGGCTCATCCCACGTCACGTGCCCGAGATGTTTGGTGTCGAAATGCAACTTGCTGATTTCGTCCGATCGGCAGCACCAGATCACCTCCTTACCCAAGCCGCACGCGAACCCAGCCTCGAAATAGACACTTTGGCGTTGGCCCGTGAAATCGGCTACGACAAATTCGCAGGTTCTAATCCGCGCCAAGATCTCATCCGAAATACCGCGGTTTGTCTTGGCCTGGTCAATTCTATGCGGCTCGAAACCGGCTTCTGGAATTCCTGGAGCAAAGCCATGCTGGAACGCGGCATCTAGTCCTGGGTCGAACCACATCGCTACGAAGCAAGTTCCCGGTATGACGCCACCGAGAGGGGAAGGTTCTAGGTACTTCCAACCGCGAACCGTGGTGACGTAGCCGCAAACATCCTCCTTGGCCCGTTCGGCACTGAACGCACGAATCATTCCTTCTTCTCGATCCAGATGAACGAGGTAGGTGCCAAACTCGTCCTTGTCTACCGCGCCGACAGCAGGAAAATCGAGATCAGTGTTAATCCAGATTGGCGTGCCTGGGCGCCCTTTGGATGCCAGGTAGCGCAACGCTTTGTCTACGCGTGACGCCACTGTTGTTCGGCGGTGCAACTCAATTAATCCCTGGACGTTACTGGCCTCGATTGTGATTCGCCCGCCGGATTCGGAGCCCTGACGTGCGGCCGCGCTCAGGTAAGGGTTACACAGCAAAGGCTCGTTCAGGATGGCGGTCGCGACGGCGTATCGCCCGCAACGCTGGCACTCGAATGAGGCCGATTCCGAGGAAGACAGCTCGGATTTCACACCTTCGAGTCCGCACAAAACGCATGCGCTCACGGATGTCGAAGAGTTTATCACGGGTCGACGGTCGGGTGCGTAGCTTGATTCCGGCGCCGCTCTGCCTCTTGAAAACGGCCTCAGGGACCCGCGATGAATTCTAAACGTTGGCCGCCGATGCGGCTCCGCGCACACGGAGCCCGCGAACCGGACTCCAGACCGGGAAGGATAACGTGAACGCGTTTTCGGCCATGCGCCTCGGTTGTGTTAACGTGAGGGGGATGGACACGGCGGCCGGGCTTGACAGCCTTTTGGAGCCGTTGAGCCTCTGCCTCGACGCGGAGTCGGCTCGACGTCTGGTTGCCTTTCGTGTCGATCAACCAATGCAGGCGCGGATCGAAATGCTCGGCGAGCGGGCCAACGAGGGTAATCTCAATGCTTCCGAAAGGTCCGAATACGAAGCACTGATTAACGCGGCTGACTTTATCGCAATCCTCAAACTCAAGGCTCGCCGGCATCTTGACCAGATTCCTCATTAGAAATGGATGCCGGAACCCGGCGGTTGGTGCGTGAGAGGGCTCGGGAGCGATGTGAGTACTGCCGCCTTCACCAAAGGAACAGCGAGTTCTTGCATCACATCGAGCATGTGATTGCTCGACAGCACGGCGGTTCAGACGAGGTCGATAATCTCGCGCTGGCGTGCCATCGCTGCAACCTTCATAAGGGCCCCAACCTCAGTGGAGTTGATCCCTTAACCAACGCCGTCGAGATTTTGTTTCACCCGCGGCGCGACCATTGGCCTGAACATTTTGAATTCCGAGGTGCGTACCTTGAGGGGTTGACACCAGCTCGTCGCGTGACCGTTGAGGTACTCGCGCTGAATGATGCCAGGCGTCTCGAGTTAAGGCAGGAACTCTTGGCTCTCGGCGAGTTAACCTGACACTTTTCCCGAGCGCGTCATGAGCGCCTACGCTAAAATATGATGGTGAGGTGCTTGCTCTCTTTGATGTGGCTGGCTTCAGCGGCGTTCGGCCAGACTGGATCGTTTTCCAATAAGCTCTATCCCGTTCTCAAGGACGCGGGGTGCGCCGCGTGTCACAACAGCAACGGAGTCGCCTCGGCAACCAGGCTGCACTTTCCCGATGCTGACGCGCCTCCGGATCGCGTAGAAGCGTTCGGCAATTCACTCGTCAAGTTGGTGGACCGCGAACATCCCGATGAGTCGTTACTTCTGAAAAAGCCCACTCTGCGCGTCCCTCACACCGGCGGTCTGCGAATCAAGCCGGGCAGCGCTGAAGAGGCAGTTCTCAAAGCCTGGATTCTGACGCTTGCATCGCTCTCGGGAGATGAGCTCGCGAAAGCTATGAAGTATAGCGACATGGAGCAGGCGCCGCATAGCTCTGGAGCGCCGGCTGCCGTGCTTCGCCGGCTGACGCACAGCCAGTACAACAACACCGTCCGCGATTTGCTGGGCGATCAGACCGCTCCCGCGAGCCAGTTTCCGGCTGAGGACTTCGTGGATGGCTTCAAGGATCAGTACGACGCACAGAACCTGTCACCACTGCTCGCGGAAGCTTACAGCACGGCTGCCGAAAAGCTCGCGCGCAATGCCTTCCGCAACGGCGACACGCGCGGCTTGATCCATTGCAAGGCGTCGGAGGAGTGCCGCGGCAAGTTCATCCGAAGTTTCGGCCTGCGCGCTTTCAGAAGACCGCTGAATGCGGGCGAAGTTGAACGCTATACGCGGCTGTTCTCAAGCGAAACCGATTTTATGAAGGGCGCGCAGTTGGTAGTGGAAGCCATGCTGCAATCGCCCGCTTTTCTCTTTCGGCTGGACGCAACTTCCAATCCGAAATGGAAATCCTACGCAGCCGCCAGCCGCTTGTCCTACATGCTTTGGGATAGCATGCCGGATGCGGCTTTGATGGACGCAGCCGCTAATGGTGAGCTTTCCACGCCGTCGGGCATCGAGAAAATGGCGCGCCGCATGCTGCCGGATCCGCGCGCGCACCAAGCTGTTGACGAGTTTACTTCCGAGTGGCTGCGCTTCGACCGCATCCTCACCGGCAGCCGCGACCGCCGGCGATATCCCAAGTTTAGCCGCGAGACTGCAGTGGCCATGACCGAGGAAGCACGGCAATTCGTCGCCGACTTAGTCTGGAACGACCGCAATTTCATGGAAGCCTTCACGGCGAGCTACGGTTTTGTCAACGCGGATCTCGCTTCCATCTACGGCGTGCCCGCGCCGGCCCAGGAATTTGTACGCACGGATTTCCCATTGGAATCCGAACGCGCCGGGTTGCTGGGGCAGGCGCTTTTTCTGGCGCTCTCGGCCAAACCGGATGATACTTCACTGACTGGCCGCGGCCTCTTCGTGCGCGAGCAGTTTCTCTGCCAGCATGTGCCCCCGCCTCCAGCGGGCGTGAATACGAATCTTGCGCCATCCACCGAAGCTCATCCGCAGACCAATCGCGATCGGATGAGCGAGCACGTGTCGAATGCGGTGTGCGCCACTTGCCACAATTTGATCGATCCCATCGGATTCGGCTTCGAGAAGTTTGACGCGGTCGGGGCACGGCGGGATAAATACGAGCTCCGCTTTTATGGAGGTCACGGCGGCGGACATCAACCACCCAAAACGGTAGATTTGACCATGGATACGAATGGTTTTGTGGCCGGCATTCCCGACTCGCACTTTTCATCCCCGCGCGAGTTAGGCGCTGTATTGGCGAAGACCCCGCAATGCCAGGAGTGCATGGTGAAGCAATATTTTCGCTATGCGGCCGGGCGCATGGAAACACCGGCCGACCATCCCGTCATTGAGCAGGCTCTCGAGCATTTTCGGAATTCTCAATTCCGCTTCCAAGAACTTATAATTGCTATAGCACGCGGCCGGGAGTTTCCTGGCGAGGAAGGAACCGCGCATGTCGCACGTAATAACTAAACGCGCTAGTGTCTCGCGTCGAAAGTTACTCAAAGGGTTCACGTTAGCGGGTGGCGCCTGGATCGGTCTGCCGCCGTTGGTCTCGATGTTCAATTCCACCGGCACTGCCTATGCGGCGGAACGTGCAGCTACAGGCAAAGTGGCGGAAGCGCCCATCGAGAGCCGTTTCGTCCTGTGGTTCAACGGCAACGGAATTCCTGAGCGTTATT